>TARA_B110000971_G_scaffold63743_2_pt1 | contig 18998 bp, 17 predicted proteins | sample TARA_B110000971 | Tara Oceans TARA_B110000971 (sample SAMEA4397842) | marine metagenome | biome: Polar Biome; feature: [SRF] surface water layer (ENVO:00010504); material: water (ENVO:00002006), including particulate matter (ENVO:01000060) such as... | depth 5 m | reverse complement strand
GCTGATGGTGAATTGGTGCTGTTGGAAAATTGTCGTTTTAATGTGGGTGAAAAAGCCAATGACGACACCTTGGCCAAAAAAATGGCGGCCTTGTGTGACGTTTATGTAAACGATGCTTTTGGTACCGCTCACCGAGCTCAGGCGAGTACCCATGGTATCGCAAAATTTGTAAAAACAGCCTGTGCTGGGCCTTTGTTGTTAGCCGAGCTAGATGCCCTGGCAAAGGCCTTAGATAACCCTAAACGACCGCTGGTTGCCATTGTTGGGGGCTCCAAAGTGTCAACTAAGCTGACTGTGCTAGAAACTCTATCTGACAAAGTTGATCAATTGATTGTGGGTGGTGGCATAGCCAATACCTTTTTAGCAGCAGCAGGCTTTGCTGTAGGCAAGTCGCTATACGAACCCAACTTGGTAGCCAATGCCAAAGCCTTGATGGAAAAAACGGCCATCCCATTGCCGACGGACGTCGTCACTGCAAAAGAATTTAGTCAAACTGCGGTGGCAACCACTAAAAGCGCAGCTGATGTGACGGCCGATGATATGATTATGGATGTAGGCCCAGCCACGGCTCAACACTTGGCTGGCATTCTCAAAGACGCCGGTACCATTATTTGGAATGGGCCACTTGGGGTGTTTGAATTCGACCAGTTTGGTGGTGGTACCCAACTTTTGTCCCACGCGATTGCCGCATCATCTGCATTTTCTATCGCGGGTGGGGGTGATACACTGGCGGCCGTAGACAAGTACGATATTGCTGATCAAGTGTCTTATATTTCCACAGGTGGTGGTGCGTTCCTTGAATTTGTAGAAGGCAAAGAATTGCCTGCAGTGGCCATTTTAGAGCAACGTGGCCTGTAATTAGAATTAACTTACCTTAAATGGAGAACACTCATGGCTTTAGTCAGCATGCGTCAACTATTAGATCACGCCGCAGAGCATAGTTACGGTATCCCAGCCTATAATGTCAACAATCTAGAGCAAATGCGTGCCATCATGCAGGCAGCTGATGCATCCGATAGCCCCGTAATTGTGCAGGCCTCAGCGGGTGCGCGTAAATATGCCGGTTCAAACTTTCTAAAGCACATGATCTTGGCGGCCATTGAAGAATTTCCCCATATTCCTGTGTGCATGCATTTAGACCATGGCAATTCGGCATCGACCTGCCAGCGTGCCATTGCTATGGGCTTCTCGTCGGTGATGATGGATGGCTCTTTAGGTGAAGATTCTAAAACCCCAACCAGCTATGACTATAATGTAGCTGTCACTAAACGCACGGTAGAAATGGCTCATGCGTGTGGTGTTTCGGTGGAAGGTGAGCTCGGCTGTTTGGGCTCTTTGGAAACGGGTGAAGCGGGCGAAGAAGATGGTGTTGGCGCGGTTGGAAAGTTAACCCTAGAGCAGATGCTAACCGATCCAGACGAAGCGGTAGACTTTGTTGCCAAAACTAAAGTGGATGCCCTAGCGATTGCCTGTGGAACCAGTCATGGTGCCTATAAATTTACCCGCCCACCCACAGGTGACATTTTAGCCATAGACCGCATTCGCGAAATTCATAGTAAAATCCCCAATACCCATCTTGTCATGCATGGTTCTTCTTCTGTACCCCAGGATTGGCTCGCTGTGATCAATGAATTTGGTGGTGCCATTCCAGAGACCTATGGTGTGCCCGTAGAGCAGATCGTAGAAGGCATTAAGCATGGCGTGCGTAAAATTAATATTGATACGGATTTGCGCTTGGCCTCTACCGGTGCCGTGCGTCGTTTCTTAGCTGAAAATCCAAGTGAGTTTGACCCACGTAAATTCCTTACGGTGACGATGACTGCGATGCAGGCCCTTTGCCAGGACCGTTACGAGGCATTTGGTGCGGCTGGTAATGCGAGTAAGATTCGTGCTGTTGGCTTAGAAGCGATGGCCGACATGTACGGCGTATAAAGCCACTAACGTGCACTGCACTAGGGTAAGGTCAATCGCAGGTTATCGATGAGCCTTGCCTTACCTAAATAAGCCGCGGCCACAATGACCAGTTTTCTGTCCTCTGTAGATGCGGCTTGGAGGTCATTCTGGCGACAAATCTTAAAGTAGTCACGGGTAAAACCGGCCGCTTCGAGCTGGCATTGCGCCTGTTCTTCTAGCTTTAATAGGTCAGTTTCTCCAGCTTCAAGGGCCACTCGACAAGCGACTAAACACACATATAATTGACATGCTCGCCCTAATTCCTCTTCACTTAGGTAACCATTGCGCGAACTTAATGCTAAGCCAGTTTCGGCGCGCGCTATAGGTGCGCCAATGACGTTAACAGGCAAGCAAAGGTCATCGGTCATTTGTTGAATCACCAAAAATTGCTGGTAATCTTTGAGTCCGAAAATAGCAACATCTGGCTGTACAATGCCAAATAATTTGCTCACTACCGTCGCCACCCCGGTAAAATGCCCTGGTCGACTGGCACCACACAAAAGACCCTCTAAGTGAGGAACGCTGACTAAGGTCAAGCTAATGTGAGTGGTGGGGTACATTTCATCCACCGTTGGCGCAAATAATACATGACAGCCTCGGCTCATTAGTTTTTCTTGGTCGGCCATAAAAGTACGTGGGTAACCATTAAAATCTTCGCCTGGACCAAATTGAAGAGGATTGACAAAAATACTGGCAACCACAAGGTCAGCTTCTTCTAGAGCCCGGTCGATGAGCTGCAAGTGGCCTTCATGGAGATTACCCATAGTAGGCACAAAAGCAATGACCTTATGATCTAACTTGGCTTGCCAAAGATGGCTACGGAGTTGGTTGATACTGTCGATGGTATGCATAGGTATAATGTCGAAGATTTAGCTGAAACAATGTTCTGGGGCTGGAAAAACACCTGCTTTTACCTCTGCCACATAGGCTTCTAAGGCTTTGAGGATATCACCTTCTTGATGTAAGTAGTTCTTCACAAAGCGCGCAGGTTTGCCTGATGTAATGCCTAATATGTCATAAATAACAAGCACTTGTGCGTCGGTATCTGGGCCAGCTCCAATGCCGATAACAGGTACCGACACCGCTTGGGTGATGGCTTTGCCTAAACTACTGGGAACACATTCTAATAAAATCATACTGGCCCCTGCCGCTTCTAACTCCACGGCTTCATTGAGTAGATTAGCCGCATGTTCTGGGGTTTTTCCTTGCACTCGATAACCCCCCAACTTATGCACAGCTTGGGGTGTAAGTCCTAAGTGGGCGCACACGGGAATACCCTGTTCAAAGAGCTTCTGCACGGTATCCTTGAGCCATAGTCCACCCTCTAACTTAACAATTTGAGCGCCTGCCTGCATTAAATCGGCAGCGTTGGTCATGGCTTGTTCGATGGTGCGGTAGCTCATAAATGGCATATCAGCCATAATTAGACTTTCACTATTGCCGGCTTCTACACACCGGGTGTGATACACCATGTGCTCCATAGTCACAGGGAGTGTCGAATCGTGGCCTTGCAAGACCATGCCCAAAGAATCACCTACCAATATGATATCAATACCAGCTTGATTGACCCGCCGGGTAAAGCTAGCATCATAACTGGTAATACATGTTGCCTTTTCACCGGCTTTTTTTAGGCACATTAGGCTGTGCAGCGTGGTCTTAGACATGGTGTATTGGCTCCAAATGGCTAGGTAGTGGGGTGGCTTGTGGGTTAGTGATCAAGGCAGATCAAGCCGTCTATCGGGCATTTCTTTAATAGCTCTTGGATCATAGTGCCGTTGGGTAGGGCTAAATCTGGACACAGTTCGAGTAATGGACCGATCACAAAATCACGCTGACTTAATTCAGCGTGGGGTACCGTTAAACGGGGGTGCTGAATGCTTTGATTACCAAATAAAAGTAGGTCTAAGTCAAGCGTACGTGGCCCCCAATGGCGTGCTCGCACCCGTTGGTGCTGATGCTCTATGGCCTGCAATTCGTCAAGCAAAGCAAGTGGCTCAAGGGTGGTTGCCAGTATAACCACGGCATTAATAAAATCGTCCTGGTCTTGAGGGCCTACAGGCTTGCTCAAGTAGAGCTTAGACGCTGATAACAGTTGACTTTGTGGCAGCTTTTTAAGTTCCTCTAGAGCCTGCCTAACGTGGCCCTGTGGGTTATCAAGATTGCTGCCTAAGCCAATGTATGCGTTAACCATCTTCGCTCTCTTTTGGTTTTTTGGGTGCGCGTTTTTTGGGCGCTGCTTTACCGAGTTCTTTAGTCATTTGCTCGCGCCTTTCACCACTAGCAAATTGGTACTCAGTCCACCACTCACCGAGGTTGTCGAGTTCTTCACCACTGGCTTCACGTAATAATATAAAATCATAAGCCGCTCTGAAGCGTTTATTATCAACCAGTTCTGCTGCCCGACTGCCATGGCGTCGTGGCAGCCTTAGCTGCATATCCCATATTTCCTTCATTGGGGTGCTAAAGCGGCGTGGAATAGAAGTCCGTTTAACTTGCTGCAATATGACCTCTTGGGCTGCTTGATGCATGGCCGGGATGGGTGGCATATTGCGAATATGTGACAGTCTTTGTTGTAAGGGGTGCCATAGCAACGCAGCCAATAAGTAAGCTGGGGTGACACTCTTGCCTTGAGCAATACGTTCATCTGAATTACGCAGGGCTAAAATCACAAAATCTTCCACTTGAAAGTCTTCTGAAGTGTCATTTTCTATGGCAGCGTCAGTAGCGGGGAATAAGAACTTAAACAAGTCAAAATCGCGCAAAAGATAATAGGTTTGTTCACCATTGCCAGACAGAAGCAGTTTTAATATTTCTTCAAACATGCGCGCGGCAGGAATGGGTTCCAATAAATGGCCTAAAGTATGAATGGGCTCTGCCGTAGCGGGGTCAATTTCAAAGTCTAGCTTAGCCGCAAACCGGATCGCCCTTAGCATACGCACAGGGTCTTCTCGGTAACGAGCTTGAGGATCGCCAATCATGCGGATGCTACGTTTTTCGATGTCTTCGATACCACCCGCAAAGTCATGGATAGTGAAGCCATTAATATTGTAATACATGGCGTTAATGGTAAAGTCTCGACGCATAGCGTCGTCATCAACGGTGCCGTACACATTGTCACGCAATAACATGCCATTTTCGGCTTGTTTGGCTTGATTACTGTTGTCACTGCTGAGATGGCTGGCTCTAAAGGTAGCCACTTCGATCACTTCACGGCCAAAACGCACATGCACTAGGCGAAAACGACGGCCAATAAGAATGGAGTTCCTAAACAGTTTATGCACTTGTTCTGGGTGCGCGTCGGTGGCGATGTCGAAATCTTTGGGTTGTTTGCCCAACAGAATGTCACGTACCCCTCCACCTACCAAAAACCCTTGGTAACCCGCATCCTTAAGCCGATAAAGCACCTTAAGGGCATTGTCGCTAATGTCGCGGCGCGAAATATCATGATGATCACGCGTTATGATATTGGGCCCTTTAGGCGCTGCAGCTGCCGGTTGGTCGCCTTTGACCATGTTAACCAGCTTAGAAATAAAACCCATAGAAGTCTTCAACTCAGTTCGGTGAAAAATCAAAAAACAAATATAGCGCGCATTCTACCACTGCCTAGCGAGCTAGACAAAGGCAATAGGATCCTGCATGCGTTTAGGCACAGCCTCCAGATCCCATTGCGTGACGGCCCAAGCCAATTGCTCAGCCACTGGCGCTTGGCGCAGGCTGCAGGGCGTCGCTTGGCCCAAGCGCTCTAAAGCCTCAGATAATAAAGCGGGGGCCTGTGTGATGTCTAATGGCGCCGCTAAATTTTGTTTGCTAAGTTTTTGTCCTTGGTTATTGGTAATGATGGGAAGATGCCCGTAAATGGGTTGTTTATAGCCTAGGCAAGTCTGTAACCAAACTTGCCTAGGCGTTTGCTGATACAGATCACTACCGCGGATAATATGGCTTATTTTTTGTTCAGCGTCATCCACCACAACCGCTAGCTGGTAAGAGAATAACTGATCTTTTCGCTGCACTATAAAATCACCAACTTCATTGGCTAAATGTTGGGTTTGGGGGCCGATGATGACATCGTTTACAGTAATGTTGTTGGCAGGCAAAGTAATCCGCATAGCGACTTGTTTTTGGGTGGGTGGGTCGGTTAGGCAGTTGCATTTATAAAGGGGGTCGGTGTGAAATTGCGCCCGACTGCAACTGCAGGCATAAATATGTCCCTGCTGTCTCAGCAATTCTAGGGCACCAAAGTAGGCTTGCTGGCGCTGGCTCTGCAGCATAAGCTCGCCATCCCAATGCAGCCCAAAGGTGTCTAGGCAGGATAGAATGCTGTCAATGGAACCGGGGGCAGTGCGGGGAGGGTCTAGATCTTCTATACGGACTAACCAAAGACCTTTGTGAGCTCGTGCGTCTAGGTAACTCGCGACGGCAGCAATTAGAGAACCAAAATGCAAAGGCCCACTTGGCGTTGGAGCAAAGCGGCCTACATAGTTCATCTGGTGCCTATTTACCGAGCTGCTTCTCTTTGATCTCTGCAAGGGTTTTGCAGTCAATGCATAAAGTCGCAGTAGGCCGAGCCTCTAGCCGACGGATGCCTATTTCAACACCACAAGTGTCACAATAGCCGTATTCGTCTTGTTCAATCAGCTCAAGCGTATCGTTAATTTTATTGGTCAACTTGCGTTCACGGTCTCGAGCTCTGAGCTCAAGAGAGAACTCTTCTTCCTGACTGGCACGATCATTTGGGTCAGCAAAATTAGCAGCGTCTTCCTTTAAGTGGTTAACGGTGCGGTCGACCTCTTCCATTAAGTCTTGTTTCCAGGCGTACAAGATCTCTTTAAAGTGATCTCGCTGGTCTGAACTCATGTAGTCCTCACCGTTTTTTACCTTATAAGGGGTAAAATGCTTTAACAGTGATGCATTTGTATCTGGCATAACTTGATTCGTTTTTGAGGGCGGTAGCTTTTAGTATAAATCTAAAATCTATTGCCAAATTACTATGTATGATTTAAGGCCGAAAAAATAGCAGAATAATGTTAATAAATCTAGTCAAAATGGACCTATGTTGGATATATTTCCAGTTATGATTCTTAATAATGCCAATAGTTAGAGTCTTTTCGTATATAATTCATAGGCTTTGGCGTCTTTACATACCATTTTTCTAAAGTAGGGCAAAATTTAAAAAAATTCACCTGCACCGATTTTGTTTTTAATAATCAGATCTATAAATGAAATTTTTACGACCATTACATGCCGGTAGTTTAAAGCAACGTTATAAGCGTTTTTTGGCCGATGTGGAAACGCCAGACGGGGCGTTAATAACCATTCACTGCCCTAACACGGGCTCTATGAAAAACTGTGCTGAACCTAATAGCCGGGTTTGGTTCTGGGATTCGGCCAACGCCAAGCGTAAATATGCTTGCACTTGGGAGTTGGTGGAAATAGAAGGGCGTTTCTTGGCGTGTATCAATACCCAGCGCGCCAATGGCTTAGTTGTGGAAGCGATAAATAACGCTACAATTATGCCATTGCAAGGCTATGGTAAGTTGCAAACGGAAGTAAAGTACGGCCAAGAAAACAGCCGTATTGATATCTTCTTAAGCCAACATAAACACCTGCCAGACTGTTATGTTGAGGTAAAAAATGTCACTCTTATGACCAGTCAAGGTCAAGGCCTGTTTCCTGATGCGGTTACCGAGCGCGGGCGCAAACATCTTCGTGAATTGGTGCATATGGTGGCGCAAGGCCAGCGTGCAGTTTTGGTGTATTGTGTGGCCCATACGGGCATAACTCAAGTTGCGCCAGCATGGGAGGTGGACCCCGCTTATGCAGAAACCTTGGTGTGGGCCATAGAGCAAGGTGTGGAAGTCATGGCTTACGGTGCAGCGATTAGCTTAACTGAAATGAGCTTAGTGCGTGTTGTACCGTTAACCATGAGGCCAAAGGTTTAGCCTAGTGGGATAATGCAATAGATTTTGTCATCACGTTCTTCTACGCTTAAGCGAGTGAGAGACTTTCGATGACATGGCCCGCTGATACAGAGCCCCTGTTCTATGGTAAACAGAGCCCCGTGAGAGGCGCATTGAATAAATTGTTTATCATCGTCCAAAAATTGGTCGGGCAGCCATTCTAAAGGCTGTTTACGGTGAGGGCAGCTGTTGTGATAGGCCACCACTTGGCCTTGATGGCGTACGATAAATAGATTGGTGTTGTCTATAATAAAGCCTCGGCTTTGGCCTTCCTCAATCTGGTCACTGTTAATAAGCAGTGTGGGTTTTTGAGCTACAGACATAAGCGTGATCAAACTAAGGAATGAATTGGTGGTTAGCATAACAGAATTGAGACAAGACATTGACTAAGCGACGAGCGAGTAAGAGAGCCAGTGCAAAAAAATCGGTAGGATGGATATCTTGGTTGTGGCTCTTCAAGTTCGCCACGGTCTTAATGGTGTTGGGCACTGTTGCATTGGTGTACCTTGATGCCCAGATTAGGCATCGCTTCGAGGGTCATCGATGGTCTTTGCCAGCTAAAGTTTATGCGCGCCCATTGGAACTTTTTACAGGCCAACAACTGGCTGAGGGGCAGTTAGCCTATGAGCTCACTCAGTTAGGTTATCGTTGGGTGGAAGAGGCCAAAGCGCCGGGACAAGTACAAAAAACAACTCAAGGAATGACCATTCATAGCCGCGGATTTCGCTTTGCTGATAGTGATGAAAAAGGCTATGTGGTAGAGGTGAGTCTGCAGCAAAATAAGATTATTGGTTTGCGCCAAAGCTCTGGCGCAAGCATGGCCTTATTAAGGCTTGAACCACAATTAGTGGGAGGTATTTATCCGGCCCACAACGAAGACCGAGAGTTGATTCAGTTGCATGAACTACCTAATGGGTTTATTGAGACTTTGTTGGCAGTTGAAGACCGTCAGTATTATTCTCATTATGGCATCTCTCCATGGGGTATTGCCCGAGCCATGTGGGCCAACCTTAAGGCGGGCGCTGTAGTGCAAGGTGGGAGTACCTTAACCCAGCAACTGGTTAAGAACTTTTACCTTACCGATCAGCAAACATTATGGCGTAAACTCATTGAAGCTCCCATGGCGCTATTGTTAAATATTCATTACAGCAAAGACGAAGTACTAGAGGTTTACCTTAATGAAGTATTTGCTGGGCAAGCGGGTAAGCGAGCTATTCATGGCTTTGGTCTTGCTAGTCGGTTTTATTTTGGTCAGCCTGTCGGTGAACTTAAACTACACCAGGTGGCTTTATTGGTCGGTTTAGTTAAAGGCCCGTCCTATTATAATCCCCAAAGACACCCAGAAAGAGCCCTCAAAAGACGTAACTTGGTGTTGTCTGTTTTAGCTCAGCAAGGGGTGATTTCAAATGCCCAGAAAATCAATTATCAGGCGTTGCCGTTGGATCTGACTGAGGCCAGTCAGGTAAGCCGCTACCCCGCTTACATGGATCTAGTCAGGCAGCAGTTAAAGCAACATTATCAAGCCTCCGCTTTATCCAGCCATGGTTTGCGCATTTTCACTAGTTTAGATCCATGGGTGCAACATCAAGCCGATAGGGCTATGTTAGAACAAGTAAAGCAGCTTAAGCAGCGTCATGGCGATATAGAAGGCTTGCAAGGTGCAGTCGTGGTAAGCCATAGAGACAGTGGCGAGTTGTTAGCCCTTGTGGGTGATTACAACGCCGGCTACGCAGGTCATAATTGGGCCTTAGACACGAGTCGACAAGTGGGGTCGTTGTTAAAACCGGTGGTTCACTTAGCCGCTCTAGAAACGGGTCGCTATACCCCAGCCACTATGATTGATGATGCCCCAATTGCTCTGCCTCAGCCAGATGGAAGCTTATGGAAACCGCAAAATTACGATCGTAAGTCTCACGGCAAGGTGCCTATGTATGAGACTTTGGTAAAGTCATACAATCAAGCTAATGTGCGCTTAGGCCTTGATGTGGGCGTCGACAAGGTACTACAACAGTTACGACGCATGGGTGTGGAACAGGCTATTCCGGCTTACCCATCGGTATTATTGGGAGCTGTTGAGATGTCGCCGTTGCAGGTCAATCAAGTGTATCAAACCATCGCTGGTAATGGTTTTTATAGCCCCTTAAGTATAGTGCGCCAAGTGACAGAGGCCAATGGCCAGTTACTGAGCCACTTCCCATTTGCGGTGCGTCAAGCGGCCAGCAATGACTCGATTTATTTGCTACAACACGAGATGCGGCTGGTGGCAAGCGAAGGTACAGCCAGAGGCGTGTATCGTTATTTGCCTAAACAGCAAAAAGTGGCTGCAAAAACGGGCACCACTAATGACCAAAAAGACAGTTGGTTTGCTGGCTTTAGTGGCCGACATGTAGCGACGGTTTGGCTAGGCAGGGAAGATGCTAAACCCACACCATTAACTGGTGCCGGGGGAGCGCTCAATGTGTGGGGGCAGTTAATGCAGCACCTGGCTTATGTCACCTATGCCGACATTAAGCCGCAATCAATTGATTATTATTACCTCAATGTAAACACTGGTGAGGCCATACCTGACGATTGTCCCAATGGGGTATTGTTGCCCCTACTCAAAACATCAGCACCTTCTTATAATGCAACCTGTGGATATTAGCCAGTCATGTACAGCAACCCAATGACGTCCTTTAAAACCCTATCACTGATATCACTTGCCATATTTATAAGCGCCTGCGCAGGACCTAGGTATGGCCCTATTGTGGAAGACTTAAGTGTGCAGGCTAGGCCGTCTGAACGCATGCCGTCGGCCCCTGCGAGTGTGCCAAGCGACCCCGTCGCTGGTGCTCAGTCAGCAGCACCAGCAGCGGTGGCAAAGCCTTCTGCTAAACTTTACGTGGCTCCCAAAACAGCAGTCACCGTTACCGCACAGCCCGCATCAAAGCCAATTTTGGTGCCGTCTACAGCGCCATCTGTGGTCCCCAAAGTGGTCGTGCCCTTAGTCACCTTAGTGCCCTCAAAACCTTTAGCACAAGAGTTGCCTCTGCCCGCATCAGACCAACGAGTGGTAGAACAATTATTGACTGAAGCCGATCAGCTGAAAGCCCAAGGTAAGGTGACTCAGGCCGTCATCCAGTTGCAAAGAGCTCAGCGAATCGCACCTCGTGAGCCCAAGGTTTACGCGCGCTTAGCAGCTTTGCAGCTATCCTTAGGTGAAGCCTCTCGGGCTGAGCAGTTGGCACTTAAAGGTCTGACCTTAGTGCCTAATAAAAGCAGTTACCAGTATTATTTCTGGAAGCTCATCGGTGCTAGTCGAAGTCATTTAGGCGACAGCGCAGGTGAAACCAAGGCCATAGCTGAAGCAGCAAAATATAAATAACTACCAATAGCTAAAAGTGTGAAGCCATGCCATAGCAAAGCAAAGCTGGTATTGAATGACCATAGGCTAGCCAGCATCAGGGTCAAATAAATGCCCGCCGCAGCGTAGTGTACGTTGCAGGCTTGGCCCTTAGATTTAGCGGCTTTGATGAGTCTAGAGATGGCCACCAATAAAACCAGGGTGCAGGCTAGGACAATAAACTCGCCGTAGGTGTTGCCAGCTTCTGCTCGGCGCATGAGTTCAAACATGGCTGCCAAAGCCAAAAAAATGCGCCCCCAGGTAGCCCGCTGCCATTGCCATTTAAGGGCTAAATCTAACACCAGCAACGCCATCATGGGTAAACCCACATACAAGCTTAGGTTCACTCCTAGGGTCGCCATTTCAGGTTCAATAAATGGACTAAAAACAGCTGCATTGGCAATACAAGCATAAGCACCTAACCACACACATAAGGCCGCGGGTTTAAGTGCGTCCTGCAGACGTGTGCGGCGCCATAAAAGCACACCACATGTGACAAGGCCGGCTGCTAGCAGCAGATAAAGCAAGCTCAACATCGATTAAAGCTGCGCAAAGGCTCGTTCAGCGGCATCCAAGGTATGCGTGAGTTCCTCTTCGCCGTGCGCAGTGGAAACAAAGCCAGCCTCAAAGGCCGACGGGGCTAAGTAGACGCCATTTTCTAGCATTAAGTGAAAAAAGCGGCTAAATTTTTGGCCATCGCAGGCCATTGTTTCTGCAAAGCAGGTGACCTGAGTTTGGTCAGTGAAGAATAGCCCAAACATACCGCCTACTTGGTTAGTGTGGAAGTCCACATTGGCCGCTTTAGCGCGCTCTTTCATGCCTGATAATAGTCGGCTGGTGTAGCTGGTAAGTTGCTCATAAAAACCAGGTTGACTCACCTCATCGAGCATGACTAAGCCTGCGCTCATAGCCACAGGGTTGCCAGACAAGGTGCCTGCTTGATACACCGGGCCTATCGGCGCAAGGGAGTGCATGACGTCGCTGCGTCCGCCAAACGCGGCCACAGGCATGCCACCGCCAATCACCTTGCCTAAGGTCGTTAAGTCGGGGGCAATGTTATAGAGTCCTTGAGCACATTGAGGGCCTACTCGAAAACCGGTCATAACTTCATCAAAAATCAAAAGAGCGCCACTGGCATCGCAAACCTCTCGCAAACATTGCAAAAAGCCATCTTCTGGCACGATAAGGTTCATGTTGCCTGCTACAGGTTCTACAATAATACAGGCAATTTGAGGGCCAATTTCGGCAAAGGTTTGTTTAACACTGGCAATGTCGTTATAGGTTAGCGTTATGGTATGTTCAGCAATACTATCGGGCACCCCTGGAGAACTTGGAACACCAAGCGTCAAGGCGCCGGAACCAGCTTTAACCAATAACGAATCTGAGTGGCCATGGTAGCAGCCTTCAAATTTTACGATCTTGTCGCGTCCTGTGTGGCCACGAGCAAGTCGAATAGCGCTCATGGTGGCTTCGGTGCCAGAACTTACCATGCGGACCATATCCATGTGTGGCAGCAGGCTGCATAATTTATCAGCCATAGCGGTTTCGACTCGAGTGGGGGCACCAAAACCCAAACCATTTTCTATGCTTTTGGCTACTGCAGCGAGAACCCTAGGGTGGGCATGCCCCAATATCATAGGTCCCCAAGATCCAATATAATCCACGTATTGGCGATCGTCTTCATCGGTGATCCAAGCCCCAGATCCGCGTTTAATAAACAACGGATGCCCACCCACCCCTTTAAAAGCCCGAACTGGAGAGTTAACACCACCTGGGATATGTTGTTGGGCTGCTTCAAAAAGTTCAGCAGAAATAGGTGTTTGGCTGGATGACATAGGAAACTCTCAATAAAGGACAAATGTATGACCTTTATTATCTCCTGAAAACGCCGTCGCGGCTAATCCTTTTGTGTGTATTTTAGGATTTCTTCGACCGGCAGCAATCCCATGACACTGCCGTCAACATCGGTGATAAGAAGTTGCTTGTAGTCACGCTTTTTACACAAGTCCCACGCCTCTTTTAAGGTGGCCCGAGATGAGCAAAAACCAAAAGCTACCTTGGGCGATCCAGCTGCCTCAATCAGGCTAGCTGGGGCGTCAGCATCGAGACTGATTTGGTTCTGATGTAACACGTGGTCAACTTGGTTATCGCTGCTATTGATGATCAGCCAATTAACGCCTAGATCTGTGGCTGATAAGTAGCCAGCAATATCATCGTCGTAATGATGGCTTACATCATCATGCATTAAACTGGTGACGCCTTGATGATTGAGGGCCTGTGTGATTGGATTAGCTTGGTAATCTAAGCCCTGCTTGCGCAATACTTCAATAAACACAGAATCTTGTTTGAAAAAATAACTACAGCTTATGTTAGCGATAACAATGGTGGCCATGCCCGGCAAGATGATTCCCGGGTTATGAGTCAGTTCCATGAGCCCAATTAGGGCGGCAAGCGGTGCTTGTAATACTGCGCTCATCATGGCGCCCATGCCTAGCATGGCGTAAAAGCCTGCATCAGATGTAGGCCCTTCCAACACATAGCTGCTTATATGGCCAAGAGCAGAGCCAGCACAGGCGCCCATAAGTAGGGTGGGGCCAATTAAGCCGATGGGCATGCCTAAACCAACGCTAATCGCAGTAGCAAATAATTTGGCAAGGGCCAGAGCCACCAATAAACCCAAGGCATATTGTCCCTCAATGGCCAGCAAGATACTGTCAGTGCCCATGCCCATCACCTGGGGTACAAAGTAGGCGAGTGAGCCCGTAAAAATGCCTGCTATGAGCATGCGAGCAAGCACGGGCTGCGCAGCAAAATTCTGTACACTGGTGACGGTTTTGGTGAACAAGGCAGCCATAGCTCCCAGTACCACGCCGTAAACTAAAATGAGTGGCATCTCACTCATATTAACCATAACGATATCAGCTGCCATGAAGGCCATTTCTGCGCCATACAAAGTATTATGTAATAAGGTGGCAGTGACTGCTGCAATAATGACGGGGGTAAAACCCATGATGCTGTACTCAAGCATCACCACTTCCATAGCAAAAATGACCCCGGCCATTGGTGTATTAAACGAGGCTGCTATGGCGCCAGCCGTGCCACAACCCACCATGAGGCGGACGCTGTTGTTGGGTAGGTGAAAAGCACTGGCTAGTTGTGAGCTCACGGCAGAACCTAGATGAACAGCGGGGCCTTCTCGTCCGGCGGACTGGCCGCTTAAAATAGCTAAGGCACCCCCTACAAACTGCACAAGGGTGTTTTTAAAGGGCATTTTTGCTTGGTGGTAGGCCATGCGATCCATAACATGTGCCACCCCTGCTTTGCGTTCACTGGGCGCAAATAGCATGAGCCAAAGGCCAATCAGTAGCCCACCCAACACGGGCAGGAAAAAATACCAAATAGGGTCTAATTGTTCAAAGCTTTCAGCGGTACCGCCAGGGAGCCAATGTTCAAGGGGGATTTCAAATAAACTGCGAAAGGCAACGATGACTAGGGCTGCAGCAACACCACTGACAAAACCCAGAAAGCTAATTTGGGGTAAGGCATCGTTATAAGCGAGGCGACGACGAAAATGACTGGCCCCAAAGCGCGTTGGGTTGAGACGCAAAGCTAGCTTTTGTTTTAGATTGACCATAAATATTAACTCGTTAATGCATTATTTCTTTTTATTAATACGAGCAGCGATTCATGCAGTTTACCTTACATTCAGCATGCTGCCTAATAACACTATGGTGAATATTGTCCTACGGCTCTTTAGCTTTGCTGCTGGGTCTATTATCATAGCCATAATAGAGTCTTTTACAGCAAGGAAGTGAGTGTGAAAAAAGTAGCCATTGTTGGTGGTACTGGGTATACGGGAGTTGAGTTGCTGCGTTTGTTAGCGCGCCATCCTGCTATTGAAGTGTGTGCTATTACGTCTCGTTCTGAAGCGGGTAAGGCGGTAGCTGATATCTACCCTAGTTTGCGCGGAGAGTACGACCTTGCTTTTACTGAACCAACAACCGAAACCTTGGCCCAAGCCGACTTAGTGTTCTTTGCAACGCCTAATGGCGTGGCCATGAAACAAGTGCCCGAGCTACTGGCTGCTGGCACTAAAATTATTGATTTAGCAGCTGATTTTCGCATTCAGGATATCGACGTTTGGTCCCATTGGTATGGTATGGAGCATGACTGCGCAGAGCTAGTAGAGCAAGCGATTTACGGGTTGCCAGAGGTTAATAAGAATGCCATTAAAAGCGCTCGCCTAGTGGCCAATCCAGGATGTTATCCCACTGCGGTGCAGTTGGGTCTATTACCCTTGATTGAGCGGGGTCTAATTGATACCCAGCACCTAGTTGCCGACTGTGTCTCAGGTGTCAGTGGGGCAGGGCGGGGCGCTGCTGTGGGTAGTTTGTTGTGCGAAGCTAGCGACAGCTTTAAGGCCTATGGAGTGGCTGGGCATCGCCATCTACCGGAAATAAAAGAGCGCCTGTCGATGGCCAATGGTGGGCCAGTAGGCTTGACCTTTGTGCCCCATTTGGCGCCCATGATTAGAGGCATCCATGCGACCTTATATGCGCGTTTGGTGAATAGCCAGCAATCACTAGAATTGATTCAGGAATGGTTTGAACAGCGCTATATGGATCACCCTTTTGTTGATGTGATGCCGTTGGGAAGTCATCCAGAAACCCGCAGTGTGCGCGGCTCAAATATATGCCGCATTGCCTTGCATCAGCCCCAAGGCGCAGATACTTTGGTGATTTTGTCGGCCATTGATAATTTAGTCAAAGGGGCTGCCGGACAGGCCATTCACAATATGAATTTGATGTTGGGTCTGGAAGAAGCCATGGGTTTAGATATTGTGCCCCTTGCGCCATAGTAACAATGCACCTGGCAGAGCAGATAGGGCGCGCTAATACTTGACTACTTTACTAGGTTAAGTGCATAATTCTGACCTTTAAGATCTCTAAGAGAGCGTTATGCACCACACTGAACAACATGATTACGCCGATGCTATACCTCCAGCCATGGGATTTACCGATTCTGCGGCCAAAAAAGTGTCTCATCTCATGGAAGATGAAGATAACCAAGAGTTGCGGCTGCGAGTGTATGTGACTGGTGGCGGTTGTTCTGGCTTCTCCTATGGATTCACCTTCGATGATAAAGTCGCGGAAGATGATACCCAAATTGAAAACGGCGAGGTGACCATGGTGGTCGACGCTATGTCGATTCAGTACCTAATGGGGGCTACGGTGGATTACAAGGAAAGCTTAATAGGCTCACAATTCTCTGTCACCAACCCCAATGCGACCACTACTTGCGGTTGTGGCTCAAGCTTCTCTGTTTAAGTCTGTTAGTTAGACGTCAAGGGTGTGCCCAGTTGATAGGATTCAAGCTGGGCTAAAATGGTATTTGCTAAGGGTTTAAATGCCACCATCTGCTTTTTGTTGAGTGGTTCTACTTTAGGAAATTTCACTTTGAGTGGGTTTTTGTGGACGCCGTTTGCACGGAATTCATAATGTAAGTGTGGACCCGTCGCTAGGCCTGAAGAACCGATATAACCAATAATTTGGCCCTGCTTCACGCGGCTGCCTTTTTTCACCTTACTGTTGTATTTAGACATATGTGCATACAGTGTGGTGTAGATGCCCGCATGTTGTAGAATGATCGTGCGTCCGTAGCCGCCTTTAGTGCCCCTCCAAATAACTTTGCCATCGCCAGATGCTTTAATCGGCGTACCCGTGGCTGCGGCATAGTCTACACCTCTGTGTGGCCGCACAGTTTTGAGAACAGGGTGCTTTCGGTTGGGGTTGTACTTGGAGCTAATGCGAAAGAAATCGACGGGGCTGCGTAAAAATGCTTTACGTAAGTTATAGCCTTTGGGTGAGTAATAATTACCATCGCTGTGACGGATGGCATTAAATACTTTGCCTTGGTTGGTGAATTGGGCTGCTAAAATGTGGCCTTCGCCAATCAGTTCATCATCTAGGTATTTTTCTTCATAGATCAGTGCAAAGCGGTCCTGCTTTCTAAGGTCTAAAGCAAAGTCAATGTCCCAGCCAAATATACTCGCCAACTGCATGAGTTTCTTCTGGCTTAGCCCAGCTCGCTGGCCGTCTACAAATAACGAGTTACTGATAGAGCCTTGAATAAATCGAGCTTCTATCTCAGGTTCACGGTTAATGGTCTCAACGAGGTATTGATCGCCTTCTTGGCGGCTCACAATAATTGTTTGCAGAGGGTTTTTTATGTGCCGAACTTTTTGTAACTTTCCAGCATCAGTCAAAAAATCTAAAGTGTCACCGGGGAAAAGTGTGGCTAATGCTTTAGATTTTTTGGTGGCTTGAGAGACTTGGTAGACGTCGCGGGATGATAGTCCAACACGCTTGAATAAGGTGCTAAGGCTATCGCCAGACTGCACCGTGACTGAGCGCCATTGTTCATCTTTAATTGGGGGTGTTGTTTGCGCTGGCGCTTGAGGGCTTGCTGGTGCAAGCTTTGAGCTTAAGTCGAGACTTAGGCTAGTCGTAGGGTTGACACTAGACGGGGTGTTGAATGTGGACCAAAGGCCAATGGTCAGCATCGCTAAAAAGAGCAGGATCAGGATCAGTAAATATGATTTTGGGAAGTGCTTAAAAGTTTTGGAAAGGGTTGTCATAACGTTTGAGTACGAAAAATGTGAACGAGAAAAAAGGCCTAATCACCCTATGATAACACGCCTGTGTGGCAAGAATAGTTTGTTTTGCGCCAATTTGCGTTACTTGAAGCCCGCTTGAGCGCTTTTCTATTACCCCTAAATCGAGCTAGAATATGGGCTTTTCTGGTCCGAGACATGGGCTGGCCTCAACACCTTAAATAATTGCCCAACAAAGCGACTTACTATGACTGCTGTAGATACCAACTTACTCGCCGATTTGACCATGCGTGGACTCGTTAACCAAATGACCTCCCCCGATGAGCTAGCGCAGCATTTGCAGCAGTCTCGGGTGCTGTATTGTGGCTTTGATCCAACGGCGGATAGCTTGCACATTGGCAGTTTGGTGCCCTTACTGGTGTTACGTCGTTTTCAGCAAGCGGGCCACAAGCCATTGGCTTTGGTCGGTGGCGCAACAGGCATGATCGGAGACCCGAGTTTTAAGTCACAAGAGCGTAAGCTTAATACCCTCGATGTCATCAACCAGTGGGTAGATCGTCTCAAGGCTCAAGTGTCTGCCTTTATTGAATTTAATGATCAAGTTAATAGTGCTGCGGTGGTCAATAACTACGATTGGACCAAAGACATTGATATCCTCACGTTTTTACGTGACGTGGGCAAACATTTTTCGGTTAACTCCATGATTCAAAAGGAATCGGTAAAGCAGCGTCTAGAGCGGGATGGCGAAGGTATTTCTTTTACCGAGTTTGCTTATATGATTTTGCAATCGTTCGATTTTTCCGAGCTCTATAAACAATACAACTGTAGCCTGCAAATAGGTGGTAGTGATCAGTGGGGTAATATCACAGGGGGTATCGACCTCACTCGCCGCCAGCACCGGGCACAAGTGTTTGGATTAACTCTGCCTTTGGTCACCAAATCCGACGGCACAAAGTTTGGTAAAACCGAAAGTGGAACTATTTGGTTAGATGCTAAAAAAACCTCACAGTATGCCTTCTACCAGTTTTGGATTAATACGGCCGATGCAGACGTCTATAAGTTCTTACGGTTCTTTACGTTTCTGCCTGAAGCA
>TARA_B110000971_G_scaffold91584_1_pt1 | contig 19094 bp, 16 predicted proteins | sample TARA_B110000971 | Tara Oceans TARA_B110000971 (sample SAMEA4397842) | marine metagenome | biome: Polar Biome; feature: [SRF] surface water layer (ENVO:00010504); material: water (ENVO:00002006), including particulate matter (ENVO:01000060) such as... | depth 5 m | reverse complement strand
ATTGCCTCTTCAACACTTGAAAAAGTAACGTTTTTTGTTTTTGTTTGGTTCTTTTCTTGACGTTTTGATAATTTTCGCATAGAACTTGCCAGTAAAAACTTATGAATTGTAAATTAATCTAAAATGGAAATACCCATATTACGTGCAGTTCCTTGAACAATTTTTACTGCACTAGTAAGTTTTGTCGTGTTTAAATCAGGTAATTTAATGTTTGCAATTTCTTCTAACTGGCTTTGAGTTATTGAGCCAACATTAACTTGATTTGGTGTTGACGAACCTTTTGTTATTTTTGCGGCTTTTGCCAATAAAACAGATGCTGGTGGAGTTTTCAGAATGAATGTATAACTTCTATCTTCATACACAGAAATTTCAACGGGAATGATCAAACCAACTTTGTCAGATGTTTTTGCATTATATTCTTTACAAAATCCTGCAATATTAACACCGTGTTGACCTAATGCTGGTCCAACAGGTGGTGCTGGAGTTGCTTTTGCGGCTGGCAAAGCTAATTTAATCAATGCAGTTATTTTTTTAGCCATATAAACTTCTCATTTTCTTTAGTGAAATAAATCTGTTAAAAGTTTTAGTAATTAATATAATAAGAACCAATAAATTGTAGATTATTTCTTCATTTTAAAATTCTATTTAAACTGTTTAATCCTCTTATACTTAAGAGGTACGCGTCCTGAAGGACTTGAACCCTCGACATCTAATTTTGGAAACTAGCGTTCTACCAACTGAACTAAGGACGCATAATATTAATTATATGTATAATCTAATAAAAAGGCAATGTTTTCAATTGTATTTGTTAAATTTATCTTAATAAATTTTAATTATGCAAAAATTTGATAAAGGTACTGGACTCTTAAGTGTTGATAAATATTTACCACATAACTTTTTGGCGGAAAAAATTATTTTAAGCAGCTTATTAATAAATTTAGAGGCGGTAGAGTTAGTTTTACGGAGTGTTAAGAAAGAAGCATTCTATTTTAAAAATCATCAAGAACTTTATAAAACAATAATCGAAATGTACAAAAAAAAAATTCCAGTTGATATTATCACACTACATAGTTTTCTTAAAGATAATGGCCTTTTAGAAAAAATTGGTGGAACAAAAATTTTAATAGAACTTATTAATTATGTTCCAAATTTATTATATTTGGAAGAATATATTTCCTTGGTAAATGATAAATTTTTAAGGCGTTCTTTAATTAAACTAGGTTATAAACTAATTAATTCAGCCTATGTAACTAATTTACCATTAGAAACAATATTAAACAGTTTAGAGCTAGAGGTTTTTAATTTAACTAACCAAATTAAGACACAAAAAGTTTACACTAACGCTGAATTATTATCCAATGTATTTTTAGATTTAAAACAAAAATCTTTAAATCCAGCATTAGCAGGATTAACATCAGGGTTTTATGAATTAGATTCATTTACTCAAGGTTTCCAAAAATCTGATTTAATAATTATAGCAGGTAGGCCATCGATGGGTAAAACTGCTTTAGCTTTAAATATAGGACTAAATGTTATCAAAGCCTTGTCTTTACCTGTAGTTTTTTTTAGCCTCGAAATGTCAAAAGAACAATTAATTTACCGACTTATAACAACTGAAACAAATATAAGTAATATGCGTTTAAAAACAGGAAATCTTTATAAAGAAGATTGGTTAAAATTAAATAAAACAATTCAAAATTTATCTAGTTTACCTTTGTTTATTGACGATACCCCAAATCCAACGATCCAAGATATTAAAATGAAAATTAAAAAAGTGATTTTCGAACAAAATCAAATTGGTTTGATTATTATCGATTATTTACAGTTAATGCAAAATACAAAATTTAAAACCGAAACTCGCTCTCAAGAGTTATCACAAATAACGCGTTCACTTAAAAATATTGCCCGAGAGTTCCAAGTTCCAATTATTGCTTTATCTCAATTAAGTCGAAGTGTAGAAAACCGTACTAATAAACGTCCGATCTTATCAGATTTACGTGAAAGTGGCTCAATCGAGCAAGATGCTGATGTTGTTTTAATGTTATATAGAGAAAGTTATTACAACTCTAACCCTATAAATACTAATAATAGCATTCAATTGATAATAGCTAAACAAAGAAATGGACCTGTAGGAACGATTGATCTTCAATTTGATCCAAAAATAATGCGATTTTCAGATTAATTCATTTTTCAAACGGTTTAATTGCCCAGAACCAGATTCGAACTGGTGACACGAGGATCTTCAATCCACTGCTCTACCAACTGAGCTATCCGGGCATATAAAATATTATATTAAAATAAACTAAAAATAACAATAGGCTTTATTTTAGGCTTGTTTATTTAAATAAAATATAGTATAGTAATTTAGGGTACAGTTTTTAGTAAAGTTTGAGAATAAGGTAATATGTCAGGATTTTAATAGCAGCATTAACCTTGGACTTGAGTTTTGTATTAATGCTGTACCTGTAAGAAAAATTCAAGAAATAACTAACTTTAAGCAAATAGTACTTTCAACTCTTTGTAACTTTTTTTTCGTTGGTATATTATTTTTAAAATTACTTCATTATAATAAGAATTAATACCTTTATAATAAAAATATTAATTATGTTTTTTTCATAAAAACTGATATAATTAATATTGTAGTCTTTTAATTAACAAAAATACGGAATTAGAAATGACAGCTTCATTATCAAATTTTCTAGCTAGTTTAGTCGCAGGTGGGATAGTAGTTTCTGCAATTGCCGGTGCTTTAGTTCTTATAAGTGGAAGCGACCGGCTTACACGTAACTAATAATAATTATAAACCAATTATTTATAGTTAATTAAAATTTGTTAACAATCATTTATGATAAACATTGGTTTTGGTCCTAATATTTTCTTAGGCCTGATTTTAGGATTCGGAGTAATTTTATTATATTTTCTTCGAGTAGTCAAACCAGAAGTTGCAAGAGATGAAGATATATTTTTTGCGACTATTGGTTTACTATACAGTTGTATTTTAATGGTTCATGGGTGGCGATTAGATCCAATTTTACTTTTTAGTCAAGTACTAATCATAATCTCTCTCTTGGTTGCTGGTTGGGAAAACATCAGGTTACGTGGGCTACTTGCAAATATGGCAAAACTGAAGAAGAAAAGTGATTAACCATTTTTTATTTTCTCGGTTTCAATTTTATAAACAATATTTTTAATTTATGCTTAAAAAATATTTAAAACTTTGTTCAGTAATTTTATTTTGTGTTTTTAATCTTTTCATTACCACAGCGTCTGCTATCGATTTAGATGAAGCAACACGTACAGTTACAATAGATTCCAGTGGTACTACGACAGTCTTAACACCAGAGCAAGTAAAACGTGGTAAACGTTTATTTAATGCTACTTGTGGTGCTTGTCATCTTGGTGGGATTACAAAAACAAATCCAAATGTTGGGTTAGATCCTGAAGCATTAAGTTTTGCTACACCTCGTCGTGATAATGTGGCTTCATTAGTTGATTTTATGAAAAATCCAACAACGTATGATGGATTAGATTCAATTGCTGAAGTTCACCCAAGTATTAAAAGTGCAGACATATATCCACGTATGCGCTCATTGACGGATGATGATTTATATTCAATAGCTGGTCACATTATGTTATCACCAAAAATTCTTAGTGAAAAATGGGGTGGTGGTAAAATTTATTACTAAAATTTACAGTTTTAGTTAATACCTAAGTATTTGTGAAAATACTTTGGATTTAAATTATTAAGTACTATTAATTAATCGAAAATGGATAGTACTTAATAATTATTTATAATGGGAATTTTAGTTTCAATGAAAGAAATGACATACTTTCAAAAAGTTTTAGTTTTGTTCATATAAAATTATTTTTACGCTTTACAAAGCATGTAGCTCAGTGGATAGAGCATCAGATTCCGATTCTGAAAGTCGGGGGTTCGATTCCCTTCATGCTTAGTTATAGATAATTGTTTATATTTTAATAAAGTTGGGAATAATTAGGGGCTGTTTTGGTTTTGACATTTAAATATTAAGTAAAGTAGTAGCAGGCCGAAGCCGTTATTCTTCGTAAAAACATACAATTTTATAATAAGTGCTAATAATATAATTTCTTTTAAACAAGAAGAAACTTTAAGCTTTGCTGCTTAATAGATTTTGTTAACTTTTTTATTCACTATAATTTTTTATCTTTATAGTTTAGAATATATATATCTCTATATAAATTATTATATAACTTAGTTCAGGCAACTGAATTAAGCCTGTGGTTGAGTACTTTAATAAATTTTAGATGGACGTGGGTTCGACTCCCATCAGCTCCATATACCTGCATCCGTGGCCGAGTGGTTGAAGGCACCGGACTCATAATCCGTTTTCCTTTGGAACGTCACTGGTTCGAACCCAGTCGGATGCATTAACCTTAATGAAAAAATATTGTTTTTTTACTAATATACGTGTAAGATTAGTATTAAGAAACCGTTAAAATATGTATAAGTTTTATGTCTAAATTAAATAACTCTCAAGTAATAAATAATTTACATGACACTTTTTTAAAAAACAATCTTCCAAATATTAAAATTGGAGATAATGTTAAAATTGGTGTTAAAATTATTGAAGGAAATAAAGAACGGGTTCAATTTTATGAAGGAATTGTTCTTGCGAAAAAAAATACTTCACTTAACACAACCATCACAGTCCGTAAAGTTTTACAAGGAATTGGTATTGAACGAATTTTCTTAATTCATTCGCCTAAAATCGATTCGATTGAAATATTACGGTCTTCAAAAGTTCGCCGATCAAAATTATATTATTTACGTAATTTAAAAGGAAAAGCTAGCCGTTTAAAACAATCTTTCAAATAATAAAATTTCAGTAACGGCTTAGTTGTTAATTCACAAAAGTTAGTAAGAAAAAATTTTTATTTTAGTCTATTTTAATGAGTAAAATTTGAAATCATTTGCAATTTTTTACGAAAACAAGAAGGAATGACATGTTTACATAGTCATTCCTTTTTGTTTAAAAATTAAGTTCTGCTGCTTGAACTTTCTCAAATTGTTTTTTCTTTAAGATTAGTAAAATTTGTGTTAATAAAACACTTAAGCAGAAAGCAAGATAACCAATAATTCGTAGTGGTTTTTGTAATACAATTTCGGTTTCTTCTTGTCCAAACCCACCCGCATTTGGGTTAATATTTAAAGCTTGTTCAGTTTTAACTAAATCACCTTTTTTAACAATTAATTCTAAACCTTTTGGAACAATTTGTGATTGTTCTTTTCCAGTCGTATCCAGAATCGTTATTTTAGATTCACCTTTTTCAGTCGTCTCAATTTCAGAAATTTGTCCTGCTTGAAGCGCACTAAAAACATTTACATTACTTTTTTCTCCTGTCGGATATACTTGGCCACGCCCACGGTTTCCACCTACGTATAATGGGTATGTTAAGTATTTAACATCTGAATCTTTTTCAGGGTCTGGTGCTACTACAGGAAAAATTAATTCCTGATGTGTTTTCCCTGCAATTGGTCCAACAATTAAAATATTATCAAACTCTGTACTATAGGGTGAAATAAAAACACCTTTATTTTTCTTTTTAAATTCCGCAGAAGTTTGTGTTTTTCCAGCTAATTTAAAACCTTTTGGTAAAATTACGATTCCCCCAACATTTAAATCAGCCTTTTTTCCGTTTGCCCCTACTTGTTTACGACTAGTGTCATAAGGCACTTTTACTTCGATTTCGAATACAGAATTTGGAATTACTGCTTGAGGAGCTTCTACTTCAATTGCTTTTTGGTTTAAATGACAATTTGCACATGCTAATTTACCATTTGCTGCACGTGGGTTTGAGTAACCTTGTTGAGCAAATACAGGGTAAGCAGACGAGTTTTCAATGCAAAAACTAAATAAACTTATAGCAATCATTAAAGTAAATAAAATACTTTTAAAAAACTTGTTTGTTGCCATGGATTTAATACTTTTAAGTATATATATAATTATTTTTTTATTAAAAAAAGAATACCAACGCCTGAGAGATATAACAACAATATAGCTGCTGAAAGCAATAATTGTGTAAGTGGGTCAGTAGAAGGTGTTAACACTGCTCCAATAATTGTTGAAATTAGAATTATGTATCGCCAAGAGGCTAACATTTGTTTTGCAGATACAAGATTTAATAAACCTACTAAAATTTGAATAATAGGGATTTGAAAAGCTAATCCTGTACTATAAAAGAGGATTAAAATAAATTCAAAGTATTGATCGAACGACCAAAGGGGTTCAATAACTTCGTTACTATAGTTTAAAAAAAAGTTTAGAGCTGCTGGGATTAATACATAATACGAAAATACTAGTCCTAATCCGAATAAGCATAAAGAACTTAACAATAATGGTAGAACAATTTTTGTTTCTTTTTTAGTTAATCCAGGTAATAGAAATAAAATTAGTTGTCCAATTGCAAAGGGACTACCAAATAGCAGTCCTGTGTAAAAAGAAATCTTTACAGTTGAGATAAAATATTCACCTGGCGATAATTGAAAAAATTTAACGTCACTGACAGGTAATTCTAATATTTTAACCAAAAATTTAACTTCGAAGAAAGCTGCACAAGTTAACAATAAAATTATCCAAAATATATGAAAAATTCTTTGCCTTAACTCTTCTACATGTTCAGAAAATGGAAGTTCCAATGTTATATCTTTATTTTCTCCAAAGCTAAAGTCAGAATTTGTTACCATATATTACATTTTTAATATTTTTATTAATAATTACTCTATTTTGTAATATGAGCAACTAAATATTACAAATAAGAATTAAATAATTTATAAAACTAAATTAAATTTAGTTTTATAAGTTATTAAGATAAGTAATTAATTGCTTCAACACGGGCTGTAGCTTTTTTTAAATCAAGTGAAGCATCTAATATTCCTTTACTTGTTTCGGCCTTTTCAACCGCTAATGTAGCTTTTTCTAATTCATTGGTAGCTTCACTTAATCCAACAGAAATAAGTTCTTCTACATCATTAACTAAAACAGTTACACGATTTCTATCAATTTCTGCTAAGCCTCCACATAAAATGATTGGAGTCCACTTATCATCTAATTTAATTCGTAGTAAACCAGTATCTAAAGCAGTAATTAAAGTTGCATGACCATTTAACACACCCACTTGACCAGTTAAACCAGGTAAAACAACTTCATCAGCTGTTGTTGAACAAATTACTCTGTCTGGGGTAAGAACACGAATGTTTAGAACCATATATATTGTTACTCCTTTATTTTAGAGTTTCTGCTTTTGCAATTGCTTCATCAATGTTACCAACAAGGTAGAATGCTTGTTCTGGTAAATCATCTAATTCGCCTTTGAAAATCATTGTGAAACCTTTAATTGTTTGTTCTAAACTTACATATTTACCAGGTGAACCTGTAAAGATTTCTGCTACAAAAAATGGTTGTGATAAGAACCGTTCCACTTTACGTGCACGTGCAACTAATAATCGATCTTCTTCTGATAATTCATCAATACCTAAAATCGCAATAATATCTTGTAATTCTTTATAGCGCTGTAAAGTTTCTTTTACTGTTTCTGCCATTTGATAATGTTCGGCACTAACAATATCTGGCTGTAACATAGTCGATGTCGAATCTAAAGGATCCACAGCAGGGTAAATACCCTTTGCAGCTAAATTACGTGATAATACTGTTGTTGCATCTAAATGGGCAAACGTAGTTGCCGGCGCAGGATCCGTTAAATCATCTGCAGGTACATATACAGCTTGAATTGATGTAATTGAACCTTGCGTTGTAGAGGTAATACGTTCTTGCAAAGCACCCATTTCAGTAGCTAAAGTTGGTTGGTAACCTACAGCTGAAGGCATACGCCCTAATAATGCTGATACTTCTGAACCAGCTTGTGTAAAACGGAAAATATTATCAATGAATAATAAAACATCTTGTTTATTAACATCTCGGAAATATTCAGCCATAGTTAAAGCTGTTAAACCTACACGCATACGGGCTCCAGGAGGCTCGTTCATTTGACCATATACTAATGCTACTTTCGAATCAGCAAAATTATTTTCGTTAATTACACCAGATTCTTTCATTTCTTCATACAAATCATTACCTTCACGTGTTCGTTCACCAACACCACCAAATACGGATACACCACCGTGTGCTTTTGCAATGTTATTAATTAATTCCATAATTAATACTGTTTTACCTACACCAGCGCCACCAAATAAACCAATTTTACCACCACGACGGTAAGGTGCTAATAGATCTACAACTTTAATCCCAGTTTCAAAAATTGAAGGTTTTGTTTCTAGTTCAGTAAATGCAGGTGCTTCACGGTGAATTGGTAAAGTTTCTTCATATGAAACATCACCTTGTTCATCCACAGGTTCACCGATAACATTAAAAATTCTACCTAGTGTTGTAGTACCAACGGGAACATTAATAGGAGTTCCTAGATCAATAGCTTCAACACCCCGCTTTAAGCCATCTGTTGAACGCATCGACACAGCACGTACTTTATTATCACCTAATAATTGTTGTACTTCTACGATATTATCAGTTCCATCAGCAAGCACAATTTTAATTGCGGTATAAATTGCTGGTAAGTTTCCTTCTGAAAACTTAATATCTAATACTGGACCGATAATTTGCGTAACATAACCTATATTCTGCTGTGTACTAGTTTCTACCATTTTGACTTAACATATTTAAATATTTGAGAATAAATATACTTTCAGAATTAAATTTACCATCTAAGATTGGAACGAATTAAAGCTATTTAACTACGTATCATTGTACAACAAAATAATTCTAATTCTTGAATAAAATATATACTGTTTACTACTTTTACCCTATTATTGAGTTTTTAATCATCACCAAAAAGTCTACCGCTTACCTTTAGCCAATTTCTTGCGCCAGGATAATTGTCTGGTGCTAATTCTAAAGCTTGTCGCCAATAATCACCCGCCGCATCAAAAAATTGTGTGGCCAAAGCACGATATTCAGCACGTTCTCTATTATCAGTATTTTCATCTTCATCTATTAACATCAATGAATTAAGTCCAGAAGAATGGTAAATTACGGCTATATTATTTAACGCTTGTGGTAAGTTTGAATTTAGTTCTAAAGCTTGGTGGTAATATTCCAAGGCTTGCGAATTACTCCCTGTGTTAGCATAAATAAGGCCAATATTATATAACGTGTAACTTCGGTCATATGGATCTTCTTCCACTTGTAAGGCTTCATAATAATTTTCTAAAGCTTCTGCATATTTTCCTTCAGATTGAGCTGCCATACCGGCTCTATAATAAGAAAAAGCTTGTTTTTCTTGTTTACTTGCAGGTAAAACTTTTAGTAATAAATCGGCGATTACCGTAAATGTTTTATCAATAAAATTTCCCATAAATTAGTTTTTGTAAATATTATAAATAAAAATTTTTTGTATTTTTGTTTAACACTTTAAGAATTAATTATACTTTATCCTTCAAATATTTTATAGTTATGTGTAAATGTTCACTAGACATAAGTAAATAAAGCTGGTAAAGGGATTTGAACCCCCAACCTACGGATTACAAATCCGTTGCTCTACCGTTGAGCTACACCAGCAATTTTATGTTTTATCCTTGAGTTATAAGATGATTATATTAAAATTAGAATAGAAAAACAAGTCTGTTTTACCAATATGGATTAAATAACAATAATTTTTATTTAATCCATATTGGTAACATAGTAAATATTATTACTAAATTGAAATTTATAATTAATTGAAATTATCCATATTTTCCACTCGTTGAAGCTATTAAGAATGCCGCATAAGTCAATATGTAACCCACAGAGAAATGGACTAAGCCCACTAAACGTGCTTGAACAATTGATAGAGCAACAGGTTTATCACGCCAACGAATTAAATTTGCAAGTGGAGTCCGTTCATGGGCCCACACTAATGTTTCAATTAATTCTTGCCAGTAACCACGCCAAGAAATTAAGAACATAAACCCAGTAGCCCAAATTAAATGTCCAAACAAGAACATCCATGACCATACAGATAATCTATTCATACCAAATGGATTATACCCATTAATTAATGGTGATGAATTTAACCATAAATAATCTCGTAACCATCCCATAATATAATTTGATGATTCATTGAATTGGGCTGGATTACCCCCCCAAATAGTCATATGTTTCCAATGCCAGTAGAAAGTTACCCAGCCAATTGTATTCAGCATCCAGAACATTGCTAAATAGAAAGCATCCCATGCTGAAATATCACATGTTCCACCACGCCCAGGACCATCACATGGAAAACTGTAACCAAAATCTTTTTTATCAGGCATTAATTTAGATCCTCGTGCATCTAATGCACCTTTTACCAAGATTAATGCTGTAGTATGTAAGCCTAAAGCAATAGCGTGGTGTACTAAAAAGTCACCAGGCCCAATAGTTAAAAATAGGTCATTTTTATCACTATTAATTGCTTCCAACCAACCTGGTAACCAAACTTGGTTACCTGCAGCAGTAGCTGGGCTCGTTGATGAAGACAATAGTACATTAAATTCATAAACGGCTTTACCAGATGCAGCTTGAATATATTCAGCAAATAATGGTTCAAATAAAATTTGCTTTTCTGGCTGTCCAAAAGCAACCACGGTATCATTGTGAATATATAAACCCAAAGTATGGAACCCAAGGAATAAAGAAACCCAACTTAAGTGTGAAATAATTGCTTCTTTATGCTCTAACATACGAGCTAAAACATTATTTTTGTTCAGTTCAGGGTCATAATCACGTACAAAAAAGATTGCTCCGTGTGCAAATGCACCAACCATTAAAAACCCTGCTATATATTGGTGGTGTGTATATAGTGCCGCTTCAGTTGTAAAATCCTTTGATAAAAATGCATAAGGCGTTATAGCATACATATGTTGCGCTGTTAACGACGTTGCTACACCTAATGCAGCTAATGCTAGACCTAATTGCATATGTAAAGAGTTTGTAATTGTTTCAAACAAACCTACATGACCTGCACCTAATCGGCCCCCAGGAGGACGGTGTGCATCCAGAATTTCTTTCATATTATGTCCAATACCGAAATTTGTTCGATACATGTGACCAGCAATAATAAATACTACTGCAATAGCTAACTGATGATGAGCAATATCACTTAGCCATAATGACTGTGTTTGTGGATGAAATCCACCCAGAAATGTTAAAATAGCAGTTCCGGCCCCTTCACTCGTTCCATATATATGACTTGGAGTATCAGGATTTTCAGCGTATGCTGTCCAATTTCCTGAGAAAAATGGAGCTAAACCTGCAGGGTGTGGTGGAGTTGTCAAGAAGTTATCCCAACCAACATGTACACCACGTGAAGCAGGAATTGCAATATGTACAAGGTGACCAGTCCAAGCTAATGAACTTACACCCATTAAACCTGATAAATGATGATTTAATCTTGATTCATTATTTTTAAACCAAGACAAACTTGGACGGAATTTCGGTTGTAAATGTAACCAACCAGCAAATAATAAAACACATGATAAGATTAATAATCCTACTGAACCAACATAAAGCTCTTGATTTTTTCTAAATCCAATTGTATACCACCATTGGTATACACCTGAATATGCAATATTAATAGGATATGCACTACCTTTACTAAATGCCTTTAACGCTGATTCCCCAAAATGTGGATCCCAAATGGAATGCGCAATTGGTTTTACTTTTAATGGATTTTCTACCCATTGTTCAAAGTTTCCTTGCCATGCTACATGGAATAAATTCCCAGCAGTCCATAAGAATATAATAGCTAAGTGTCCAAAATGAGATGCAAAGATTTTTTGGTATAAATTTTCTTCTGTCATCCCATCATGGGCTTCTAAATCGTGAGCAGTAGCTATACCATACCAAATTCTTCTAGTTGCTGGATCTTGTGCAAGGGCTTGGCTAAACTTTGGAAATTTAGTTGCCATAATCTTCAGATGCCTTTTATATAATTTATAATTATGAATAGAAAAAATTTCGACTACTAGAGAAAATTAAAGAGATTTATTTTAGTAGTAAAAATTTAGGAAATTGAAAGTGCACGTGCTATAAAGAATGACCAAGTTGTTCCAATTCCGCCTAATAAATATTGTGCACAACCTACAGCCCGACCTTGTGTAATACTTAAAGCTCGTGGTTGAATTGATGGTGCAAAATTTAATTTATTATGTGCCCATAGAATAGATTCTATAAGCTCTTGCCAATAGCCACGTCCACTGAATAAGAACATTAAACTGAATGCCCAAAGCCAATGTGCTCCTAAAAATATTAAACCATATGCTGATGATGATGAACCATATGATTGAATTACCTGAGAAGCTTGTGACCATAAGAAATCTCGTAACCAGCCATTAATTGTTATAGAACTTTTTGCAAAATTTCCACCAGTAATATGCGATATAGCACCATCAGGTGCTACGCTCCCCCATACATCGGATTGCATTTTCCAACTAAAATGGAAAATTACAACAGAAATACAATTGTACATCCAGAATAATCCTAAGAAAACATGATCCCAACTTGAACTTTGACAAGTACCACCACGTCCAGGACCATCACATGGAAAACGGAAGCCTAAATTTGCTTTATCTGGTATTAATTTAGAACTACGTGCATAAAGTACACCTTTTAATAAAATTAAAACGGTTACGTGAATAGTAAAAGCATGAATATGGTGTACCATAAAATCTGCAGTACCTAATTTAATAGGCATCATAGCTATTTTACCACCAACTTCTACAACGTCACCACCAAAGGCATAACTTGTTGTTACTAATGCATTTGGAGCAGTTGTTCCAGGAGCTAATAAATGAATATTTTGAATCCATTGTGCAAAAATAGGTTGTAATTGAATAGCTTTATCTGAAAACATATCTTGAGGTCGTCCTAATGCGCGCATAGTATCATTATGTACGTAGAACCCAAAAGCATGCATACCTAAAAAGATACAAACCCAATTTAAATGTGAAATTATTGAATCACGATGTCTCAATACTCGATCTAATAAGTTATTATAATTGTTTGCAGGTGTATAATCACGTACCATGAAGATTGCACCATGGGCTGCTCCACCTACAATACAGAATCCACCAATCCAAACATGATGTGTGAATAATGATAATTGCGTTGCATAGTCAGTTGCAAGATAAGGATAAGGAGGCATCGCATACATATGGTGAGCGACAATAATACTTAATGAACCGACCATTGCTAAATTAATAGCTAATTGTGCATGCCATGACGTAGTTAAAATTTCATAAATTCCTTTATGACCTTCACCAGTGAAAGGACCTTTGTGCGCTTCTAAAATTTCTTTCATACTGTGCCCAATACCCCAATTGGTACGGTACATGTGCCCAGCAACGATAAATAGAACAGATAACGCTAAATGATGGTGTGCAATATCTGTTAACCATAATCCACCAGTAACTGGGTTTAAACCACCTTTGAAAGTTAAGAAATCTGAGTACTCACCCCAATGACCACTAAAAAATGGTCCAAGACCTTTACCAAAACTCGGGTAAAGTTGAGCCATTAAATCACGGTTTATTAAAAATTCGTGTGGTAATGGGATTTCTTGTGGTGACACTCCTGCATCCAACAGCTTGTTAATTGGTAAAGCTATATGAATTTGGTGGCCTGACCATGATAAACAACCTAAACCAAGTAAACCAGCTAAATGATGGTTCATCATCGATTCGGCATTTTGAAACCATTCTAATTTTGGTGCTGCTTTATGGTAATGGAACCAACCGGCAAATATCATTATAGCCGACATCATTAAACCACCAATTGCGATCCAATATAATTCAACTTCACTTGTAATTCCTTCTGCTCGCCACATCTGGAACCAACCAGAAGTTGTTCGAACACCTTGAAAATTTCCCCCAACATCTGCATTCAACACTTCTTGACCTACAATAGGCCACACGACTTGTGAACTTTGTTTAATACCAATTGGATCTGCTAGCCAAGCAGAGTAATTAGAAAAATAAGCACCATGAAAATGCATACCACTAATCCAGAAAAAAATTATTGCTAATTGTCCGAAATGTGCACTAAAGATTTTTCGCGAAACTTCTTCTAATGAGCTTGTTTGGCTGTCAAAATCATGTGCATCTGCGTGTAAGTTCCAAATCCAAGTTGTTGTTTTTGGACCTTTAGCTAAAGTCCTTGAAAAATGACCCGGTTGCGCCCATTTTTCGAAACTAGTTTCAACAGCGTCTTTTTCGACAAAAATTTGTACATTTTTTGCCCGACGCTCCGTTGAGCTTATTGCCATGGAATTTCTCCTTTAGGGAGACAAAAATCTATGAAACTCTCATAAAAAATAAAAAATAGTTTATTTGCATCTATTAAGTAAATATGAGTTTTCAATATATTATTATACAATATTTTAAATTTTTATTTACTATATTTAATAAAAAGCAATAAAAAATTTTATTCAAAGTATTAAAACAGAAGTTTTAATACTTTAGATTGAATTTTGTGCAACAAAAGGAAGTAAAGATAAAATTCTTGCGCGTTTAATTGCTTTAGCAATTTTTCTTTGTTGCTGAACGGTTACACCAGTGGCACGACGCGGTAAAATTTTTCCTTGTTCTGTTATAAATAATTTTAACAGGTCAATATCTTTATAATCAATTTTTTGGCTGGTACCGATCAGAGCAAATCTTTGTTTTTTTATTGCCATAATTTATTTAATCTCCTTATGCATAGTTGGTTTATTACAGTACCGGCAATATTTTTTAAGCTCAATCCGTTCAGGATTATTACGACGATTTTTCTGTGTTGTGTATCGCGAAACGCCAGCAGTTCTTTTATTTGTATTCGAACGACATTCTGTACATTCTAAAGTGATTAGAAGTCGCGTACTTTTAGTTTTTGCCATACAGATATAAAATAATATTAGTTAAGTTTTTGATAGTATTTGTATTGTACAACAGTATCTTAATTTTTTAATTTTATCAATAGTTTATAGGATTTTTTTAATATTTCTATAATTTATTTTTTGATAAAAATTCTTATAAATAGAGAAAATTTTAATTAACTAAAATTTTTCGCTAGAAAAACTTCCAATTTTATAGATGATATATTATATTTCCATATATGTAAAAATATTTACTTAAAACATTAAAAAGGTTATAACTTCTATGGCTAATAATAAGTCTGCAAAAAAGCGTATTTTAATTAATGAACGGAATCGTTTACAAAATCGTTTTTATAAAACTTCAGTAAGAACTTTAACAAAAATTTACTCGAAAAGTTTAAGCGAATATAAAACGTCACCAACTTTAGAAAATAAAGAAAAAGTTCAAAATATTTTGAATTCAACTTACAGTTTAATTGATAAAGGTTGCAAGAAAGATGTATTTCATAGAAATACTGCAGCACGGAAAAAGTCAAAAATGACACTTCAATTTAAAAAAATCTAAATATACTGTTTAATTAATTAAGAACCTGTTTGACCTTCCGTTAAAAAGTGCTAGAAATTATATAAAATTTTTAAACATTTTTTAACATTTTCATAAAAACTTAAAAATAATTGTTAGCAAAGATTATGAAACAATCGATTAACTATATAACAACTCTACCCGATTTTATAGAAATGCAAAGAGTTAGTTTTTGTTGGTTTATCTCCCAAGGTTTAAGCGAAGAATTGTCAATGTTTTCTAGAGTCTATGACTTCACTTATAACACAGAATATGTTTTATTTGGGCATGAATATAGTTTGGTTAAGCCAATTTATAATGTTATACGTGCTAAAAAATATACTGCAAATTATGCAGCACAGTTACTAATTCCTTTGGAAGTTCGAAACAAAAAAATAAATACTGTATGTTACCACAGTCAGTTTCCTATCATAAATTTACCATTAATGACAACTTTTGCAACTTTTATTGTTAATGGTTGTGAACGGGTTATTGTAAGCCAAATTATCCGTAGCCCCGGAATTTATTTTGAAAAAAATAAAAATCAAAAAAAACGACAATTGATCAAGCGTAAATTATCAACTGATATTAAGAAATTAAGAGATTTTATCCCACTCGGTGAACCGTTTATTTCTGAACAAATTTTAACATTCTTTCCTAATGTATCTAATCAAAGTTTATTTCAATATTCATTTGTCGAGTTGCAAAAAATCGAAAAAAGTTTCAATTTTAATTTTTTAGAAACATTCAAGATTTACCAAATCATTTTAAAAACAAATGATGTTAACAAAAAACTTCAACGAGTCCAAGTTTTTCTACATTGGTTAAATATCAAAGAAAAAGAATTTCTCAAAACAAACTATTTAGGTTATTTTCAAAATATTGAACAAATCAAAACTTGGAATTTTATATTAAAATCCTTGATTAAGTATCAATTATTAAACCAGACGAAAAACTTTAGTGTTATTGAAGAAAAATGGGTAAATAAACTAACTCAAAACTATTACCACTCAAATTCTCATTTGTCAAAAATTGAAAATACAGAAATTATTATAAAGTATTATAAAAACATTACAGAATTTAAATTTAAAAATAATTTATTTTTACTTTTAATGACTGACCAAGATTCACTAAATCTTATTAATCAATTTAAATTCGTAAGAGATCTTTCGATTTCAAAAATTCAAAAACTAAAAGTTTTAACAAGTAACATAGAAGAGAAAAAATTCAAACCCAACATTTATTTTACGTCGACTTTAAAAGAGCTTTTAAAGTATAAAGAAAAAAAGAAGAAAAAGAAGAAACGAAAGAAAAAAAATCAATCTAATTATCTAAAATCACGCTCCGAAATTATTAATTATAGAGAATGTCATGAAGTAAATGATAATTATAAAGATCTATATCAAGAAAAAGATCTGTACACGGCTATCTTGATACCTGATTCAGGTTCATGGATTCGGTTTAGCTTCCAGAAAAATACAGAAATAAACAAGTATAAATACCCAATAAAAAATCAAGAGGATGAAGTTGTAATTCAATTAGATAAATTTACTCAAAAACCTGTAATTCATTTATTGAAAGAAATGGGCTTAACAGATCTCGAGATTTGTAAAAATTTAAATCACGCTGATTTTTTCTATTTTAATAAACCTTTAATAACTAATTTAACGAGTTCTGATCAACCTTTATTAAGATTTGATTTAAAATCTGATAATTACAAAAATATCTCAGAGTTTTCAAGGATTTTTGATCTTCGTTATTATCGATTAGGTAAAATTGGAAGAATAAAAATAAATAACCGGTTGAATATAAAATTAAATAATCAAATTCAAAATATTACTTATACTGATATTTTTGCGATTGTGGATTCATTAATAACATTATCAACTTCAAAAACTACAGGAGATGATATCGACCATTTAAAAAATAGACGCGTTCGGTCTGTAGGAGAGTTATTGCAGAATTTATTTAGAATTGGTTTTCAAAGATTAGTTCGAAAACTACGGAGTCAAACTAACAAAATTGGATCAAGTCAATTATCAAATTTCAATATTGTTGGGTCAACCGTCCGCGAATTTTTTGGGTCAAGCCAGCTTTCACAATATATGGACCAAACAAACCCATTATCATCTTTAACGCATCGGCGTCGAATAAGTGGTTTAGGGCCTGGGGGATTTGATCGTGATCGTATTAGTTTTGCAGTCCGTGACATACACCCAAGCCATTATGGGCGTATTTGTCCTATTGAAACGCCTGAAGGTCAAAATGTAGGTTTAATTGCTTCTTTAACAACATGTGCAAGAGTAAATAAAACAGGGTTTATTGAAACTCCTTTTTGGCGAGTTGTTAATGGTAAAGTAATTAAAACAGGTAATCCAATTTACCTAACAGCGGATATTGAAGATTTATATAAAATTGCACCAGCTGATATTGCTACAAATGACCAAAATTATTTAGTACGTAATTTAATACCGGTACGTTATAAACAAGATTTTATTACTGTTATTCCATCAGAAGTGGATTTTATTTCTATTTCTCCTGTTCAAGTTGTTTCAGTTGCAGCTTCGTTGATACCATTCTTTGAGCATGATGATGCTAACCGTGCATTAATGGGTTCAAATATGCAACGTCAATCAGTACCCTTAATCATGCCTCAAAAACCGATTGTTGGAACCGGTTTAGAAAATCAAATTGCAAGTGATTCAGGAAATACACTTAATGCTCATAATTCTGGAATTATAAGTTCCGTAACAGCTAATCAAATTAGAATTAAATACGATAACAAAAAAGAAGGAAAATATTCATTACATAAATACCAGAGATCAAACCAAGAAACATGTATTAATCAGCGGCCTATCGTTTGGAAAGGTGAGCACGTAGAGTCAGGACAAATGTTAACGGATGGGCCAGGTATTAATGGAAGTGAATTAGCCTTGGGCCAAAATGTTTTGATAGCTTATATGCCTTGGCAAGGTTATAATTTCGAAGACGCTATTTTAATAAATGAGAGATTAGTTTATGAGGATGTTTTTACATCGATTCATATTGAAAGGTATGAAATTGAGGTTGATCAAACTGCTGAAATTTGTGAAAAAACCACACGAGATATCCCCAACTTAGATTTTAATGAAACGCAGCACTTAAATGAAGACGGCATAGTTTTAGTTGGTACTTTTGTGAAACCTGGAGATATTTTAATTGGAAAAGTAATTCAAAAAGATGACTCAGAGCAATTACCCGAAGCTAAATTATTGCGAGCAATTTTTGGTGCAAAAGCAAAAGGCGTCCGCGACACGTCATTTAGAATGCCTGAAGGTGAGTATGGTAGAGTGATAGAAACTTTAACGTTCAATCGAAGAACAAAACTAGCATATAAGTTTGAAAAAATTCAAATTTTTATAGCACAAATCCGGAAAATTCAAGTAGGTGATAAGATTGCTGGTAGACACGGTAATAAGGGAATCATTTCTAGAATTCTGGGCCGACATGATATGCCATTTTTACCTGATGGAACACCTGTTGACATTATTTTAAACCCTTTAGGCGTACCTTCACGTATGAATGTTGGGCAATTGTATGAATGTTTATTAGGTTTAGCGGGTCATAAATTAGATCG
>TARA_B110000971_G_scaffold30190_1_pt1 | contig 19110 bp, 13 predicted proteins | sample TARA_B110000971 | Tara Oceans TARA_B110000971 (sample SAMEA4397842) | marine metagenome | biome: Polar Biome; feature: [SRF] surface water layer (ENVO:00010504); material: water (ENVO:00002006), including particulate matter (ENVO:01000060) such as... | depth 5 m | reverse complement strand
AAGCAATATAAGGTGCTATTTTATCTTTTTTCAGTAGACCCTAAATACTGTCGGAGCCTAAATGTTAAAGGGTACAGAAACACTCAGCTAGATTTTCTTTGGGTTTCAAGTTTTTGTAAAAACTGATACTTAGTTTACTCAATTGAGCAACTATTTGGTTAGTTTTCAAGTCTATAGAAGACCTATGTTAAGCAGAATATTTTTTTTAAAACTTTTTTTATAAGAGCTTCTCTCAGTGGCTATGCTCAAACTGTAAGTATACAGTCTCCTTCAGAGGTTTGTCTGAATGATGTTATCACTTTTGAACCTGTGATAACGGGTACAGCTTCTGGCTATAGTTGGGCGTTTGGAGATAACTCCACTTCTACCCAGCGTATCACCTCACACACATATAGTACTGCCGGTTCGGTGACTATCACGCTTACAGTGACTTTCGGCGGTACTACACAGTCAGCTACCAAGACGGTGATTGTTCATGATTTACCTATAGCAGATTTCACCTTAGACGGGTCTAACTTTTGCTTTCTGAATCAGGATGTATTACAGATAAGAGTACTATGGGAAGCACTACCTCGGGGTACGCTACACGCAAAGTCGTTTGGGGTGATGGAAGGCAAGAAAACACAAAGAAGCTTATGCCAGAAGGAACGTATTTCTGGGTCCTAGACTATGGCTATAACTGTGAGGGAGATGACAGACTTGCTGAAGGACAGGTGGAACTTATCAGAGACTAAATTCTATCTACAGTAAATAGTACACAGCAAACATATTGTGTAGAAATGAACTCACATTTAATGGCTTAGTAAGTCTATTTTCGATGGCTGTAATTAGATGACACTTTCAACTACCAAAGAAAATAACAAAGCAGATAAGTCTAGTAAAGACAAGAGAGGTAATACGCTGGTATACAAGATAGTAGGAGGGACAGTATTGCTTTTTTCTGTATTTGTATTTTTAGCTTCTATAAGTTACTTATTCACTTGGCGTGCGGATCAGAGTATACTCAATACTGGAGTTAGTGATTTTATTTTTGACTTTAAAAATTTAATCCCACAGAACATTATGGGGAAATTAGGAGCTTTTTTAGCTCATTTCTTCATTTACAATGGCTTCGGAATTGGTGCTTTTTTCATTTATCCTATCTTTTTTATCCTTGGATTTAATCTGTATTTCAATAGTAAGTTTAGTGTTCGGCCCAAAACAGCTAGTAAACTTATGGTTACCGCAATATGGGTATCATTGGTTTGTGCACTTCTTTTTTCAAAGAGTTTTCCGCTTTTAAGTGGATTATTGGGATATGGAGTATTCCTTTTTTCTAAGTCGCTAGTAGGTACTATAGGTATGGTGCTTATTTTAGGCTTGGTGACCCTATTTTTCTTATACGTAGCATTTAGCATAGATGTACTAGAAAGCATAAGAAATAAGCGAATACTTAAGACGAAGACTCCACTAGACATAGAAGAAGAGGATAACTCTGAGTTAGATCCGGAAGAGTCTCTTTTTGCCAAAGATGAGATAGCACTGCCGAGTAACGATGAGATAGTAACAGAGGAAGGTGACGAAGATCTTTCATTTACAGTAGAGCGCCCAGAAGAAGAATTAAATGACGTGGTAGAAGACTCTGTTCCAGAACCTATAATAGCTGCTGAAAGTGATTCTCATTCTGAGAATAAAGAAGACGATGTCGAGGATTTAGAACTGAAAATAGAGGATACTCCAAAAGAAGAAAAAGTAGATAAAAACAAGCAAAAAGAACATTATGGTATAGATGAACCGTTTGATCCTAGGCTAGACCTAAGAGATTATATATTTCCTAAGATAGAGTTCCTTAATAAGTATGGCCAAGGGGATAAGACTGAGGTAAGTAAGGATGACCTAGAAAAGAGTAAGAATATGATTGTTCAGACACTGAATAATTATAAGATAGGAATAGCCAGTATCAAAGCCACCATAGGACCTACTGTCACACTTTTTGAGATAGTGCCAGAGGCAGGAGTGCGTATTTCTAAGATAAAAAATTTGGAAGACGATATAGCACTAAGCCTTGCTGCTTTGGGTATACGTATCGTCGCACCTATCCCTGGCAAAGGTACTATAGGCATAGAGGTGCCTAATATGAAACCAGAGATAGTGAGCATGTATTCGGCTATTAATAGTGCTAAGTTTAGAAATTCTGATGCAGCATTACCTGTTTGTCTTGGTAAGACCATATCTAATGAAGTATTTGTAGCAGATTTAGCAAAAATGCCTCATCTACTCATGGCAGGTGCTACAGGACAGGGTAAGTCAGTAGGACTTAACGCCATCATTATTTCTTTACTTTATCGCAAACATCCTGCAGAGCTTAAATTTGTGATGATAGACCCTAAGAAAGTGGAGCTTACACTCTATCAAACCATAGAGAGGCACTATCTTGCTAAGCTTCCTGGTGAGGGAGAAGCTATTATTACTGATAATAAGCAGGTTATTACCACACTAAACTCCCTTTGTGTGGAAATGGATGAGCGATATGCTCTTCTACAGAGTGCACTGGTTCGCAACATAAAAGAATACAATGCAAAGTTTATTAAGCGGAAGCTTAACCCCGATGAAGGTCACAAGTACCTTCCGTATATAGTCGTAATTATAGATGAGGTAGCAGACCTTATTATGACTGCTGGCAAAGAGGTAGAGCACCCTATAGGTCGTATAGCCCAGCTCGCTCGTGCTATAGGTATCCATCTAATACTAGCTACACAGCGGCCATCTGTAAATATCATCACCGGTACTATAAAGGCTAATTTCCCTGCTCGTATAGCATTCAGAGTAAGTAGTAAAATAGATAGCAGAACTATCTTAGATGGAAATGGAGCAGATCAGCTGATAGGAAAGGGTGACATGCTCTATTCTACAGGTAGTGACATGATCCGTTTACAGTGTCCTTTTGTAGATACACCAGAAGTAGACACTATTACAGCATTCATAGGTAATCAGCGAGGATACCCGGACGCACATCTATTGCCAGAGGTTCGAGAAGAGTCAGATGCAGAGACTTCTGATTTTGATGCCAATGACAGAGATGCACTCTTTGAAGATGCAGCACGTATAGTAGTGCTACATCAGCAAGGAAGTACCAGTCTTATACAGCGTAGACTAAAAGTTGGATATAATAGAGCAGGACGCTTGATAGATCAGTTAGAAGCATCTAGTATTGTAGGACCTTTTGAGGGTAGTAAGGCACGTAAAGTATTGCTTCCAGATGAATATGCTTTGGAACAGTTCTTGAATAATCTACATTAGAAATAATAAAAAATGAAAAGATTTTTACTAATAGCAGCAGTTTTAGGAATGGTAGTTTTAAGTCCTATGCTTCTGCATTCTTCATCTTCAGACAATCAGAGTTCAGCTATACTTAACAAACTGAGCAAAACCTATAAAACCTATAAATCTGTAAAGGCGAATTTTGCAGTAAGTATACGAAATAAGCAGACAGATGCTACAGTGAAACAGTCTGGTACTCTTTATCAAAAAGGGAAAAAATTCAGAGTCACTATGTCAGGTCAGGAAATATTTTGTGACGGTAAGACGATATGGACGTACCTAGAAGATGCTAATGAAGTGCAGATATCTAAATTTAATCCTAAGTCTATGGATATTAATCCTTCTGAGATATTCACAATATACGAAAAGGGATTCGTTCATAAGTATGCGGGTCAGGTGACCAATGGCACTAAGACACTAGATGTAGTAGAGCTAACCCCCACAGATAAGAATAAAGGGTATTACTTAGTTAAATTGGGTATAGATAAACTTGCTAATAAGGTGAGGGAAATGAGCGTTTTCAGTAAAAACGGACTAATAACTACATATATAATAACTGATTTTGAGCCAAATGTAGCCATTAGTGAAAGTTATTTTAAATTTAATTCTAAGAATAAGCCAGGGGTGATTGAAATAGACTTAAGATAGTATGGCTTTGAAAAACATCTATATTATAACGCTGCTAGTTGCAGCGTTTTTTGTTTCCTGTCATTCCGCCAAAAATGCCTGCAGAAAGTCTACGAAGAATACTTATATCTCTATAGAACAAACAGCATGCTTTGGTGAGTGTCCTATCTATAAATTGACCGTCGACGGGAACGGTTCCGCTCTGCTTGATGCACGCAGATTTATGGATAGTATAGGAGTGTTTGAAGCCAAAGTGAATTCAGATACACTTTGTGTGACCTTTGCGGAAGCTAAAAAGTGTAAATGGGAAACATATGACGAAGAATACATTTCAGGGTACTCAGACGTGTCAGCTACCGTAATTCAATATTCTACTAATCAGAGAGACACATTTACTGTAAGATTTCAGGGTGAAAGGGCTCCTTTACAACTTTTATGGATAACAGAAAGACTTAAAAGTATCAAAGGAGCGGTGAAGTGGAAGCTTAAATCTGAATCTATATAACTAAGAATCAATAAACTTTTGATCTAGCTCTTCGTACACAGAGTTATTACTTATATATTCTGGGACGATTTTTTTCATTGTCTTCACGAGCAGCACATTAGTTAAATTGTCCTTTTTAAGATATAAATTGTTAATTAAATCATTTACTTCCAAGTAGTTGTAATCAGGAACTTTTGCTACCATTATTTTAGGATGGTGGGTACCGATAGTATTTTCTTTATCATTTAGCAATTCTTCTTTTAGTTTCTCTCCAGGTCTTAGTCCGGTATAGCTTATTTTTATGTCTTTTCCCTCTTTGAAACCCGATAACTTGATCATCTTTCGTGCCAGGTCTACAATCTTCACAGATTCTCCCATATCGAATATATATATCTCACCACCTGAACCCATTACACCTGCTTCTAGAACTAGTTGACAGGCTTCTGGGATAGTCATGAAGAAACGAGTGATGTCAGGATGGGTTACAGTCACTGGTCCTCCAGAATCTATTTGTTTCTTGAAAAGTGGAATTACAGAGCCATTACTGCCCAGAACGTTTCCAAATCGTGTGGTCACAAAACGCGTGTGGTTATCGCTCTCTAATCTAAGCTTGGCATTTAGAGACTGCACATATATCTCTGCTATCCGTTTAGAAGCTCCCATAATATTAGTAGGGTTTACAGCTTTATCTGTACTGACAAGTACGAATTTTTTCGCTTTGTGTTTTGCTGATAAATTGGCAATATTTTGGGTGCCAAAGACATTGGTATTGATAGCTTCATACGGATTATCCTCCATTAGAGGTACGTGCTTATAGGCCGCAGCGTGAAAAACATATGCAGGCTTGAAGTGTTGAAATATTCTTTCTAGTCTGTGTGAATTACAAATATCAGCTACTAATATTTCTATAGAATTACTTATTCCTAGCTCGTTTTGTAAATCGTAGAGTGGTGTTTCTGCTTGGTCTAGTAGTACGAGCATTTTAGGACTAAATTCAGCACATTGCCTTGCTATCTCACTGCCTATAGAACCTGCTGCTCCAGTAATAAGAATAACTTGACCATTGAGCTCTGCATTAATTTTACCTTTGCCTAGATGTATAGGCTCTCGCTCTAGTAAGTCCTCTATTTTAACTGATTTTATGCTTTGGGGGTTGAATTCCCCATTTATCCATGAACTTACAGGTGGAATTGTTTTGACAGGAATGTTGTACTGCAAGCAAGTCTCTATGATTCGTTTTTTCTGGATAGACGATATATTATTGATTGCTATTACTAACTCTAAGTTAGTTTTGTCCCGTATGGTATTGAAATAATCTATACTTGATGAATATATCTTTATTCCTTCTACGGACTTACCTTGTAACTTAGGATTGTCATCAATAAAAGCTATGACTTTTCGTTTATATTTATTATTTATTTCTAAGCTTCGTTTAGCTATAATGCCAGTTTCTCCTGCTCCATAAATAATTAATTTTTTAGTATTTGTATTGTTATTAAAAGGAGCATATTGATTATATAAAAGTTTAAAAAAGATTCTAAAACCTGACATAAGAAATATCAAGATAAAAGCATCAATTATTAATACAGCTACTACTGGTTTATATGTGGCGATATTGAAAAGGTTAATAGAGGCCCCCAACACGACCAAGAGCCCCAGTGTACTTATAGACACAGCTAAGAAAATTCTTACAGCATCTTGTGTACTTGTATGTCTGATTATACCACTGTATGACTTCGTAATAAAGAATGACCCTGCTCTGAATAACAGTACTAATACTAGTGGATATAAGTAGTCTGAGATGAGTAGTTCTTTATAGTCTGTAGGATCAATTATGAGACAAGAGATGCCAAAGGATAGCAAAGAGAGACAAAGATCAATACATAAGACGACCCATCGGGGTGTATTAATACGAGTAAATTGTTTAAATGGAGGGAACATTCTTGAACTTTGCTCAAATATAACCAATAATTGTGTTATAAAATTATTAGTTACTTTCTTAAGTCATAATTTAGTAATATTATGATTTTCTGAGCTTTGCAAATTTTAACACTAGCGTCTTCTCTCCGTACTCGTCAAAATTTATTGTGGCTTTTTTACTACCTGTGGCTCCGTCTAATTTACTTACTATACCTATTCCAAAGCGTTGGTGTTCTACTCTCATTCCTTCTATTATATCTCCCATGTCGTCTGGTGTGAAGTTAGATATAGCTGGAGGGCGTACTATTCGAGGTTGGTTTTGTTTCTCAATTGTTCTTTTCAGGTTGCTTGTAGGTTTTTTCTCAATAGTTTCTCTATCTGGATTGCCAATAGTCTGTTTTGGTGTTGTCAGAGTGCGTCTATCTAGTTGTAGAAAGTCGTTATCTATCTCGTCGATAAACCTACTTGGCTCACATGGAAGCAAACTACCAAACCTAAACCTAGAAGTGGCAAAAGACAGAGTTAACTCTTCTTCTGCGCGAGTGATAGCCACATAAAATAATCTTCTCTCCTCTTCTAAGTCACTTCTGCTTCCGAGTGCCATCTGAGATGGGAATAAATTTTCTTCTAGTCCAGACACATAAACATGCTTGTACTCTAAACCTTTACTCTGATGTATGGTCATAAGAGATACCTTGTCATTATCATCATCTTTTTTATCAGAATCTGTTAATAGAGCTATATCTTGCATATAGCTACCAAGATCTTTTTCACTCTCATTTGTATCGTCTTCTACGAACTCTTTCATACCATTGAGCAGTTCGACTACATTTTCGTATTTACTTATTCCTTCTATAGTTTTATCCTCATTTAGAAGTTTAAGTAAATTCACAGACCTGGACACGTGCATCGCTATGTCATACGTGTTCTGCTGATCCTTTAAGATGGTGAAGCTATGTATCATGTTCACAAAATCTCGTAATTTTGATATTGCACTTTTTAGCTCAGGAAATTGGTGTGCATTTTCTATTACCTCCCACATGCTCTTATCGTAAGTTGCTGCTATTTGAGCTACGCGATCCATTGATGTTTTACCTATACCACGTGCTGGGTAGTTAACAATTCGCTTTAGGGCTTCTTCATCGTTGTGATTTAGCACTAGTCTCAGGTAGGCTAGTATATCTTTTATTTCTTTTCGCTGGTAGAAACTTGTACCTCCATAAATACGGTAGGGTAGGTTGAGCTTACGTAGGGCCTCTTCTAAACTTCTAGATTGAGAATTAGTTCTGTATAGTATGGCAAAATCTGAGTTCATCTTTTGCTCAGTCATCTTAGTTTCAAAGATACTTTGAGCTATGAGCCTTCCTTCCTCATTATCTGTTATTGCACGTACTACTTTGATCTTATTCCCAATATCATTGGAGGTCCAAACTTTCTTTTCTAGTTGATCTTTATTTTTAGCAATAACACTATTTGCCGCTTTTACGATAGTATCAGATGAGCGATAATTTTGTTCAAGCTTATAGATATTTAAATCAGGATAATCTTTTTCAAAGTTGAGAATATTCTGAATAGTTGCTCCACGGAAGGAATAGATGCTCTGTGCATCATCTCCTACCACACAAATGTTTTCAAACACACTAGCAAGTTTCTTCACTATCATATATTGACAGTGATTCGTATCTTGGTACTCATCTACCATGACGTACTTAAATTTATGCTGATATTTATGAAGTACTTCAGGAAAGTTATTTAACAATTTAAATGTATTTAGTAGCAGGTCATCAAAATCCATTGCTCCCGCCTTAAAGCATCGTTTGGCATATTCTGCGTATATCTCGAAGATTTTACCTCTACCAGTAGTTTCATCGTAGGCTATTAGTTCGCTTTGTTTCGGATATACATGTGCTTGTATTAAATTATTTTTGGCATTACTTATTCTGGAGAGTACATAATTAGCCTTATATACTTTATCATCGAGATTCATTTCCTTTACGATGCTCCTAATCAGACTTTTACTGTCGTCTGAGTCATATATTGTGAAGTTTCTAGGGTATCCTATTTTCTCCGCTTCTATTCTTAGGATTTTTGCAAATACAGAGTGAAAGGTCCCCATCCAAATATTACGTGCTTCAGTACCTACTACGCTCTCTATTCGTCCTCTCATTTCTTTTGCAGCCTTATTGGTAAAGGTGAGTGACAGGATGTTGAAGGCGTCTACTCCTGTATGTATGAGATGCGCTATGCGGTATGTTAGGACTCTAGTTTTACCAGATCCTGCTCCAGCTATGATCATCACTGGCCCTTCAGTTTGGAGTACTGCCGCTTTTTGCTCAGGATTTAATGAATGTAAATAAAGTGGATCTGACATATATGTGTGTGTGTGTGTTATTTTGCTGTTAGAAGGCATCAAATTTCGCCTAAAGATGCATAAAATAGTAAGGAATTCACTAAACTATTTTTCACAACTTGGTAAGTTTTATATCATTGCAATACATAATGGAATTAAGTACCACTCATATCTCGGGATTACTGATAATTAAACCGTCTGTTTTTGGAGACGAACGGGGACATTTTTTTGAAAGTTATAGGCAGGATACATTGCTAGATGCTGGTGTAGAGCTGGATTTCGTACAAGACAATCAGTCTCTTAGTGGTAAGGGTATTTTACGTGGACTACACTTTCAGAAAAACCCATACGCTCAAGGAAAGCTTGTTCGAGTAATAAAAGGTGCAGTATTGGATATAGCTGTGGATATACGACGCAATTCAAAAACCTATGGTGAACATTTCTCCATAGCGTTAAATGAGGAAGACAAAACTATGTTGTATGTGCCGCCAGGTTTTGCACACGGCTTCGTTACGCAGGACGAGGATACTATTTTTGCTTATAAGTGTACTAATTACTATCACAAAGAAAGTGAAGGAGCTATACTGTGGAACAGTCCCTCGCTAGGCATAGATTGGGGGATAAGTGAACCAATCATAAGTCCCAAAGATACAGAGGCGGAAGACTTTTTATCCTTTGAGAGTCCTTTTTGACAAGCACAAAATAAACGCTAGCTGATTACTTTATTTCTATTCAACTATCATTATTGCATAAAACTAAATGCTTATCTTATCTTCAATAGGCTTCGTGTCTGAGTGATCAAACCACTCTGGTATTGGCAGTAGTAAGTTCCACTAGGTAAGTGACTCATATCTAGCGCTATTTCGTGTGTGCCAGTAGCTATGTTGTCTCTTACTGGAGAGGCGACTACTTTACCGTGTATATCAGTGATAGATATGTGAATATATCCGCCATCTGAATAGTACTGTAGCGTAGTGCTAGTGCCAAACGGATTTGGGTAGTTTGAAACATAGGCATCACCAGCACGTTGATTTTTAATATGTTGTACGGATGTGGTCACGCATGAGTCATCTAATAGGTCCATTGCTTCAAAGTTTTTTAATAAGACACTGTCAGAGGTCGCACTATCTAAGCAGAACCATTTTTGTAATACCGTACTATATATAGATCTAAAATCGTGTTCCATTGTAAGGTTGTCATTAGCAGAAGGATTCTCTGGAATGATGGGGTTAGACCCTGACATACCGCCCTTCACTTTAGAACCAAATAAAAACATTGGAGCTGCACTTCCGTGATCAGTTCCTGTACTTGCATTTCCTATTATTCGTCTCCCAAATTCGCTGAAGGTCATTCCCATTACACGATCATCTATTTTCAGCTTTTCTAAGTCATCTTGGAATGCGTTTATAGCTTCGGATACAGTCTCTAATAAAAATGCATGATATCCAGTTTCATTACTGTCTACTGGATCTACCTGATTAGCATGCGTATCAAAACCTCCAAGAGATACGACATATACTCTAGTCTGTAATCCACCCGCTATCAGCTGAGCTACTATCTTTAGTTGGTCAGCTAGTCTGTTTCCTTCAGGATACAGTGTACTTAGGTTAGTCGCACTTTCAGCGGCACTTTTTATTTTAACAGAATATTCGTTTGTCTGTCTAGCGACTGTCCGTAGATAGTCCAATTCTTTACCCGCTTTGGTATTTGGAGTGTCTGGATAGTTACCAGTGAGTAGTTGGTAATAGTTATTTGGATTAGTGATTGCAAACCCCATATTTACAGCTATCCCTTGGCATACAGGAGATACTAATGAGCCAATCTGAATAGCTAGAGGATCTGGCATATCCTCATTTGGGAACCCGTTGGGATAGTTAGGCCATTCTTCTGACAGATATCTTCCTATCCAGCCACTTTCTAATATCTCGTCTGAGGATGCTCCTGTCATCCATATATCTGAACTTCTGAAGTGAGAGTAGTTCTGGTTAGGGTAGCCCACATTTTGTAGGATATGTAGCTTTCCTTCGTCGTACATGTTTTTCATCTTACTCATAGCAGGGTGAAGTCCAGTGGCTGATATGCCGTCTAGACCAAGCACTTTGTTCTCAGGTATGAGAACATCTGGTCTAGCAGAAGCTAGTTTAGCATATTGGTCTAGAGGGATGACTGTATTTAGTCCATCATTTCCTCCATTGAGTTGTACCAGTACGAGTACATTATCTGTCTTGGTAAAGTCTTCAGCTTCGGCTCCCATTAGTTTGCCGTATGTCTTTATAGGTTGTCCATTTATAGCAAATGGTAGTAAAGACATTGGTGCTACTCTTTTTAAAAAATCTCTTCTCTTCATGGTGTATAGATTATTACGAAAGTTGAAATTCGCTGAGGTTCATTAAGTATTTAATTAAGCTGGCTAGTCTTACTTCTACTAGCTGAGCTTTGGCAGTATTATTTTGATCTGTGATGTAATCATTCCAGGCTGTGGTCCAGTAATTATCATCTAACTGTCCAGAAAGGAGCACAGATTTCATATAGTCTTTTTGAGATTGTTCTACATTCAGTGTATGCATAATCTCTAGCAGTTCATCTATCAGTAGATTTGGATTATTTGGATTATCTAGCTTTTTAGTAAAGTGTAAAGGGTCTATCTCTAGTCGAGCGTCATTCACTCTATATCCATACGTACTGAGTACATCACTTACCTTATTCCGATTGGAGAGTGTATCACTGTTTATCCAAAGCTCGTGATATTGAGGTATCTGATAGTATGCAGGCCAGCCTGCCACACTAGGTGGATCTCCCAACTCTTGCTGCATCAGTGCAGATAGATATCCCAATGTATTCCATGCCTGATATTGGTCTTCATAGTCACTTGGGCCAGGGATTACTACATCAAAAGTGCGTATTATACCGTAGGTAAAATCGGCTGGACTTTTTATAAGTGCACCTCTATTGGCCATATCAAAGAAATGTTCACTCTTAAGTAATGCCTCCATTACGGGCTTTATTTCATAGTTATTACTAATAAAAATAGCTGCAAGTGGCTCTATTACATTAGTCTCAGTAGCTTCGTCTATGTCATAGTAAACAAACCAGCGGTACAGTTTTCTTACGAGGTGTTTAGCTACTTCATTTTGCTGAAAAATCATAGCTAGCATATTATCGAGCTCCTTTTCTCCATCGATAGTGCCACTTATTACAGTATCATCATAAAAGGAGGAAAACTGCTTATCGCTGATATCGTGTCTATTCTCTTGAAAATATACTGTGCCGTTAGATTTGTCTATTCTCCATCCTGTCAGTACTTTAGCTCCGGCTATTACATCTGCTTCGGTGTAGCCTGAGTTAGGTCCTTTACCAAGAGTGAATAGCTCTTGTAGTTCTCTGGAGTAATTTTCGTCTGGAGCTGTTTTAGTGTTTCTTTCCCCATTTAGGAAGATAAGCATGGCAGGATCTAGCGTCACATCTTTTACTATGGTTTTAAAGTTTTTCAAGCAATCTTTTCTGAGCAAAGCATTGTTCTGATAACCGAAGTTAGCCCAGTTGTAAACATTTGCCTGTGTTGAGAAGTGATTGTGCCAAAAAACCACCATTTTCTCTCTTATGGTGCGATCGTGATTAATGATTTCTCCACTCCACCAAGATTTGAAAGATCTCATTCTAAGACCATTAAGTGTTCCGTTGTAATCATTTACCCAAGTAGTACCAGCAGGTACATTCGGGTCATTCGTATTGCTATTGTAATTATTAATAGGTGGTAAAGGCGGTGTATAGTCTACATTCAAAACTTCGCTTACTGCCGCATCTAATGATTTTGTGCTGTAATAGTCTAAATCTTCCTTTCGAACACCAATGTGGACTCTTCTTAGAAGATGTAAAACGGTGGCCTTGTCCCATACACCTGTGTAGGTACTGATGCCCGAATTGGTTCTTGCTTTTGCTAGTATTGCCATGTTTCCTTATCTATTAGACTCCGTATGCATTAAAGGTTACATCAGAGTATATCTTTTGTTAATAGTTTGTAGAGCTTGATATGACAGCCTTATTCTGTGAGCGCTGTGAGCCCTTAATTTTTGTATTTATTTCTCGTTAAAACCTCTAACGTTCCTTTTATCTGTTCTTTTCATCTACTATTTGGGCCATATCATCCAAGTAAGAGCATTTACTTTCTACTGGTAAACTCTGATAAAATTGCTATCTTTTTTTTAGTACTGAGTTCATCGAACTCTAACTATGGGGTTTTTATCGACCCTTAGTGAGCTTATGTTCAGATTTTTCACTTTGATTTTACAGTGAATCTTGCAGTGAATCAACCAGGCTCTTTATATTATGCTCACTTAGCAAATATAAACTTTTCTAATAAATTATGGTGCAGCTATCTGCATGAGGTACCCACAAATAAGAGCACCGTATGTGCCAAGGGCATAACCAATAACCGCTAGTAGGACTCCTACAGGGGCCAAAGAAGGGTGAAAAGCTGCTGCTACTACTGGTGCTGATGCGGCTCCACCAATATTTGCCTTACTGCCAACAGCAAGATAAAAGAATGGTGCTTTTATGATTTTGGCAACAATAACTAGAAGTGATACGTGAACTAGCATCCAAGTAAGCCCAACAAGGAAAATAGCAGGATTATCAAAAATAGCGAGGACGTTCATTTTCATCCCAATAGTAGCTACTAGGATATATATAAATACTCCTCCTATCTTAGAAGCTCCTGCACCTTCGTAATTTCTTAGTTTGGTAAAGCTAAAGACGATACCGATTGTAGTAGCTATAATAATGAGCCAAAAGAACCCAGAGCCTAGACTAAAAGTCTCTGCTAGGTATGGCGATGCTTCTTTGATCCAAGGTGCTAGTATATCTGCACAAAAGTGTGCAGCAGCTGTGGCACCTAATCCCAGTCCCAATATTACTATTATATCAGTGAAGCTAGGTATGCGAGCAACTCGTTGGCTAAACTCTTGCATTTGCTTTTTTAAATTATTTAATGCCGATGCATCAGCTTTGAAAAATTTATCTATTCTGGCTGCTTTACCGACTCCAAGGAGCAAGAAGAACATCCACACTTCTGAAACTATTATGTCTACTGTAATCATCATAGAGTACATACTCCCTGAAATTAAGTTATTGTCTCCTTCTTTAAATATTTCGTACATAGCTGCTTGATTTGCACCACCACCAATCCAACTGCCTGCTACTGTTGTCATACCTCTCCATACCTCGTTAGGAGCCACACCGCCGACTACATCTGGAGCTAAATATGAAAACAGTAAGATCGCCAAGGGACCTCCTATTATTACGCCGATAGTACCAGTTATAAACATTATGAGTGCTTTGTAGCCCAAATTGAAAACTTCTTTTAGGTTTATGCTCAATGTTAATAATACCAAGCTAGCAGGAAGCATATAGCGGGAAGCTATGAAGTACAACTGTGATTTACCTATGTGTGGTTTAAGTAAGTTAGCTTGTACCTCATTTTCAAGAACAAAATTTTTAAAAGTCTTGAAAGAGTCGATGCCTGATATATCAAATCCGCTCTTTGCCAGAGTTTTCAAAGCAGCATCCATATCAATCCACATGGGAGATATAATGCCGATGGTACTTAACAGTGATGGTATGAAGTAGCATAAAAGTAACGCTGGTATCACCTTATAAAACTTACTCAATTTTGGAATCTCACTAGATTTAAAAATAAGAGCGAGTATTATGATAAGGATCCCAAATACTACGGCATCATTGGTTATTAAGGGGATATCGGATACTACTTCTTCCATTTTTTCTTTTAATTAGAAACAAATTAAATAAAAAAAACAGTAATAGTGTAAGGGAGCTTACCTAAATAGTCTCATTCTTTTTTTCTTACCCCTTCTGCCTATTTTCGGCACTGACCCATCACCTCTTATCCATCCATTGCCAAAAGCACAACAGGTATCGTAATTTTTGCCACCAGCTCCAAGTGGTATCTCGAGTTGAAAACCTAACAGAAAATAGTTGTCCATTTGTTTAGGATTTCCTCTGATATTTCCTGTCACACCGGCAGCTGGATCCGTAGATGGATCCGCTAGTGCTGCCGCAATTTCTCCGCTTCGCTCCTTAATTAGAGCATTATCAAAATAATTTCCTGATACATCATCCAAGTAATCAGTGAAAGACCTTCTCATTGAAAGATCTATTCCAAGCATCATCCCATTAGAAAGAGCAAATTTCTTCCCAAATCCAAATGGGATTGCTGGAGAATAAACTTTATATGCTTGCTGGTTAGGATCTATATTTTGTCCTTCCGTTCCGAGTGGTCTCAGTTTGTGCCACGTACCATTATACTCGCCCATAGGTGTAAAAAACATAAGACCTGCACCTACATTTGCATAAAAGCCTCGCAATAGACCACTATTTTGAGGGAACGTATACCCTATTTTAAGCGCTGTTTCTATTACATCGGTCCTTACTTTAAGTTTTCTTAAACCTCTGTCTGAGGTGGTTTCAGCATCGTCTGCGAATAGTCTTGTGTAAAATGCTGAGAGTTCAAAATTGATTCCCTTAGGGAGGGTATACTTTATACCAGCACCAAAGGCATAACTGATTTGTGGGAAATTAATATCAGCAGGATCATTGGAACCATAAGAATCTTTACCTCCTAAATCACTTAAAAACGTAGACGAAGAGAGGATTACGGGGACAGACCACCGTGGTCTTGATAAAGATCCTTGTGATTGAGCGTTAAATGCCAAACCGAAATTAATCATAGCAAAAGCTAAGATATGTTTTTTCATCTGTTTCATAAGCAAGCAGTATCATTCACGAAATTAGATAATTTTAGATGATTTACCATTATTTTAGAATAGAAAAATTTACATTAACTTTTTTTTTAGTATTCAGTGGTTTGTGCAATTTTTGCTACTGTACCACTTATTGTTCAGTATGTTATTTAATCCTCATTCTAAATAATCAAGTTTTGTAAACTTAAACTTAACAAGTAGGTTATGAGTACAACTATAATTTAAATTTGCACTTTGATTCGAAATATAAATATGTACAAGGAAAATTTTTCTGACCGCCACAATAGTGTTTCAATAGCTGAGGAACTAGAGATGCTTCAGATGCTAGGTTATACTGGCATGGATCAGTTGATTTCGCAGACCATTCCAGATGAGATAAGACTTAAGAAAGAACTGGATTTGGATCGTGGGCTTTCTGAAGTAGAATTATTGGAAAAACTTAAAGGAATAGCTGCCAAAAATACAGTTGCTAAAAACTATATAGGAATGGGGTATTACGGCACACACACGCCTAAAGTAATACTTAGAAATATCCTAGAAAATCCAGGATGGTACACACAGTATACTCCTTATCAAGCTGAAATAGCTCAGGGTAGGCTCGAAGCATTGCTTAATTTTCAAACTATGATTTGTGATCTCACAGGTATGGAATTGGCCAATGCTTCTTTATTAGACGAAGCTACTGCAGGTGCAGAAGCTATGGCTATGTTGTTTTCAGCTAAGAAAAAGAATATTGGGAATAAGATTTTTATATCGGACAAGGCATTTCCTCAAACCATAAATGTTATTGAGACTAGAGCAGAACCGATGGGTATAGAAGTAGTTATTGGGAATCCATATAATGTGGAGTTTACCAGTGAATACTTTGCACTTTTCGTGCAGTATCCAAATGGAGAGGGTTCGGTGGAAGACTATGCAGCACTTACAGCTAGTGCATTAGAAGCTGGCGTAAAAACCATCGTAGCAGCAGACATCTTAGCACTCACAGTGCTGAAAGCTCCAGGAGAATGGGGGGCGGAAGTAGTTATAGGTTGTACACAACGATTTGGGATTCCTATGGGAAATGGTGGTCCACACGCAGCATTCTTTGCTACTAAAGTTGAGCACAAGCGTAGATTGCCCGGCAGAATAATAGGTGTAACTCAAGACTCTAGTGGCAACTATGCACTTAGAATGGCTCTGCAAACAAGAGAACAACATATTAAACGTGATAAAGCTACGAGTAATATCTGCACAGCACAAGCACTCTTAGCTATCATGGCTGGAATGTATGCAGCTTATCATGGTCCTAAGAGATTAAAGGCTATAGCTATGAAAGTGAACCAGTTGACAAGTATTTTAGCAAATAACCTCAAGAGCGTTGGATTTGAACTGAAAAATGACAGTGCTTTTGATACTGTGTGTATCATTATGACTGCTAATCAGCAGTCTAGACTGAAAAGTGTGCTGGAGTCAGAAGGTATAAATGTGAGGTATACGGACAAGTATGTGGGAGTGAGTATAGATGAGACTGCGGAGCTGGTAGATGTAGAGCAATTGGTTACCTATTTTGCGACAGCAATTAGAAAAGATGTTGACTTTTCAACAGATACTTCATCGATGTGGGCAGAGGAGCTAAATAGAGATACTCCTTATTTAGAGCATCCGGTATTTAATTCCTATCATACAGAGCATGAAATGTTGAGGTACCTAAAGTCACTAGAGAATAAAGACCTCTCACTAGCTCACTCCATGATCGCATTAGGGAGTTGTACCATGAAGTTAAATGCTACTACTGAGATGATCCCTGTGACCTGGGAGGCTTTTGGTAACATCCATCCTTTTGCTCCTAAGCATCAGCTCGGAGGTTACACGCAGATGCTGAATGAGTTAGAAAGGGACTTGTCTGAAATTACAGGCTTTTATCAAGTCAGTTTGCAGCCTAATGCTGGAGCACAAGGAGAATATGCAGGACTAATGACTATACGTCAGTATTTTATGGATACTAATCAGGCACATAGAAAAATTGTGATTATACCAGAGTCTGCTCATGGTACTAACCCGGCAAGTGCTGTAATGGCAGGTATGGAAGTAGTGGTAGTCAAGTGTCATCCTAATGGATACATAGATTTAAATGACTTGCGAGAGAAAGCAGAAAAGCACAAAGATATTCTGGCTGCTATCATGGTGACCTATCCAAGTACCACGGGTGTGTATGAGGAAACGATTAAAGAAATAACTTCATTAATTCATAGCTTTGGTGGCCAAGTGTATATGGATGGAGCTAATATGAATGCACAAGTAGGATATACCAATCCTGCTAATATAGGTGCAGATGTATGTCATCTTAATTTGCATAAAACATTTTGTATACCACACGGTGGAGGTGGACCAGGTATGGGTCCTATTGGTGTTGCTAAGCACCTAGCTCCTTATTTACCAAGCCACTGCGTAGTAGATGGTGTGAGTACTAGAAAAGGGATGAAGGCTGTAAGTGCCGCTCCTTATGGTAGTGCGAGTATCCTTCTAATTAGTTATGCATACATAAAGATGATGGGAACAGCAGGGCTCAAGAGAGCTACTGCTTTAGCTATACTAAATGCTAATTATATGAAACATAGATTATCAGAAGGATATGACGTGCTTTATACTGGGCAAAATGGTACAGTGGCTCACGAAATGATAATGGATCCTCGGCCTCTTAAAATTACTTCTGGAGTAGAGGTGCAGGATATAGCTAAGAGGCTTATTGATTATGGTTTTCATGCACCTACTGTCAGTTTCCCTATAGCTGGTACGCTTATGATAGAGCCTACCGAGAGCGAGAGTAAAGCAGAGCTAGATAGATTTTGTGACGCACTACTAAGTATCCGTCAAGAGATAGCAGAAATAGAAAACGGATTTGCTGATAAGGAGAATAATGTGCTTAAAAATGCCCCACATACGGCAGTGTCTGTAATAGGAGGCGAGTGGGATAGACCTTACTCTCGTGAAAAAGCAGTGTATCCTGCACCTTATGTTTTAGCTAATAAGTTTTGGCCTAGTGTAGGGAGAGTAGATGATACTTATGGAGATAGAAATCTTGTTTGCAGTTGTATACCTGTAGCTGCATATGCTGAGATGAGCTAGAAACCGCGTTACTATTACAGCTAAATAATTTATGAGCTGTATTTTGTAATTTGTGTTAACTTTGAAAATAACTCATGACACTATCACTAATTATAGGGCTTTTAGTCTTCGGAATAGTACTTGTACTAGTAGAAATTTTTATTACTCCAGGTCTTGTAGTCGGTATAATAGGGGGAGTGATGATATCTCTAGGAGTTTACTTTGCTTATAGTGATTTTGGTCATTCATACGGGTTTACAGCAGTTGTTTTCACTATACTAATATTATCTGTTGCTATTTTTTTAGCTTTTAGAAATGGAGCTTGGAATAGGTTTGCTACTAAAAGGGTGATAGATGGGAAAGCTAATAATATTCACTTATTAAAAGTGGATGTAGGAGATGTCGGAACTACCTTAAGTGCTCTAAGGCCAGCCGGATCAGCCTTGCTCAATGGGCAAAAAATGGAAGTACATACAGAAGGAGGTTTCCTTCTTGCTAATGTGCCAATAGAAGTGGTAAAACGAGTGCAAAACAGAGTTTCTGTTAAACAAATTAATGCTTAAATA
>TARA_B110000971_G_scaffold72613_1_pt1 | contig 19299 bp, 11 predicted proteins | sample TARA_B110000971 | Tara Oceans TARA_B110000971 (sample SAMEA4397842) | marine metagenome | biome: Polar Biome; feature: [SRF] surface water layer (ENVO:00010504); material: water (ENVO:00002006), including particulate matter (ENVO:01000060) such as... | depth 5 m | reverse complement strand
AAATACTTTTAAAATATTGTTCCATGTTTTTTTTAAAATTCTTTGGTCTATTAAGACAAAATTTTTCTAATACACTTAATCCTTTTTTATATTTTTTTGTGCCATTTTCATAACCCCAGCGATTGTAGTGGTCTTCAACTATATTGGAGAATCTTTTTTCAAATTCTAAAAGATGGGCCATTAAATTTTCTGATGACAGTTCATTTTTAAGAAGGTAATTAACTCTTTCTGTAAATAATTTCTCAAATTCAGGCTGTTTTAGTAAATAATTAATTAATACTCCACCTAGAGCTGGTGACCAATCTTTTTGAATATATTCAAACATGTTATATGTTGGATTCCCAACACAAGCATCCATGTCAATTAATACAGCATTCCATGGACGATTGCCTTTTCTTTTTTTCCAGAAAAAAGTATTGTTGCAAGGCCAGTCATTATTTTGAAAGAAAAGCTCAATTATAAACCAATCTACTATAGAAGCCATATTGAAATTTTTAGCAATTTTTTCATACTTTATTTTTGGATTTTTCTTTATTTCAAGAAGTAGACTATTTAAATCGCCATATCCTTCTTTTTTTGAATAACCTTTGTCATCTGCATCGATTAATTTTTTTTCTTTTATTTTATGTTTGTTTGAAATTGCCTTTAAATCCATTCTCTCCCTTAGTCCATGTATACCCCAATATTCTCCATTTAAATAAACCAATGCTGGTTTATAGCTCATTACATCTAAATGTAAATTTTTACAAATTTCAGAGATCCATCCATCAACAAATATTTCGTTTCCCCAGCCTGAGAAAGAAGATCTTAATATAATCTTATCAATTTCATGACTTACTCCAAAAAGAGTATTTATTTTATTTTTTTGTTGGATGTAAAACCTGAGACTTTTTTGCGGGGCTAAAGGGGTTATATATCCATGAATTCTATAAGGAAAACTACCATTTAAAAATATTTGTTTTTTAGAAAATATTTCAATTTCTCCATTTTGTTTTCTTTTTTTATACTTATAAAAATTCCCAGATGTTTGGTCTTTTTCTCTATTAAAACTATTCCCAGGTACATAACAACCATATTCTTGATCAAATAAGTCCATGTTATTGACCTTTAAGTTTACTACAGGAACTTCTAGTTTATGTTTTAAGCCCAATAAATAATTATAAACAGAAGAGTCTACTACTAAATTGTCTTTTATTAAAAGTACTTTTAACTGATGAAATGAAGAAAAATCACCAATCGGTGATTTCCAGTTGTTGACATATTTACTATAATTTTCAATTGCGGTGGGAATATTAATTAAGTTGGGATTTAATTTTTTCAAATTATAAGTAATCTCTTTATTTCCAACAATTGTATCAAGATTATAAATCAATTTTAAATTTAGACCATTCTCTGTTTTGAATGTTAATAATATTGAATCTTTACTGTAACATCCAGAAAGGTAGTTACTGGATATATTGATAGAATTGTCACCATAAAGTGGTGAGAAAATGTCTTTGGTTTTCTTAGAGTTATTGCAACTTATTAAAACGATTATTACTGCAAATAAAATTGACTTTTTTTTCATTTAAAATGATCTTTTGTAAAAGTACAAATAGTTCTATATAGATTTAAATTTTTTATTTTCTAGTTAATTAAATCATCTTATTATTAACTGTTATAGGTTTTTAAAAGAATAATTAAATATTTTTGTCGTTATGGAACAGAGTTTAGAAAACTTAAATAGCAATAAATGAAAATAATAAAATTTATATTTTCAAAATTTTTCTGGATTAACCTCCTTCTAGCTTTTGCAGCTTTATATGGAGTTTTCTATTATACGATGGATAATTTAGATAAATATACCAACCATAATATTAAAATTGAAGTTCCCAATTTGTTAGGTATACAAATAAATGATTTAAATGACACCCTTGAAGAATTAGAGTTAAGATACGAGATACGAGATTCTATTTATTCAGAAAATCATCCAATGGGTATGATTATTCAACAAGATCCAAAACCACATTCCAACAATTTCCCTAATTATATTAAACCAAATAGAAATCTTTATTTGACTATTGTTAAAAGACAAGAGATATATAAAACTATTCCTGATTTAATGTCCAACGTCTATTCAAAACACATTGGTAAATCAAAATTAGAAATGCTTGGATTTAAGGTTGATTTAGAAATCAGAAATCATAAAGACAGAGATAAAGTACTTGAAATCAGATTTGACGATCAAATAGTTAAAGCTGGTAGGAAGCTATTAAAAGGATCTACTTTAAAATTAATTTATGGAAGTGGTGATAAAGGAAAACCAATTGAATTACCTGATTTTAGAGGGATGAATATCTATTTAGCAACCAATAAAGCAAATGAAATAGGTCTTGAGCTTGAGATTAATTATAATGATTCTGTTTTTGATTTTAAAGATTCAAATCGTGCAGTAATCTATAGTCAATATCCAGATGCAGAGATAAATAACAAGTCTTTCATTTCAATTGGAAGTTTGGTGATACTTGATGCAAATCTTTCCACTCCATTAGATAGTATTTACGCCAAAGATACTGTTGGATTAAACTTTAGTATTTGAGAAATATTTTTTTGCTTTCTTTTTTTTTAATGCCATTCCTTCTTTTTTCTCAGGAGAGTCTTCAACCTTTAGGATCAAATTTTTCATTGTTTGAAATCCAATCTTCTAAAAGAACACAGTCTATTGAAGATTTTGATTTTATTTACCTGACCGATACTCTTAGCTTACCAATAATTGATGATTTTTCTACCAATAAATTTAAAGTTTATAAAACCGATACTAGTAGTTCTAATATTTCAGATTCTTTATGGAAATACTTATTCTATTTAGACGGGAGTTTAGTACCTCTCACAACTTCCTACATGTCTTCGCCTACCTTTAGATATGTTTTTGATAGTGTTAGTTCTAATGGAATAGATTCTTTAATTATGTTAACTTTTCAAAACGAACCAGATACTTTAATAGTTAATAATTTATCCTTCTATCCCATAACCAAAGACACAATAATATTATGGCCCAATTCTACTATTGTTGATTCTCTTTGGACTAGTTCCAGTCCTGACACTACTTTTTCTAGTATTTTTTCAGACTATCAACAAGATTCAATTTCTCTATACTTTGCATATCCTGAAATGGATGATTTGGACAAGATTTGGTTAGATAACGATGTGTTTTTAAATGACAATTACCCTAAGAATCCTTGGACTCTTGGTGTTGCAACTTTTGACGGTTTAAATTCTTCTGGAAAGCCCTATGATTGGACTACTGGTTCTACAGATTGGTCGGACCAATTAACCTCTAAGCCAATTTTTTTAGGTCTTAAAGACAATAGTGATTCATTGTATTTTTCTTTCTTTTTTCAAGCTGGAGGATATGGGGAATCACCAGATTCAGATGATTCACTAATATTAGAATTTTATAACCCATCTAACGACCAATGGAATACGATTTGGTCAACCAATGGATTTGACAGCGATCAATGGTATTATGAGCATATTTTACTGGATTCTTCAAAGTATTTTCAAGATGGATTTAGATTTAGGTTTAATTCCTATGGCAGTCTAAATGGTAGTTTAGATCATTGGAATCTCGACTATGTTTACTTGAATCAAAGTAGATCATTATACGATACACTAATGCAAGATTGGGCATTTACAACACCACCACTTTCTATGCTTGAAAATTACAGCTCTGTTCCCTGGAAACATTTTAAAAACACCAATTCTGATATCCTTTTAAAGAGTGCTATAATCCCAACTTACAATTCTTCGGATAATCCCAAATTATTACAGCCTTGTTCTATGGATTTGTTTTACCAAGATTCTTTACAATCCTCCTTTCCATATTCAGCTTCAGTCCTAAATATTCCAGAACTAAGTTATTTTGACATGCTTTATGATTTTGGATCAACTTTTGAACTTAATACTTCCCTATCAGATACTTTTGTAGATTTCACTTACAGGTTTTATTTATCTACCAATACTAATCCAGAAAGATTAAGTGTAAATGATACAATTTTACACCATCAAACTTTTCAAAATTATTATTCTTACGATGATGGTTCTGCTGAAGCTGCTTATGGTTTAATAGGTAATGGGGTAGAACTAGCCTATAGATTTTCAATTTTAGATGGTATTGGAACAGATACTTTACGAAGTATTAAAATACATTTTTCTCCCTCGGTTAATGATGCTACTAATGATCCGTTTTTTCTTCAGATTTGGGACGATAGTTTGGGTAATCCAGGAAGCTTAATTTATACCACTGACGATTTTGATTTTCCAGAGCTCTATTATCCAGAGTACAATTCAGGTTTGAATGGGTTTTTTGAATACGAATTACCTTCTTTAGTTGCCGTTAGTGATACATTTTATGTTGGATGGAAACAGACTTCTTCATCCAGATTAAATATTGGTTTTGACAAAAATGTCAATAGAAAACTTGATATATTTTACAATCTAGGTTCTGGATTTCAAAATACAATCTTTGATGGTTCTCTTATGATGCGTCCAGTTTTTGTTTCACCAATGGATAATGTGGTAAATTATCCAGAGTTATATAATAAGGAGGTTAATATTTCTTTTTTTCCAAACCCTGCAGATGATTTAGTTCAAATTTCTAATATGGATGTTAATCAGCTTGAAATTTTTGATTTGAATGGTAGATTGGTTACTAATTTGGATATGGTTTATGAGAATTCTTTCAAAGTAAAAAACTTACTCAATGGAATTTATTTTGTAAAATTTAAAATTAAAAATGGAGATATCCATGTCAAAAAACTAATTGTTCACCATCATTAATGAATCAAGAAATTAAAAATATAGATGAACAAGGGGAGGAACTCTTTGAGCATTATAAATTCATAGCAGATAATGGACAAGAAAAATTAAGAATTGATAAGTTTTTAATGGATCGAATTGGAAATACATCAAGAAACAAAATTCAAATTGCAGCACATAATGGAAATATCTTAGTTAATAAACTACCTGTAAAGCCAAATTACAAGGTGAAACCAAAAGACGAAGTTTCTATTGTATTGCCATATCCAGTCAGGCAATTAGAGTTAATTCCTCAGGATATACCAATTAATATTGTTTATGAAGATGATCAATTATGCTTGGTTAATAAATCTGCCAATATGGTTGTTCATCCAGGTTATGGAAATTACGATGGTACTTTAGTAAATGCATTGTTATACCATTTTGAACAATTACCAGAATTACCATCAGATTATTTTGGACGTCCGGGATTGGTTCATCGCCTAGACAAACATACCACTGGTGTAATGCTAGTTGCTAAGACAGAAAATACTTTAACCAATTTGGCTAAACAATTTTTTGATAGAACTACTAAAAGAAGATATCATGCACTTGTATGGGGCGATGTTGAAAAGGAAGAAGGAACAGTTGATTTATATTTAGGAAGGTCCTTAAAGAATAGAAAATTAATGACTTGCTACCCAGATAAAGATCACGGAAAGCATGCAGTGACACATTATAAAGTTATTGAAAGATTTGGTTATGTTACGTTAGTAGAATGCAGGCTAGAAACTGGAAGGACTCACCAGATAAGAGCACACATGAAACATATTGGCCATCCACTTTTTAATGATTTAGAATACGGTGGTGACAAAATCATAAAAGGGACAAGCTTTACAAAATATAAGCAATTTGTTGAAAATTGTTTCAGGCTTTTACCTGGACAAGCTCTCCATGCTAAATCTCTTGGGTTTTATCATCCAACTCTTAAAAAGAACTTGAGTTTCGATAGTGAGCTTCCAGATTATTTTGAAGAAGTGTTAAATAAATGGAGGAGATATACTCATTCTAGTAGTCTTTAAGATATTAAAGTTTTCAACAATTTATTATATAATTCCACGTACTTTTTACATTAGATGAACAATCTAATTTATGTACTTAATTTTTGATACCGAAACCACTGGCTTACCCAAGAAGTTTAATGCGCCAATCACTGATTTAGACAATTGGCCAAGGTGTGTTCAAATTGCTTGGCAGCTTCATGATTATGACGGAAAATTAATAGAACACAATGATTTTTTAATTGTTCCAGATGGTTACGATATTCCCTATCAATCAGAAAAAATTCATGGAATATCTACTGCATTGGCTTCTACAAAAGGAGAGTCGTTAAAAGAGGTTTTAAATTCTTTCAAAAATGTTTTAGCCAAAACAAAAGTTTTAATAGGTCAAAATCTAAAGTTTGATTTAAATATTGTAGGTTCTGAGTTTCATAGATTAGGATTGGATAACCAATGGCTTAAAATGCCAGTTTTAGATACTTGTACAGAAAAATCAGCACTTTTATGTAAACTTCCTGGCGGAAGAGGAGGAAAGTTTAAATATCCAACTTTGTCCGAACTTCATGATTGTTTATTCAAAGTGCCTTTTAAAGAAGCACACAATGCAACAGCCGATGTTGAGGCAACTGCTAGGTGTTTTTTCGAGCTTATAAGAAAAGGATCTTTCCAACAATCTGATCTTTATATAGATAATGAGAAATATGCTGATTTTTTTCTAAAGAATACTTCAGAATTTCCACCAGCTGGAATCAAGCATATAAATCTATCAAAACTAAGTAAGTCACTTGTAGAGCAGCCAATAGTAAAAGCTGATATTACTACAAGTACTTCAAAAGATATTTCTCATTTAAAAGAAGTTTCGTTCTCCCATCTTCACAACAAAACTCAATTTTCTGTACTCCAATCAACCATTCATATAAAAACTTTAATTGATAAAGCTGTCGAGTTTGGTATGCCTGCAGTGGCATTTTCAGATTCAGGAAATATGATGGGTGCTTTTCAATTTGTCGAAACTGGCTTTAAACATAACAAGTCAATTGATGAAAAAATTGAAGAAGTTAAGAAAAGTGAAAATGTTTCAGAAATAGAAATTCAAGACTTGGAAAGAAAAAAAATTCTGCCAATTGTTGGGTGTGAGTTCCAAGTTTGCCCAGATAGAAATGACAAGACTTATAAAAACAATGGATACCAAGTTCCTTTTTTAGCAAAGAATAAAAAGGGATATCAAAACTTAATTAAACTTTCCTCAATTGGGTTTATCGAAGGTTTTTATTATGTTCCTAGAATTGATAAAAATATCATTTTAGAATATGCTAATGATTTAATTGTGACAACTGGTGGCCTATATGGTGAAATTCCTCAATTAATTTTAAATGAAGGGGAACAAAAAGCAGAGCAAGCTCTTATTTGGTGGAAAGAAAAGTTCAAAGATGATTTTTATATAGAAATTGTTAGACATGGATTAGATGAAGAAGAAAAAGTAAACGAGGTTTTACTAAGGTTTGCCGAAAAACATTCTATAAAATATTTTGCATCTAATAATACTCATTATTTAAATAAAGATGATGCTGATGCTCATGATGTACTCTTATGTATTAAGGATGGAGAAAGGAAATCGACTCCAATTGGTAGAGGAAGAGGTTTCAGATTTGGGTTTATGAATACGGAATATTATTTTAAATCTCAGATAGAAATGAAAAGTTTATTTTCTGATATTCCCGAATCTATTATTAATACTAATGAGATAATTTCAAAGTGTGAATCTTATCGTTTGGCATCTGAAGTATTGTTGCCTGAGTTTGAAATTCCAGAGGAATTTAAAGATCCAATGGATCTACAGAACAGTTCTCTTAAAATAGGTGAAAATAATTATCTAAGACATTTAACTTATCAAGGTGCCAAAATCAGATACAAAAAGTTGTCGAAAGAAATCAAGGAAAGATTAGATTTTGAGTTGGAGATTATTAGAAATACTGGTTATCCAGGGTATTTTCTAATTGTTCAAGATTTTTGTACTGCGGCTAGAAATATGAATGTGTCTGTTGGCCCAGGTAGAGGATCTGCAGCTGGATCTGCAGTTGCATATTGTACAGGAATTACTAATGTAGATCCAATTAAGTATAATCTTCTTTTTGAGAGATTCCTTAACCCCGATAGAGTTTCTTTGCCGGATATTGATATTGATTTTGATGATGAAGGGAGATCAAGAGTAATTCAATATGTGATTGATAAATACGGTTCAAGTCAAGTTGCTCAGATAATCACTTATGGTACTATGGCTGCAAAATCATCTATTAGAGATACTGGAAGAGTATTGGATTTGCCATTACAGCAGACTGATAGGTTAGCAAAGTTAGTCCCTGATGTTAAATTGAATAAATTATTTAGCTGGAGTAAACAAGATGTGAAAAGTAATATTTCACCCGATCAATTAAAAAATGCTGAAGAGCTAATTAATAAGCTGAAGGAAGATGGAATTGAGGGAGATGTTATTAGGCAAGCAAAGCTCGTAGAGGGTTCTTTAAGAAATACAGGTATTCATGCTTGTGGAGTTATAATTACGCCGTCAGATATTCGAGATTTTGTTCCAGTTTCTTTAGCTAAAGATTCTGACATGTGGTGCACTCAATTTGATAACTCAGTTGCAGAGTCTGCAGGGTTGTTGAAAATGGATTTCCTTGGTTTAAAAACTTTAACTCTAATAAAGGATACTATTAAAATTATAAAGGCCATGTCAGGAAAATCTATTGATATAGATGAAATACCTCTTGACGATGTAAAAACTTATGAACTTTTTCAGAAAGGAGAAACGGTTGGGATTTTCCAATATGAATCTCCTGGAATGCAAAAACATTTAAAATCTCTGCGTCCAACAGCCTTTTCAGATTTAATTGCAATGAATGCACTTTACAGACCAGGTCCTATTGAGTATATCCCCAGTTTTATTAAACGAAAACATGGTAATGAAGAAATAGAATACGATTTGCCTGTAATGGAGGATTTTTTAAAAGAAACCTATGGTATTACTGTATATCAAGAACAGGTTATGCTTTTATCTCAAAAATTGGCTGGATTCTCTAAAGGAGAGGCAGATACCTTAAGAAAGGCAATGGGTAAGAAAAAAGTAGACTTGCTAAATAAGATGAAGCCTCAGTTTTTGTCACAAGGTCAGGAAAGGGGTCACGATACTGAAATATTAGAAAAAATATGGAAAGATTGGGAGAAGTTTGCATCCTATGCTTTTAATAAGTCACATAGTACTTGTTATGCCTTAATTGCTTATCAAACAGCGTATTTAAAAGCCCATTACCCTGCAGAGTATATGGCTTCTGTACTTAGTAATAATATGAACGATATCAAATCTGTTACTTTCTTTATGAAAGAGTGTAATAGAATGGGTCTAAATGTATTGGGGCCAGATGTTAACGAAAGTTGGTATAAATTTGCTGTAAATGAAAAAGGTGAAATAAGATTTGGTCTTGGTGCAGTAAAAGGAGTTGGAGAAGGTCCTGTTAAAAATATTTCTGCAGTTCGAAAAGAGACTGGTAGGTTTACTACAATTTTTGATTTCATTAAAAGAGTTAGTCTTAAAGACTGTAATAAAAGAGTTATTGAAAGTTTGGCAATGGCAGGAGCATACGATTCATTTAACAATTTTCACCGTGCTCAATTTTTTAACCAAGACGAGAAACAAGTTTCATTTGTAGAAAAACTATTAAAGTTTGGACAAGCTTTTCAGTCTAAAAGTAATTCACAGCAGGTAAATATGTTCGATGCTATTGGAGAATCTCTCGAGTTGGCAGAGCCACAAATTCCACCGACCGAAGAATGGAGTACTTTTGAGCTTTTAACAAAAGAGAAAGATGTAGTTGGAATTTATATTTCTGGTCATCCATTGCAAGATTATCTTTTAGAACTCAAATATTTTTGCGATATCAATCTTAAAGTTCTTAATGAAAACCTTCAGGAACTTCCAGAGAGAGAGTTTTCTTTTATTGGTTTAGCTAACAGTGCTGCTAATTTAGAAAGTAGGAGAGGAACTAAATATGGGGTTTTAGAACTTCAGGATATGGAAGGTCAAATGGAGTTTAGACTTTTTGGAGAACAATATTTGAAATTCATGCATTTTCTTGTTCCTGGAAATTTTTTGCATATAAAAGGAAAGGTACAACAGCGACCAAAATATTATAAGTCGGATGAATTTCAAAAGGAATTTCGAATTCAACAAATTGATGTTTTGGACGATATTCGCGATAAATTATCTAATTCATTGTATTTGAAATGGGACTTTGAAAGTTTAAAATCAGAACAAATCAACGATTTAGAAAAATTAATGGGAAAATACAAGGGTAAAAAACAAGTTATTTTTGAGCTTTTAGATTCTGAATCATCTACTTACGTCACCTTGAATTCTAGAAAGTACATGTCAAATGTGTCCAATGAATTAATACATGAAATTAGTCAGCTAGAGGGATTTCTTGGGTATTCTATTAATAAATCCAATATGGTGAATTATTTGGAGAAAAATAATCCATAAACAACATCAGTAAAAATGATTATTTCGTAACGTATTTAAACAAAATATATATATTTGAACAGAATTAAAATTTTTAAAAATGGCATTAGAATTTACTGAAGAAAATTTCGAATCTCTAGCGATAAAATCAGACAAGCTTGTAATGGTTGATTTTTGGGCTGAATGGTGTGGTCCTTGTCGTATGGTTGGTCCTCATGTTGAGGAATTAGCTAAGGAATATGACGGTAAAGCTCTAGTTGGAAAAGTAAACGTAGATCTTCATGGTGGTATTGCTGCTCAGTTTGGTGTAAGAAATATTCCAACAATCGTTTTTCTTAAAAATGGAGAATTAGTAGATAAAGTTGTAGGTGCTGTTCCTAAAGATCAATTGGCAGAAAAATTAGATGCCAATATTTAATTTACCTAACCAACATTATACTTCCATTTATTTCTATTTTTTCTTCGACACTTTTTAGTATATAAAAATATTGTCCTTCACTTAATATTTTACCATTCATATTAATTCCATTCCAACTATTATTATAAGGGTTTTCTTCAAATACTATATTACCCCATCTATTATATATTTTTATTTCAAATCGGTCGTTTATTCCGTATATAATAAATTCATCATTGTTTAAATCTTTATTTGGACTAAAAATATTTGGAATAATAATTTCATTTGGAAGAATTGTAATTTCTAAACAAGAGGTGTCAAAACAACTAAATTCATTCCCAGCTATTAAGCAAATTTGGTATTCACCAGGATACTTATAACTATGTGTAGGCTCGTACTCAATACTTGATGAATCATCTCCAAATGTCCAATAATTTATTATTGAAGAATCTATAGAATTTTGAAAAAAATCAATTGGCTCATCTGGCTCTAATTGAGCTGAGTGGAAATTGATAGATATATTGTGGTAATTAGTATCAACAACTATGAAATTGACAGTATCTCTGCAATTATTGTTATCTAAAATCACTAATTGATAATTATCCGCAATAAGATTTGAAATATTTAAAGAATCGGATAAAAAATTGTTCCAATAAAATTGAATACTATCCGCTGTTGAGGCTACTGTAATATTTGAAATAGACCCATTTTCTTTTCCGCAATCTTCATTTTTTATAACAACTAAAGAACTATCAATTTCTGGTCCTGAAAGATCAGGAACATGGAAGTTGTGATTTGAAATACAGCCCATTCCATCTGTTAATTCTAGAAAATAGCTACCTCCATTTAAGTTAAATGTATCTAGAGATAAAGAGTTTGTGTTGTTCCAAGTCCAACTGAAAGGACTTATTCCTCCACTTATGTTGATACCAGTTATACTTCCATTTTCTTGGTTACATTTTTCACTTTCAATTATAACATTTGAGCTATCAATTATTAAATCAGGAACATCGATACAAAATTGATGAAAATTGCTTGCTCCGCCTGTTGAGGCAGTGAATCCCCAGAAAACCATAGGGTTGCCATTAAATACATTATTTACAATATCACCCGTATAATTTAATACTAGTAAGTTGTTGTAATAGACATTTAATAAAGTTGTTACTGGATCCCAAGTAATTCTCAATGGTTCAGCAATGCAGTTTTCGACTTCCCCTAAATCATATGGTCCAGCAATGTTATTTAAAGAAGTGTGAATAACATCCCCATTTAAATTAATAGAAATATGATCGTTTAACATATCTCCATGAGCGGTATTCTGGTATGTATCTATGTAAATTCCTAGGGACGGAGAAACACCACCAAGACCCATTTGTCCTCCAGATGATCCAATACTGGTATTTAATGGCTGAAGTGCAAAAACCATTCCGTCTGCTCCAGCCCATTGACTAGTGTTATTACATCCAAGATTAACAGTAAAATTATAGTCAAAAGGTTGGTTTAAATCAATTAGGTTTATATTCCAAACAGAACCTGCCTTATTTCCCATATCGGGAGTTAACTGGTAACATTTACAGTTAATTACACTAGCATCTCCATTAAGTTGAAATTGAGCGTTTATTTCTATCTTAAAAAAGCTTAGTACTAGCCAAAGGGTTATTATTTTATTAGAAAACTTAATTTTAAATATTTTAAGCAAAAGTAAAAAAACAATTTTCAATCTTATAATATTCTCACATTGATTACGTTTCTTTATATTTAAGAAACTCTATTTTAAAAATTATATTGAATAAATGAAAATTGCACTTATTGGTTATGGAAAAATGGGCCAGCTTTTAGAAACTAAAGCAAAAGAACGCAGCCATAGCATTTCTAAAATTATTAAAAACCAAAATTGGACTTCAAAAGATATTCAAGACTGTGATATTGCAATTGATTTTTCCAATCCAAGTTCGGTTGTAGATAACATCCTAAAAGCATTCAAAGCTAATATCCCAATTGTAGTAGGAACTACGGGTTGGAACGAACAATTTGAAAAAGTTGTAAAATGGTGTGAGCATTACAATGGCGCTATTTTACCTTCTTCGAATTTTTCTTTGGGAGTGAATATTTTTTTTGAAATAAATAAGCAATTGTCTAAAATAATGAACCATCAAAAATCATACTCTGTTAAAATAAATGAGATTCATCACTTAGAAAAAATTGATTCACCTAGTGGAACTGCAATAACTACATCAGAAATAATACTTAAGGAACTTGACCATTATTCAAACTGGTTGTCTAATAGCTCTAATTATGGGGATAATTTACCTATAATTGCAAAAAGGGAAGCAGGTGTGGCGGGAACCCACGAAGTTATTTACGAAAGTAATATTGATGAGTTGTCAATTTCCCACAAAGCAAAAAATAGAAATGGATTTGCTGTTGGAGCAATTATCGCTGCAGAATTTTTAATTAATAAAAAAGGACTCTTTTACATGAAAGATGTCATAAAACTTTAATATGATACCGTATATTCTTTTAGTGCTAATGGTGATTGTTTATTTCTTTTCTTTTGCAAATATTTTTGAAAAGAATGGTCGCCAAAAATGGGAAGGTTATGTTCCTATTTACAATATTTATGTCTGGTTAAAAATTTTAGAAAAACCTTGGTGGTGGATTTTCTTTTTCCCAATTCCATTTGTGAATTTAATTGTTGCCATTGGTTGCAATGTAGAAACTGCAAGACTTTTTGGAAAATATTCTGTAAAAGACACTTTTTTAATGATTTTATTGCCTTGGTATTACCTCCCTTATTTAGCATTTGATTCTAATAATGTAGTTGTAGCCCCAACAGACTGGACTAAAGTAGAAGACAGAAGCCAAAGAAAATGGCATGATCAAATTACCTTATTTTTTATTGCTCCATTTGTTGGTCATGGTCTTTATTTAGTTTTCAGACTTATTGGTTCCAAAGATAAGCCCAATAAAAAAACAATGTCTGCAGACTGGACCAATGCTTTGGGGTTTGCAATTGTTGCTGCATCTATTATTAGATCCCTATTTTTTGAAGCTTTTACAATTCCAACTGGATCTATGGAGAAAACTATGAGAATTGGAGATTATCTATTTGTAAATAAAATGAAATATGGAGCCAAGCTTCCTCAGACCCCTATTTCTGTGCCCTTTGTTCACAACAGATTACCTTTTAGCTTTGTTCCTTCCTATGTAGATTGGTTTAGTTCCGATTATAGAAGATTATTTGGATACGGTGAAATTAAAAGAGGAGATATCATGGTTTTTAACTGGCCAGTTGGGGATTCGGTAATTGTTCATGAAGGAGTTATTGCACATGATTATTATGCCATACTAAGAAACCAAGCGTTTACAAACTTTATTAATTCTGTTAAATCCAAAAAACAATTTCGGGGTAAACCATCTTCATATTACAATAATAATTTTGAAAAAGTTAAAGGGAAATATCTAAATTCTGCCAGAAAAAATTTAATTAACGGAGGTGGCTTGTCCCAATCTCCTGTAGGTCCAATAGAAAAAACAGGTGGAATCGCTACTCTTCCAGTAGATAAAAAAGAAAATTATATAAAAAGATGTGTGGCTGTTGGTGGGGACACTTTAGAAATTAGAGACAACCTTTTATTAATAAATCATAATGTGGAAGAACATCATGAAGAAGTTGTTTTTACTTTTATATTCAAAATTAAAGGTACTAGGTCATTAGATACAGAACAATTACTTGAAGATTTTGAAATTTATTCAGATCAAATTAGTACTGAAAGAAATCTTAATGAACAATATTCTATAATAACATGTTCTTATGACACCAAAGAGAAAATTGAGAAAGGTTTAAATAATCTTGGTATTTTAGATACTTGCTTTATGGACATTAACCCACGCGGTTTTGATTATAGCAGAGTTAATTCTAATACACACCAGTATTATCCAGTCTTCCCAAACCATCCGAAATTCAATTGGTCTAGAGATAACTTTGGCCCATTAATCATCCCTGAAAAGGGATGGACTGTTGAATTGAATGATTCTACATGGGTGCTTTATAAGAGAGCTATTGAAGTTTATGAAAGAAATAAAGTTTCAATTAACTCTAATGGAAACTATCTTATAAATGATGAAATAACTTCTGAATATACATTCAAACAAAATTATTATTGGTTAATGGGAGACAATAGACACGGATCGGCCGATTCAAGATTTTGGGGTTTTGTCCCTGAAGATCATGTTGTTGGAACGGCATCTTTTGTTTGGTTTTCTAAACATCCTGAAACAGGAATCCGATGGGATAGGATTTTTTCTACTGTTCATTAATGAAGACAGTCCTTAGTTCGGTATATGCGGGTAATCTTATGTATTATTCAATTTTAGCAAAATCCTCCAAAGTTTTTATAGATGGACATGAAAATTTCAATAAGCAATCTTATAGGAATAGATGTGTTATTTCTAGTCCAAACGGACCATTGAAATTAATAATACCTATTGTTAGAGTTTCCAAAAACATTGTTAAATCTGTTAAAATCGACAATGATCAAAATTGGAGAAAAATCCATTGGAAATCCTTAGAGAGTTCTTATAGGTCTTCCCCATATTTTGAGTTTTATGAAAATGAATTTAAGTCTCTATATTTTGAAAAAAAAATTGACTATCTCTTAGATTTTAATCAGCAATTAAATTCAATTCTTTTAAAGTGCTTGAATATTGAAACTGAAATTTTATTTTCTGAATCTTATATTGTAAATGAAGGTGTAATTAATGATTACAGAGATTTAATTCATCCAAGTACACAAACTACAGATTCAGTAAAAAAAATAAAGTATAGTCAGGTATTTCAGGAAAGTCAAGAATTTGTTTCCAACTTAAGTGTTTTTGATTTGTTATTCAATCAAGGTCCTATGGCGAAACAATTGTTGAATTCGTAGAGTATTTACAAGCATTACTAATCACATTCATAATTTCTGTTCTTATATTCATGCTTATTAATTTATGATTTTCAGCATTTGGATAAACTCTATTGGACAGAAAAACATAAAGAATTCCACTTTCAGGATCAGCCCATGTTAAATTTCCTGTAAATCCAGAATGTCCAAAGCTCTTAAAAGAGCTACATTCAAAACATGTTGGTCCTCCAGCACCATCTCTTACAGGTTTGTCAAATGCAATACCTCGCCTGTTTTTATTAGAATTGTAATAAGGGGAAGAAGTATATTTTTCAATTATTTCAGAGCTAATGATTGTATCCCCACCGTAAGTGCCTTTGTTTAAATACATCTGCATAATTACCGCTAAATCATTAGCATTAGAAAAAAGACCTGCGTGACCGCCAACTCCACCTAAAAGTGCAGCACCTTGGTCGTGGACATATCCGTGAATTAGTTGATGTCTGAAAAATGTATCATTTTCTGTTGGGGTTATTCTATTCAAATCCCATTTGTTAAGTGGGTTATAACCAATGTTTTGAAGCCCAATTTTGTTGTAAATGTTTTCTGCTATTAAGTCTTGACTATTAAAAGTGATGTTTTTAATTATTTCATTGATAAAGTAATATCCTACATCGCTGTATTTGTATTTTTTATTTTTATTAACATCTGTAGAAAGTATTCTTTCAAAAATTGTATCTCTATAAGAACTGAGCATATATAAATTTTTTGCAACTAAGCTTTGATGTATTGAAGATGGAAGTTTACTGTAAAGTTCATAGGATGGCATTCCGTCGTTTAAAGTTTTAACATAAAATGGTATCCAGGATGCCAAACCAGCTTGGTGAGTTAAAATATCTTTTAATACTAAATTTTTATAATCTGTAGAATCTAATATTTCTGGCAAATAATGTCCTAGGGTAGAGTCGACACTAAATTTTTCTTGAGATTCTAATTGCATCAATATTAATGCTGAGCTAGCAATTTTTGTTATGGAAGCTAGGTCATAAATATCAGAATTTTCAACCTTTTTTGAAATGCTATCGTAAGTGTGATTACCGTAAGATTTGTTAAAGAAAACATTTCCATCTTTGGCAGCTAATATTTGACAGCCAGGCATTGCATGTTTATTTATTCCGTTGTTTACTATTGAATCTATTTTATATAGTATGCTATCGTTTATATCTAATTCATTAGGGTTTATGTATGAAAGTCTAGTTTTGTTGGTGGTTAGCCCATCGCCAGAGCGGTATTTGTCACATAAATTATCTTCTAAATAATTTTCACAAGAAAGTCCTCCAAAAATAACTTGCCCGGCGTGATTTAGGTTTTTTCGTTTTGAATTAGAATTGTACAATATAGCTTGACAACTATTTATGATAATATTTTCAAAAAAGAGTTTTTGACCTCCAACATAGTTAAGAATTATTTTATTTCTTGAGCTTATTTCATTAATTAAATTGGCAATTTCAAAGTGAATGGTATCTGTATTCACTATAATAAGATTAAACTCTTTAAGTTCTTTCTCCATGGCTCTAATCATTCTTTTAGAAGAGAAAGTATTGAAATGAAAATGGTCAATATTTGTGTAGTTGTCACAAGATTTCTCAAAACTATTTAAGTTATTTGAGGAAAGGTTTAGAGTTGCAATTTTTAAAGTGTCTAGTTTTTTTAATGGAATAATATTTTTATAGTTTTTTAATAAAACTGATGAGTTTAAGGTTGTAGTGTCGTTAGAAAAAAGACTATTTGACCATGTTATGGCAATTGAGAATATCCACAACTTAAAAATATATTTTCTCATTTATTGTCTGCAGTTTAAATATTTAACCAATATTAAATTTTATTTGTTTAGTAATTTTATAAACCTAATAAGTTTAGGAAAAATAAAATGTTGATAAAGTCTTAAATAATTTCCAAATTATTAGCATATTGAATCTTTAAAATTTAATTATGTCAATTGACTTACAAGATTCAGATTTAAATAAATTTATTTTAGTTGGAGACAGGGTATTAATAAAGCCAAAAAACTCTCCAGATCAAACACGATCTGGTTTGTATCTTCCTCCAGGTGTTCAAGAAAACGAAAAGATTCATAGCGGCTATGTCATAAAGGTAGGCCCGGGCTATCCAATTCCTGGTGATATTGATCAAGAACCTTGGATGGAAAAAAAACAGCACTTAAAATATATTCCTCTTCAGCCTGAAGAAGGAGATTTAGCAGTGTATCTTCAAAAGAGCGGGTTTGAAATTCAATTCAAGAGAGAAAAATATATAATTGTATCCCAATCATCTATTTTAATGGTCATAAGAGATGAAAATTTACTTAATTAAAAACAATTTTTTTTTATTCTATTTAAGCATTGGTGTCTAATACCTTATCTGAATGGTATTCACCAGCATCTAATTTTGATTTAATTTTATTAAATGTTGTAATGGTGTACTCAACATCTTCAAGTGAGTGAGATGCAGTTGGGATAAGCCTTAGCAAAATTACATCTTTAGGAACTACTGGATATACAACAATTGAACAAAAAAGACCATAATTTTCTCTTAAGTCAAATGTTAATTTTGTAGCTTCTCCTAAAGTTCCACTTAGCATAACTGGTGTTACACATGAATTAGTATTTCCCAAGTTGAACCCGGAATTTTTAAGTCCAGATTGTAATGCATTGGCAATTTCCCATAGTTTGTCTTTTTGTTCTTGAGCCTTAAGTAGTTCTAGTCTTTTTAATCCACCAACTACAAGTGGCATTGGAAGCGATTTTGCAAATATTTGAGATCTCATATTATATGCTAAATAATTAATTACGTCATCTGTACTACAGACAAAAGCACCAATGCTTGCCATAGACTTTGCAAATGTTCCAAATAAAACGTCTATTTCATTTTGAATACCTTGTTCTTCCCCAGCACCTTGGCCTTTTTCGCCAAGAGTTCCAAAGCCATGTGCATCATCTACAAATAATCGAAATTCAAACTCCCCAGATTTTCTATATTCAATAATTTCTTTTAATTTCCCTTGGTCACCGCTCATTCCAAAAACACCTTCTGTCACTACCAATATTCCACCACCTGTTTGAGTAGCTATTTTTGTGGCAACAGTCATTTGTTTTTCAAAACTACTCATATCGTTGTGAAGAAAAACTTTTCTTTTTCCTTGGTGAAGTCTAACGCCATCTACCATGCAAGCATGAGATTCACTATCATAAACTATAACGTCGTTTCTATCTACTAATGCTTCAATAGTTGACATACAACCTTGGTATCCGAAATTTAATAAGTAACAAGCTTCCATGTCCATAAAGTCAGCAAGTTCTCTTTCTAACTTTTCGTGTTCACTAGTCTGTCCGGACATCATTCTAGCTCCCATAGGATAGCCAAGTCCCCATTTTTTTGAGGCTTCAGCGTCTGCTTGTCTAACTTCTGGGTGGTTGGAAAGACCTAAGTAATTGTTAATACTCCATGTAAGCACCTCTTTTCCTTTAAAAAACATTCTTGGAGCAATATCTCCTTCTAGTTTGGGGAATGTAAAGTAACCGTGAGATTCTTTAGCATGTTGCCCTAATGGTCCTCTATTGTTTCTGATTTTGTCAAAAATATCTTTCATAGTACGGATTCTAA
>TARA_B110000971_G_scaffold209585_1_pt1 | contig 19341 bp, 22 predicted proteins | sample TARA_B110000971 | Tara Oceans TARA_B110000971 (sample SAMEA4397842) | marine metagenome | biome: Polar Biome; feature: [SRF] surface water layer (ENVO:00010504); material: water (ENVO:00002006), including particulate matter (ENVO:01000060) such as... | depth 5 m | reverse complement strand
AATTTAATGAGGATCTAGAATGACGATAAATAAAAAGAGTTTCCGCAGCGGTCCCTACGCGGCCCTAATGGCCCAAGCGATCCAGGTAGGCAACGTACTCTACCTATCCGGTCAGGTTGGCATGGACGATAGCGGCAAAGCACCCGCAGACATCACTGAGCAAACCGTGCTGGCCTACAGCAACATCAAGAGCGTACTGGCCGAATTTGGCGCGGACATGAGCAATATCGTTGACGAAACCTATTTTGTTACAGATGTGCAAGAAGTCATGAAAAACGTCGGCAGCGTATTCGCCGCCCGAGAATCTGCATACGGACAACCGCCAGAAGTTTGCCAAACGCTGATTGGGGTTTCTGCGTTAGTGGACCCCGCATTAAAAATAGAAATTAAATGCGTAGCCCATCTATAAGCACTGTCTGTATGCGCTGTCTATTTGCGAGGCGTTGGTTATTTGCACTCACAATTGGCAGAGGTTGAATCTTGGGCAGACTCAGGACAGATCATCGGTTAACGAGAACCCAAGCAATTGCCTTTTACTAAAGTTGCCGCTGAGCTTACTGAACAAGTCGAGTACCGCCATTTGCCAACCATACTTGAGTCTCAATGCCGCATAGGCATCACGGCATTGTTCACTACCGTCTTCAAGCCAAGCTTTGCCTAAGACACTCTGACCCAAAATTTTGCCGGAAGCAGTACAGGGCGCTATTTGAATGTCTTGGTAATTGCGTATGCGTTTAACCTTCCCGGCGGCACCGGCGGAAAACACGTAAAATGCGCCCTCGGCTCCGCACGCGGCAAACCAGACCGGAGTCCACACCCAGCTGCCATCACGCTTTTTGGTCGCTATAGAAACGTACCTTTGTTGATTGATCGCGGACATGCTGAACCCCCATTTAAAAAATAAGTGCGCCACTGCACTTTTAGCAGCGCTCAGACTGACAGAACTGCTGAATATTGAACACCCGTAATCACTTGGGCATAGGACTTACCTAGAAGTTGTAGAGCCGCTCGCAAAGTGATACATCTTAGTCTGGCGGTCGTTAAGCGCCTTGCACCCGCAGCGGGAAAAAATAGCAAATGGGGAAAGCGAATGAACACAACTAACTACGAAACAATTCTCACCACGCTGACTGACGGCGTGATGACAATCACAATGAATCGCCCAGAGCGCCTTAATGCTTGGACATACAAAATGGGCGCAGAAATGCAGCACGCCATAGAAGCAGGCAATGCCAGCGAAGAAGTAGACGTATTTATCATTACCGGTGCTGGCCGAGGCTTTTGTGCTGGGGCAGACATCAAAGACTTATTCCAGCAACAAGCCAAATCCAAAGCCTCCACTGACAACGAGGCGCCCAGAGATTGGGTTGGTCTGGTGCGCAACGCAAAACCCATTATCGCTGCTGTAAACGGCGCAGCCGTCGGCGTGGGATTAACGCAAATCCTGCCCTGCGACTTTATTATGGCGGCACCGGAAGCCAAGTTCAGCGCACGATTTGTAAAAATGGGCGTAGTGCCGGAGCTGGCAAGTTCTTACTATTTGGTGGCCCGCGCTGGGTTCGGTCTAGCCAACCGCATGATGCTCACCGGCGAGACCATAGATGCAGTGGAAGCACAGCGCATAGGACTAATAGACGAAATGGTAGAAAGCCAAGAATCGCTTTTACCAAAAGCCACTGAACTGGCTAAACGCATAGGCGAAAATCCCTCCAGCACGCTAGGCAAAGTCAAAGAGTTGGTTACACAAAATATGGCAGAGGCAGATATAAAGCTTGTGCAAAAACGCGAACTCACAGCACTGGCGGAATGCTACAAAAGTCCCGAGCACCACGAGGCGATTAATGCATTTATCGAAAAAAGACCGCCAAATTTCAAGGGCCTAAGTGGTTAAACTAGCAGCAAGCCCCTATTCCCGGCTAATCGGCCAGGCGCGCCGTTGTTGCAAAAGCGCGGACACCCGGCTTTTGATGGCGGCTAGCCAGCCAGAAAGGTACGCAACTACGACTAGTTAATTAGCTTGCGGCCGCAGACGATAAAGATATGTTTCAGCAATATTTTCGTTTCTGGGTCGATTGCCGTACTTCGTCTCCCAGGCTTGTGCAAATAGTTCAAACTCTTGGGCATCAATCACTCTGAGCGCCTCAAATTCGAAGATCGAATCGCCAGCACGCAGCCGAACATTGGCATTTTGCTCTATGTCCTCAACCCAGTTCGCGCGGTTATCGCCGGCAAAAACATGCAAGCTACCGGAAACCTCAACAACCCAAAGGTTAACCGAATAGGCTTCACCAGCATTGGTCTCAAATTGAATTATTTTGTCATCCGCCACTGCACCCCACTGCTGTGGAGCGGGCGTGACAACACCTTCCATTTGACCGCCGGAAATTGGTAAATATTCGGCGCAACCTGCAAAAAACAGTCCGGTGAAAATTAGCAAATAAATCTTACCCATGAGGCAGCTCCTGTGGCGTGTAGGTTAGTTGGATCGGCAAAACTCTAGCAGTGAATATCTTTGGCAACCAGCGCAAATACCCCGTTGGGATGAACTCAACAATCAGGTGCCCACTGTGCACCTGCGGGAATCCCATGCTATATCCAAAGCAACTGCGTAGACTATCGCCCACCTTCAGGATGCGCTGACCTTTGGATTAAAAACTATGGCCCTTAAACCAACAATCTACAAATTCGATATCGATTTATCTGATATTGACGAAGGTCGCTACGAAAACCTCAACCTCACTGTTGCCCAGCACCCATCCGAGACCTTAGAGCGCATGATGGTACGCCTACTCGCGTACTGCCTAAATTTGAGTGAGGGCTTGGAGTTCACCACTGGCCTCAGCAACACCGAAGAGCCAGACTTATTGCAACGCAGTCTAGACGGCATAACCCTCAAGTGGATTGAAGTAGGCGAGCCGAGTGCAGAGCGGATTCGTAAAGCCAGCACCATTGCTAAGCAAGTCAAAGTTTACTGCTTTAATACGAAAGCCAATGCTTGGTGGTCTCAGGCAAAAACTGAAATCGAGAACTGCGGGGCCAATGTTTACCAATTTCAGTGGGAACAGATCAGCGAATTGGCCGGGCTAATTAAGAGAACAGTGGCGTTAAGTGTCACCATTACAGGAATGACCGCGTTTATTGCCGGGGAGTCCGGCAGCGTTGAAGTGACATGGGCCGAGCTTACCAACGCCTAGTAGTAGTAGTAGTAGTAGTGATCAGTACCTATTAGTAAAAAGGACAAGGCAGTGGAATTCGAGCAGTTAGTGATGAGCCGTAAAAGTGTGCGCGGATACAAAAAGGACGCAATACCCAAAGAGCTTATACAGGAGATTATCAACGTCGCGAAACGCGCGCCTTCTTCGATGAATACCCAGCCTTGGCATGTTCACGTTTTAACTGGCGATGCGCTAGATGAAGTTAGATCTAGAAACATGAAAGTAATGAGTGAGGGAGGTAAGGCTAAACGAGACATTCCATCTCACGGCGAGTACGAAGGCGATCACCGCTTCCGCCAGGTAGCCATAGCGAAGCAGTTATTCGCCGCCATGGGCATTGAGCGTGAAGACAAAGCCATGCGCCAAGACTGGGTAATGCGTGGCTTCAGACAGTTCGATGCACCGGTTTCACTGGTCTTAACTTACGATAGAGCGCTGGATTCAGGAGCGGAGGCACGCTTTGACTTGGGCGCGTTATGCTATGGCATTGTACTGGCTGCTTGGGACAAGGGTTTAGGCTCGGTGGTCAATGGGCAAGGCATCATGCGCTCAGACATCGTTCGCAAAGTGGCCAGCATCCCTGAAGATCAAGTCATCATGACTTGTATTGCTATGGGCTACCCAGATGACAACTTTGCAGCAAATACTGTGCGCGCTGCCAGAGAAGAAAGCGAAGACTTCGTCAGCTATGTGGGCTTCTAAATAAATCGCGTAAACAGCGCAAAGCTGACGTTTTCGTCAGCGCTTTCGTTGACCAATAGCTGTAAATAAAAAGACCCGCGATAGCGGGTCTTTTTCGTTCAGTAGTTTATTGCAGCCTGATGGTGGGCTTTGTTGCTAACGATTTAAAGAATTGAAGCCGTCAGCTCCACATCGGCAAATTGCCAGATAGCTTCAAAATGCATCTGCGCCTTGGCCGCCTCCTCAGTCTTGCCCTGGGCAGTCAGACTTTGTGCCAATCCAAACATAGACCAACCATTGTGCGGGTATTGCTGCAAATCCTTTCTAAACACAGCCTCGGCTTCTGCATGTTTGCCATCAGCCGCCAGAGCTGCACCTAAGGACTGCCTAGTGGGGTAGTACCAAAAGGGTGGTTCAGTATAGGGCAGTTGATCTTGAGCGAGGACAGCCTGTTCGAAGTGACCAGCAGCTTGAGCAAATTCCCCGGAGCGATAGGCCATTTCCCCATGCAGCAAATGAATAGCAATACCGACTAAGGCAGAACCTGGATAATCACGGCTATCTAAGAAGCGCACAGATACGTCATCCTTTAACGGCTCTAGCAACGCCAGCTCTGCTGCGGCTTGCTCAGGCTGACCTTTGGCAGCGTAGGCGACGCCACGCGCATAATGCCAAACCGACCGCGCAAACATAAACTCTTCGTGAGGCTGCGGCTCAGCAAGAATTTCATCCCACTTTGCAAAGCGTACCAATGACAACAACGGCACAGTGCGGAAAAATTCTATCGTAGGAAAGGCCTTTACCTGCTCAACGCGCACGTTTTCTACAACACGGCGCGCACTGTCAATGCTCAGCGCACTCTGCCCCTGCATGGTGGATGCTGACCAAAGAAAATGAATGTTATGGGGGTAATAGGCCGCAGGATAAAAGCCCTGAGCATTACACGCGGCGATATACGCTTCATCTACTTCTGCTGCGCGCAAGTTCGCCTGAGCAGCATCGTTGTAACGACCTATGCGAAAGAAAATGTGCGAGGGCATATGTACCAGGTGCCCAGCGCCAGGCACCAAGTTAGTCAGCCGATCAGCGGCCGCTTCAGCGCGACTTGGGTCCGAAGAAGCCTCTAATGCATGAATATACAAGTGCAAGGCCAATGGATGATCTGGTTCGGCGGCCATAACTTTTTCAAGACTGGCAATTACAGCTGACGTTTCAGGCTTGGCAATGCCATCGTCAGACCAGTAATTCCAAGGCATAGTATTCATAAGCGCCTCAGCGTAAATAGAAGCCGCGTTCATATCTTGCGGATATTGCGCCGCCAACTCCCCCATGGCCTTAGCCCAGGCAAGGTCTAAGGGTGCTCGAGGGCTGTCCACATCGCCGTTGTACCGCGCTGACAAAGCATTGATATAAGCTTGCTCGCGCTGACTAACGCCACCTATAAGGGCAATAGCCTGCTGCAATGCAGCATAAGCGTTCTGCCGCTCTTGGGCAGACATAATCACTTTACCTTTACTAGTGACATTAATATTTGGACCGGTGGCTAACGCCTCACCCCAAAAGCACATGGCGCAACTTGGATCCAGTGTCTGAGCGGCTTTGAAGCTGCGGATAGATTCAGCGTGATTAAAAGCAAAGGCCAGCACCATGCCTTGATTAAAATACTTTTGAGCGTCAGCATCTGCGGTGGTAATGGGCATGGTGAAAACGCCCATATTGTCAAACAATGGCGCACCGGCGCGAGTTGCAAGATCACTGCTTGAGCTGTCCGCGTCTACTTCGCCGGGCTGACTGCAACCAACCAAAAGTGCAACTGCAAACCCAAACAATACGTTCGTTAATAATTTCATGACAAATCCTCTCGAATGTAGATTCTATTTTTCCAGGCACTCACTAATCAACACAACAACTGTAAGTTTATTTTCCGCCACTTTTTAGCGATTGCTGATTAGCGAATAAAGAAAAGCAGTTTAAGCTAAATAGCGGGCGGATCCTGGTAGCACGTACTGCAATTAAGATTACCGGATTCTCTCTCTAATGTGAGCGCTAATTTGCAGGCCAAAATGAGCAATATGGAGCGCGCAAAGACATGTGGGAGCGTGCTTATATCCATTTACGTTTTATCGGTCTTTGGGGGATTCTGGAAAAGAATTCTAGAGAGACGTTCCAAGAAAGGTGTGAGAGAGGTATAAGAAAAGCTGGGTGAAATGCAGCGAGGGGGATGATTCAAAAGTGCACCACGCCTAAAGCAGAGGCCCCTCTACTAGGCTACTTTTCTCATGGCAGCTGAATCTTCAAACGGCTGAAAATTTGCGTGCTTACCATTCTTAATCGTCACCCTATGGATAAACTCCGTTTCTAAGCCCTCGGCAGTCATTTTGATAGGCACAAACACGGTATCACCAGACTCATAAAAGTGAATGGGCTGCACTTTAAAGTCAGGCCACATTTTACCAATAGGGCCAAAAACACCCTCATTCACCACGCCTGCACCTATATAGGATGCCGCATAAGGCAAGCCTACCTGAACGGTCCACTTCACATCTGCCGCCTGGGTATTCTTCCAAGCGTGCATATCGCCAGAGGTAAAAGCGTCATAACCCGCCCTGGCTTTAGCGCCGTTAGCCGACATTTCATTTTCCGCATGATGGCCAGCAAAGACCGGGGCGCGCTGATCATAATCGGCAAATGTGCCTGGAGAAAATACACCCGTAGAAAAAGACACTAGGGTAATCAATAGTAGGGATTTTATTTTCATTATTTACGCCTTGGATGACATCTAGGCCATTGTTCTTATTATTAATCTTGAGAATATTGTTTATATCTACCAGTCGTCAAATGGCTATTTTACGTCGTGTCGCGGCAGTCGCAATGCCGCGGCTAAACCAACAATACTCATACACGCCGCAAGCAGAAACACATAGGTAAAAGAACCTGTGAGGTCTGCAATAAAACCACCAATGGGCGGTGAGATGGTTTGCGCGATACCAAAGGCCAAAGTGGCCGCAGCAAAACTCGGGCCGTAATCTTGGCTGGTGGTATTTTCCACCACATAGAGGGTCATCAGCGTGGGTATTGCACCAAACAAAAAGCCAATACCAATACATGCTGCTAATACGGGCACTTCATAGCCGGTAAGGATCAGCCCAACAAAGATCGGCCACAGCGCAAAAGCCAGAGCTAAGGCCATTCGAACCCCTATGCGCTGAGCTATAGTAACGAATGCGGGGCCGCCCAAGATCATCGTGAAACCCACCAGCGTAAATGCGAAGGCGGCATCAACAGAGCTCCAAATGCTGTCGTCCTCTAACCTTGTTGTGAGAAATCCGAGAATAAGCAAATACATAAAGCCAAAAGTGGAATAGGCGATAATATGGGGTAGCCATCCGGGCATCCGTTGCAACGCCGTAAAACCGCCTAAACCCGCCCCTCCGGAGGGTCTAGCTTGTTGATGCCGTACCACTAGCAGTACCGCCGCCAGCACAACCAAGCCAATAAAGAACTGAATCTCATAGACACTAGACCAAGCACTATCGCCCTGTATTGGTCGTAGCACACCGCTCAAAATGCTGACGAACATAACGCCTACACCAATACCAGAACTCATCAAGCCCACAGCCAGGGGGCGTCGATTTGCCGGTAAAGCATCTGCAGCAATAACCGGTGCAGGAATCCAAAGAAACGCGCCACCGATACCGGCCACAAACAATCCCACGGCGAGCGTCCACGGAGAAATGGCGAAGCTGGCTATCAGTAAGCCGAACGTTGCCAATGCAAGACCTATGCGCATGACACTGATCAGTAGGTAGCGGCTGGTGGCCCAAGCCACCATTAACGTACCGAGTAAGTAAGCGCCTACATTTGCTGCTCCAACAAGGCCGGCTAGGGTGTTGCTAATGCCCAAATCATCGCGCACTGCAGGTAGCAGTACGCCATAGCCAAATCGTCCAAATGCCTGACCCACCGCAGCGGCCATGGCAATGAGCAGAACAGTAATCCACCCAGTTTTGATCCACGATGACTTTGCTTGACTAGGAGCGGGTGAATTCATTGATTAACAGTAAATTTAGGCAACGTGCATCCTAAGCCTATAACCAGTAAAAATCTTGGCGTTTTAATGCGTCGGTAAGATTCAGGTTCAAACCCCCTATTCGCCAGCATTGCCAAAGTCCCTGCCAGCACTCTATTCAACGGGCACAGCAGAGTTTGGGGCCTTCGACAGGTTAACGATATCATCCATTTGAGAGGCCTTAAGCACCGCCAGCTTTTGTGACTCTAGGGCGTTTTTAAAATGCTGCAAAGACCTAGGCCCCGCTTCCAAACCTAGCTCGGTCCAAATTTCAAAATCTACATTAGACCAACCGAAAGCCATGGCAAAACGAGCCGCATCAATAAAGCCAGATTCAACACTCTCCAAGAAAACCTCGCAATTCAGGCATGCATTACGTTGAAAATGGAAGTAGCGGATTTTTTCCATGGGTGGAATCTCAGCAAGAATTGCACGCAACTCTGCGGGGTCGCGCACTTCTTTAAAGCGATAAGCACTGACCTTGTGAATAGTTCCAAGCAAGCCGTCGTTTTCGGTAATACGCAGCATGTTGTCGGAGCTACGATTCACGGAACTGACAAAATCTGAATGGCGCAACGAGTCGCGCATCAAGCGCACTTCTTTGAGGAGGAAAACCATAGAGACAAGTAGCGCCGATGAAGCGAAGACATCTGCCAGCGCTGATATATAAGTAAGCATGAAGAAACCCCAAAGCGTTGTTATTTTTATAGCGTAATTTAACACCTTCTGCAAAATTTCGACTGTTCTTCTTCACAGCAATAAAAAGCAAAAAAAATTTACAGACAAGTCACCTGAACCAACCAATTCAACTGACAAGAAATAAAATGGCGCAATTTTGGCTGCATTACCAGCACTGGCTGGTCGGACCGATCCACCCAAAGCGTTGCAGCGTGCAAAGCCAGCAATTAACTTGGCGTTAACACCACGACTCTATCCCGCCCATGCTTAGGCTTGTGTCATATTGAGATCTAGGATAGAACTACTCGTTGAAAAAGAATAACCGCTAGCAGATCTATCATTCATAGACACTGCTGACGTTAAGCCTATAGCTTGCATAACACTAAATTTTCACAAGGGGAATAAATTGAAACCGTTAGAAGGTGTTACCGTACTAGAATTTTCAACCATGATTACCGCATCTTTCGCGGCAATGATGATGGCAGAGCAAGGCGCTCGAGTCATTAAGGTCGAGCCGATGAATGTAGGTGACCCAATGCGCTATATTGGCGCCAACAAAGGCGGAATTTCATCTTTGTTTGCTAACTGTAATAGAGGCAAGCAGTCCATTCGCATTAACCTCAAAGATGAAGACGGCCAATCGCTCATTCGCGAAATGGTTCCGCAAGTTGATGTGTTTATTCATAACTTTCGCCCGGGGGTTATGGAAAAGTTGAATTTGGGCAGCGAGTCTCTGCGCGCACTGAACCCGAAACTAATTTATGCGGCGATATCGGGCTTTGGTAAAGAAGGGCCTTTAGGCGGCGCGCCCGCATACGACCCCATCATTCAGGCCCAAGCGGGTCTCACCGCCACTCAGGGCAAAAATGACCAGCCGGCCTTTTTCCGCACTTTAATTTGCGACAAAATCACCGCCTACACTGCTTGTCAGGCAGTCACCTGCGCGCTCTATGTTCGGGAGAAAACCGGACAAGGCCAGCATATTGATTTGTCTATGCTGGACGCTAGCTTGTTCTTTGTTTTTCCAGACGGCTTTCAAAACCATACTTTACTCGACCCAGACCACGAACCAGGTCCGCTGTTAATCGACTTGCTCTACGAGTTATCGCCAACAAAAGACGGTGCTGTGACTGTGTCTGCGGCCACCGATGAAATGCAAATGAGGGGCCTAATTGCTTTGGGTATGGAGCACTTGCTAGTGGACGAGCGCTTCAATTCCTTTGACAAAATGGTCGCCAATCTCAAAGAATTTAAAGACTTGGTCGCCGAGGCTTATTTGCAATTCACTACAGACGAAATTTTACAAAAACTGCAGGCTGCCGATGTGCCCTGTGCAAGAAGCCTAAATAAAGACGAAGTACTGGCCCAAGAACAGCTAGCGGCCAATGATACAGTTGGCCTGTTAGATCATCCCATTATGGGCAAGATGCGCATTATAAAATCTCCCGCGCGCTTTGGCGGAGAACGCTTAACACCCTCTCGCCCAAGCCCTGATCATGGCGAGCATACGGCAGAGGTTCTGCGCGAATTTAAGTTTTCTGCAGAACGTATTCAAACCTTGACTGAGGGCGGCATAGTCGCCTGAGGCGGATAGCCGATGTTATTTAATGGCTAGACACTCGTGAGGCTTTAGCACATGGCAGCGCTTAGCTCTGCGCAGCAAAGCCTAAGCATGTTCGCCCAGTCCTATCCTAAAGGCCCGCTGTCAAAACTTGGCCAGCTAGCATGCAACTCCCTTTAGACCAGCTTGTAACCTGCGCGACTTAGCGGCATAGATCGAATTCGATCACCTGTAGCCGCAAAAATTGCATTCGTCACAGCCGGCGCTAATGGCGGCAATGCAGGCTCACCTAACCCTGTCGGCTTGTTGTCACTTTGAATAAAGTGCACGTCAATTTCCGGCGTGGAGGCAATTCGCATAACTGGGTATTGGTGGAAATTATCCTGCTCAATACGACCGTTTTGCATGGTGATCTCTTGCAAGGCCATGGTGCTTAGCCCGTCCACAATTGAGCCCTGCACCTGATTAATTGCACCACTCATATTGATAATGGGACCAACATCCACTGCTACGGTGACTCTTTTGACATTGAAATTACGCTCAGCGTCAACAGAGACCTCGGCAACTTCAGCAACGTGAGCCGCATGACAGAAGTAAAATGCCAAACCAAGACCAGTACCCTCTGGCATTGTTCTACCCCACCCGGCTTTTGCCGCCGCAAGTTTAATCACATCAATAGCGCGCCCTGTATTCAAAGCTGAAATATTTCCCTCTTTGATCCAGCGTCGTGAACCCATGAGTTCAGTCAAAAATTCAACGTGGTCGCGCTCGGCCAAATTGGCCAGCTCATGAATAAAACTTTGCTCAACAAATGCGTTGGTATTCGACCCCGGCGCACGCCAAGCACCGCAGGCAGTGGCCACGGGCATCATTGTTTGTCTAATACTGGCATTATCAAATGCTACCATAGGCAATTCATTACCACGCAAACCAGAGCCGATCACCGGCTTACCCTTGTCTGCAAAGCCAATATAGTGCTGGTCCCACGCCGCCAGCTTACCGTCTGGACTTACCGCCCCCTTCATATTTTCGAACCCGCCAACTCTGAAGTAGTCATTATGAATATCGTCAGTACGGGTCCATGTAAGTTTCACCGGCAGTCCGCTTTGATGAGATATCGCCATGGCCTCTGCTGCAAAGTCGTGTACCGCCCGTCGACCAAAGCCGCCGCCCATACGCAGGCCATGCACTTTGACGTTTTCTTGCTTAACGCCCAGCATATTTTCAGCAATTTCTTTTACTTGGTTAGGAAACTGACTACCTAACCAAATTTCCATGGAAGCTGGTTTGCCCACAGCGGCCTTTTTGAAATCTACAGTGCAGTTCATCGGCTCCATACAGACATGGGCGACATAAGGAAATTCATAAAACCCATCGAGTACTCGATTACTGCTGTCAGCCAGGGCTTCAACCACCGACGGGCCTGCCAATTTAACTTCGCCGCCACCCTTTGCAGCAATTGCTCGCGCGTCGCTGACCATTTTTGACCATTGATCTGTAGAGGCTTGGCTTTCGTCCCATTTGACTTGCAGCTTGGCCTTAGCAGCAAATACCGACCAAGTATCCTCACCAACAATAGCAACGCCGCCTTGCAGTGCTGCTAAGCCATCTAAAAAGGCCATGGACGCTTTACCTGACCTTGCATCGGGCTGAAGAATAAATGCATCGATCACACCTGCAAGGGCCTTAATTTCAGCTTTATTAAAACTGACCGCCTTGCCGCCTGGTCTAGGGCAGCGGGTATAACTGGCGAACTTCATGCCAGGTGCGTCTACATCAATACCAAACTTAGATTGACCTGTAGCAATGACCAAATTGTCCACACTACCCACAGAAGTACCAATGATTGAGTAGGAACGAGGATCTTTAAACGACAACTGCTCTAGCACTGGAACGGGTTGCTGGGCAGCTACAGAGGCAAGTTGGCCAAAAGTCATGCTGCGACCAGAGCCGTGAATAACTTGGCTTGCCTCAGCCTTAAGATCGCCCCTCTCAACTTCCATTAACTCAGATGCTGCACCAATCAACATTTCCCGCGCGGATGCTCCCATGCGGCGCATGGCGTCAAAATTTCTAGTAACCGACATAGAACCGCCTGAGCCTTGCAACCCGAACTTAACCGGGTCAATCGGCGCAAGAACTACTTCAACATCGTCCCAACTAGCGCCCATTTCCTCTGCAATAATCATGGGCAAAGTGGTTTTGATACCTTGGCCCATCTCAGGGTTTGGCGCATAGATGGTGATCTGACCATCTGAGGCAATTTGTACATAAAAATTGAGTTCGGACGACTTCACTAAAGTTGTAACGTCGTCTTCCATAGCGCTAACAGGCAAACTCAGTTTGAGCACCAAACCACCACCAGCAATGGCTGTAATCTTAAATAAGCTCCGGCGACTAATTTTTTTGCTGTTCATTTAACCGCTCCTCTTCTCTGCGTTATAAAAAGACGCGGCACTGTGCACAGCCTTACGAATTCTGATATATGTGCCACAGCGGCAATAGTTGCCGGCCAGGGCTTGATCAATATCTTCATCTGAGGGCTCACTGTTATTCGATAATAAAGCTGCTGCGCTCATAATTTGCCCAGCTTGGCAGTAGCCACATTGCGGCACATCGTGATTTATCCATGCGGACTGCAACGGATGCAGTTCATCGCCTTGGGCTAGGCCTTCAATGGTCGTCACTGCCCCCACAACTGCTGAGATCGGCAGGACACAAGAGCGAACAGCGACACCGTCAATGTGTACAGTGCACGCACCACACTGCGCAATACCGCAACCAAACTTGGTGCCAGTGAGTTTGAACTTGTCTCGCAACACCCACAGTAAGGGCATTTCAGCGGCAACATCAATTTCTAACGCTTCACCGTTGACACTTAACGTAAACTTACTCATAACCTGTACCTGTGCTGTTTTATCTATAGTTCCACGTGGCAAAGCGCACCGCGCATTGGAAATAATACGTTATAGGCGCGTTTTGCGGAAGCAACTAACATGCCACGCAGTTCGTGTTTTTGCATTGCGGCCTAATCATCAAATCTACTGAAAGCAAATAAGCCGCCGCCCCTAGCTTTGCGTTTAGTTTGGCGCGCCTGCGCGAAGAGTCCAGAACAGACAAGCGCCATAAATATGCCCTTAAAAAAAGGTCGCAGGTCCGGGTATTTGCTGGCCCAAAGGGCTTTTCTCAACGGCGATGACAGGCATTGTCAGCACCATATTTTTTTCGTCAGATCGGCAACCCCAACGCATCAAGGCCCTTGCTTCCTCGGCAACTAAGGCACTTAAGTTTGCACACTTAACCTCATTGTGCGTATGTCTAAGCGAGCAATATGACTGAGCAACGGGTTTAAACAATTAGTTAGGGGCGCAAATAGCGCGCCCTAATCAGCTAAGGCGCTACCTGTACATAATCTCTATGCCCCAATCGGCATAGGTTCCGGTAACGCCACCGAAATTATCCTCCATGTGCAGGGTCCACTCACTCTCTTTTTGTTCGCCATAAAAGGCGCTTACCGGCAAGTGTATGTAGCCGTCATTCGTCAACCGGTTGTTCACCGCTGTCAGTGGCGGTAACAATGAGAGAAAGATATCTTGAGGCAGAGGCAACAGAGCCACCGAAATCCGCAAACTTAGAAATAGACCATCTGCCATCTTCATCAGTCGTCGAACTCGGTTCACCGGAGTTAGGTTGGTGGACCCCATCACCATTGAGATCAACAAATACAAACGCGCCCGCCATGGGAGCTTCAACCACACGCCCCCCTATTTCATCGATGACAGGACACCGTCAGTAGTGAGCGCGAAGAGCCCTTGATCGTCGCCAGAGACTATGGAAAAACTGAGGGTATCAGCGTCGGCATCTGTAGCGCTGATTGATCCCAAAGCACTAGTCCCTCCGATGGCTCCCAAAGCCCCGGAACTAGTGATTACCGGCGCCCTGTTCTCTGCAGTAGGTGTGGATGTTGGTGTGGGCACAGCCGCGTTGGTGCTGCCACCGCCACCGCAAGCTGCCAGCAAACAAGAGATCAAAAGACTATATATGGCTCGCATTAATTTCCCTTGATCTAGTCGGTAATTTTTCTTTACTTTGGTAAATGAGAATCAGCGAGCGTCATGTTTTGATTCTACAACCTAACTGTCCACTGGATAGCTGAATGTACACCAAAAGTATCTACAAAGAGTAGTCGCCATTTACAAAACTTCTGCATTTAGCACAGGCGCGCCGAATTGTGGCCCTCCAACTTTGTCTTACCCAACCGTGTGAGCTGACTGTTTGTACAAATATAATTACGGCGCCTTTCTGTATTAGAAAACAGAGCCCATTAACCAATGCTTCAAATAGTCCTGATGCATAAGTAGCGCGGCGCACAGGCCTGGCGACAGCCTTTAATTAACTTTGTGATTTCTTGCTAAGTCCTGGGTGTTGTAGATGTATTGGCGGGGCATTGCTTGATAGGATGTATTTTTTATTAACATGCAAAAAATCATGAACGATCTCATTCTCCATCAATATGCCGCCTCGCCATTCTCAGAAAAAGTTCGTTGCTTATTAGGCTACAAGCAACTTAGCTATCATGCCGTAGACATACCGGTAATTATGCCGAAACCAAATCTTATGACGTTAACCGGCGGCTATAGAAAAACACCGGTATTGCAGATTGGCGCAGATATCTATTGTGACAGCGCGCTTATCTGCCGTTTGATCGATAGTCTTTATGCAAAAAATTCGGTTTATGTTCCCTCACAGATGGCCACACTAGGGGCAGCCTCTCATTGGATTGATACATTTTTATTTAAGGTCAGCGTTGCTGTAGCATTTCAGCCTAAGGCCCTGGCGAGTAGTGATCTGTTCAGTGACCCGGCCACCGCCGAAGCTTTTATGGCAGACAGGGCGGACTTCAGTAAAGGGTCCACCGCATTAGGGCTCGATCTGAGTGTTGCTTTAGCGCATTGGCTAATGCATATGCAACGCCTGGAAGATCAATTATCTGCGGCCAATTTTATTGGCGGTGCCAACCCAAACATCCTCGACTTTTCAACTTATCATTGCTGTTGGTTTGTGTACAAAAACGAAGTACTAAAATCTGACCTGCAAGGTTTTCCAGCGCTTACTCAGTGGATGGAGCGAATGGCGGCATTTGGCCATGGCAATCCAGCGACCATAACCGGTGACACTGCCGTTGAAATTGCCCGTAGTAATGTTTGCGCCGCCGAAGCAAAGGTTACAGCCATAGCTGGCGAGGAATTGTCCTTAGGCGACACAGTTGAGGTGATGCCAATTGACTATGGGTTTCAACCTACCCAGGGAGAACTGCTAGTCGCCTCCATTGAAGAGCTGGTTGTAAAGCGAGTGGACCCGCGGGCAGGCGAAGTAGCCGTACATTTTCCGCGTCTAGGCTTCCAGGTTAAGAAAGTTACTGAGTGATATTCCGACCCGCTTTAATCAACGAAACCCTACCCAAATCTAACTAGTCGGTTCGTGGACATTGGAACAATTCATTAAAGATCGGAGAAATTACTAGCCGTTAGCTATTTGTGTGTGATGCCTGGACGAACACCAAAACGCAGCGCGTCATGGTTGAAACTTGGCCCAGGCTACAAGCCTTTTTTTCGACGAAAAAAGGTCAATCGCCCTTGGATTAGTAAGGCGTGCCATAACCCATTATTAGTTACCTATGGGATTTATGCTTTGCTACGTTTATAGCTACGTTGATAACTACTTTTATAACTAATTTATAACTACGGGTAGCAATAGAGTGACTAGTAATGAGACTAAGCCGTAATCTGCAGTCAGTCGGTCTAAGGTACCCGCCGAATGAAAATGGACTAAAATACCGCCATCGGTGGTCCCATAATCTTCGGTTACAGGATCTTAAACCGCACGAAGTGTTGACGCTGAGTTACTAGATGTGGCCGGCCTGCCCGCCGTCTACTTCTATAGCAGTCCCATTCACATATGAAGCGGCCTTTGAACTTAAAAATACAATGAGTGCCGCAACTTCTTCTGAAGTTCCGTAGCGCCCCACTGGCACTCCGCGGCCATTATTAGCAATCACTTCATCAGCAGTTTTACCCGACGCATCTGCAATTTCTCCCGCTGCGCGCTCCCACATCGCAGTATGTATTAAGCCCGGCAACACGGCATTTACTAAGACGCCATCTGCACCATACTTACGGGCTAAAGACTTGCTCAGAGAAATCATGGCGGCTTTGGTAGTCCCATAATCGATTAACGCTGCATTGGGGTACTTGCCTGCAGAACTTGAGATCATTACTACTCGACCCCATTTATTTTTCCGCATGTCGGGCAAAAACGCGCGTGTGCAACGTACTGCAGACAGCAAATTAAGTTCATGAAGGTCGCGCCAATCGTCGTCGGACATATACAAAAAATTTCTAGACGGCGAAGCACCAACGTTATTTATCAGTATGTCTACACTCCCAGCAGCAGCAACATTTTGTATGAAAGCATCTGTAGATGCTTGATCACCCATATCAGCCACGTGACCACGAATAGTTCCGCCGCCGCTTTGGTAAGACACTAATTGGTCGATGGCTGCTTGATTGCGTGCGCAAAAAACCACATCCGCGCCATGGTCAGCAAGCGTCTTAACCACTGCGGCACCAATACCTAAACTCGCTCCTGTAACAACAGCTCGTTTGCCAGACAAATCAAGATTAATCATCAAGTACTCCTTTTTTGGTTTCTCCATAGGGAGATCATATAAAAATTCAAAATCCCAAACATGACAGGTTCACATTAATAATGTAATCAGCTATTTAAAAGCGGCTAAACTGACTCCACCGTGTCAGCAATTACAAAGTGCAGCGCAAGGACAAGAAAACTACCCCGATAAACAATCTTTCTTACCGTTCGTGTATGACCCTTGTTGCTTCCCGGCAAATGGAACACCCAAGAAGTTATTACAGTAAAGACCGTTTCTTGCAACCAGTTCACGAAAAGTCTCACCCCACTTGGCACTACAAAAGCCAACAAAATTAAAACGGCGGTGCATTTTATCCTTTAACCAACAATTTTTATAATTATTCTCAATACATATCGAAGTTAGATATCCAGCATTTGAAATGTCTTCAGGCAACATTCGTTTTACGAAGATGTCATTGTTGTATTTGGCTCTTTCATAGCCATTAGCTTCCGCAATATTCCACCACATATGCGCGTAGATATTGTCTTGAATAACTCCTTGGCCTTTGGCATACATCAAACCTAAGTTGTACTGAGCCTCCGCATTGCCCTGCTCAGCAGCAAGCGTATACCATTTAACAGCTTCTTTGGCGTCTCCTATTACTTGAGCGTAGATCACACCAAGGTTGTGTTGAGCGTCGACATAACCCTGCTCAGCCAAAGGCTTCCACTCAGCCAGGGCGGTATCGTAGTCACCAGCGCCATAAGCTGCCAAACCTTTATCAAAGTCAGCAGCCCAAGTAATGGAACAGGAGAGGATTATTAGTGTGGCTAGAATCAAATGCTTCATAGAAAAAATGACTGCTGAACGAGATGTGCATTAACCATAGCAAACGCAGGCGATCCGATGAACATCGCAGTACATTAAAAGTTTACAACCAAGTTAGGAGTGAACGCTTATGTAGACGCCCACAGAGACTCATGCAGCCATTTCAGGGGCAGCTTGTTCGATAGGGGTTTTTAAGGTCTCAAATAGGCTGTAAAAGCCTTGTCGAACCCGGCCAGATTTTCATAGCTTGTCAACTTTGAATCTTCGCTTAACATCACACACAACTGCATCAGTCCAAACTCTAGCTTTTCTCCAAAGTAACAACTACAGCCTCCTTCTCCACACCCTTAGTAGTCCAATCCATCCTTACGGATCTAATATTACTGGTACCTTTGAGCACATATCGAAATGCTCTAGCCAACATAAGTTCAATTGTTGCTTTAGCAGGTGCAGCAATAATTATTTTTTTATGTACCGTTAACACAGGTATGCCTAGGTCTGTAGCCATACGTAGAACATGCTGCACGATTGTGCTGTCTATAAGGAGTAGCGAACCCCATTGAGCAATAGATACCGCAGCTTCAAATCTTGGATGTATAAGGATGAAGTTATCTATGAGGCCCCTATATCGGCTCACATACTTGTCCAACTGAGAAAAAAGATCTGCTAACGCGACGCAGACATTTACTCCACGAATTCATCATCTTTCAGGGATTAACATGAAGTCCAATCAAAAGGAGATAGATCGTGAAAAAACTCAAACTTACACTCATTACAGCAATCGCGTTTTGCAGCACATTAGCCTTCACTACGGTTGCATTTGCGGGTCATCACGAAGAAGGTGAAATGATGCCGGGAACCGTTATTGATATAGCTGTCGCTGCAGAAGCAACGTCTACACTTGTCGCTGCGGTAAAAGCTGCAGGATTGGTTGACGTTCTTTCCGGCGAAGGCCCGTTTACAGTTCTAGCGCCAACAAATGAGGCTTTCGCTAAGCTACCAGAAGGCGTTTTGGATGGACTGTTAGCAGACCCTGAAGCTTTGGCCGGTGTTTTGAAAGCTCACGTAGTTGCAGGCAAAGTTAAAGCTGCGGACGTCTTGACTGCAGATAAAGTCGAAACGCTAAACGGGACCTATGCTGTAGTAGTAACAGACGGTCACGTTTCTATCGCTGGTGCTAAAGTCATAGCGACTGATTTGATGGCAGCAAACGGCGTTGTACATCTAATAGATACGGTGATAATTCCAGAATAAATCACAGCGATTTGACTACTAATGATTAGCCCTACTTGAGCAATCAACTAGGGCTTTTCCTAAAGATAGCGCCTATGCTCCCGTGTTTGTAACTACCGCTTCTGATGAATAGCTAGCTCTCATGGTGAAAAGTCTAAAACCAACACCAATGTGTCTCTCTACTGCTACCCAGCAGTCTAACTCTTACCTTTAAAAAACCAACAGTTCGCCCACCCCACTTTCTAATGTCTCTCAATGGTAACTACCAATATTAGTGTATAGCTACAAATGCCCCCGGCGGTCTTTAAAAGACCCGCATTTGGTTAAACTAAAGCGGTAGATAAAACGGTAGATGCTTTTGTGCCCTTGCCTGCTAAAGGAGACTTTGGATGATGCGAGTTTTGAAATAATGATGTCTTAAATCTGA
>TARA_B110000971_G_scaffold40204_1_pt1 | contig 19914 bp, 18 predicted proteins | sample TARA_B110000971 | Tara Oceans TARA_B110000971 (sample SAMEA4397842) | marine metagenome | biome: Polar Biome; feature: [SRF] surface water layer (ENVO:00010504); material: water (ENVO:00002006), including particulate matter (ENVO:01000060) such as... | depth 5 m | reverse complement strand
ATGCCAAACAGCCGTTTTAACGTGTGCAAGTTCCGACTTGATGCCACTGTAAAGCCGTACAGTGCGGGTGTCATTGTCAACAGCCTGGTCAGCAGCTCGGCAAGGCTTGCATCGGCCGCAGTTGCGACGTGCTTGATCGCTGGTTCTGGCTTGTTCAATATTTCACAAGCTGCAACAGCCTCTGCCAACGTTGTAGACATCACGCCACAAGCCGTCGCCCAGTCGTATTCACATGTGGCTTTTGCCAATTACAGCGACACCTTGAGCGCGGCTAAAGAGCTGCAACAGGCCGTCAACAGCTTTACAGCCCAACCCAGCGAGGCGGGTTTAAGGCGCGCGCGCGCCGCATGGTTGGGTGCGCGGGAGCTCTACGGACAAACCGAAGTATTTCGCTTTTACGGCGGGCCCATTGATGGCGACAATGGACTAGAGGGACAACTTAACGCGTGGCCCATGGACGAGTCTTATGTTGACTATGTGACCGGCAATTTAAAGGCAGGTCTTATCAGCGATAGCACGATTTTGTTGGACAGCAACACTTTATTGGCCCTGAACGAGCGCGGTGGTGAAGAGAACATCAGCACTGGATGGCATGCCATTGAGTTCATGCTGTGGGGACAAGACGCAAACGCTGCTGGCGTAGGCGCTGGCGATCGCTCTCATACAGATTTTGTAGACGGAGCGGCAAACAATGCAGATCGCCGCCGCGCTTATTTGACTGTTATCACCGACCTATTGGTGAGTGACTTGAGCACCATAACGGATGCATGGGAGCCTGCACAAGACAACTACCGCAAAACGTTTGAAGCAAACGGTTTAGAGGCTGTGCGCAAGATGATTGTGGGCATGGGTTCGTTGTCCAGAGGCGAGTTGGCAGGCGAACGTATGGAAGTACCCCTGCATTCACAAGACCAAGAAGATGAGCATTCATGCTTTTCAGACAACACCCACCGCGATATTGTGACCAACGCACAGGGCATTTTAAATGTCTGGACTGGCACTTACACGCGCAGAGATGGCAGCACCCTGCGTGGTGCCAGCTTGCGAGACTTGGTGGCGGTTCAAGACAGCAACACAGCTCAAGATGTAGACAACGCCATTCGTTATTCTGTTGCCAATGCTGAGGCAATTCAGGCACCTTTTGACAAAGAAATTATTGGCAATGACCAAGCGCCAGGACGCCAGCGTGTGCAAGCCACCATTGACAGTTTGGTGCAGCAATCAAAAATAATTGTCAGCGCAGCCACGGCCCTAGGTATCACTAACTTGACGATGAGCGCTCCCTAATGCACTTGATGACAACAGCTGTTGCACGCGCATTGGCCGCAGGTACGACTTTGGTGGCATTGCTTGCATGCAGCGGTTTGTATGCGCGCGCAGGCGAGGACATACCAGTTGGTGAGTTGACGGGCGGTGCAACCACCGTGTATGCCAATGGAAGAAATGCCTTTTCATTCCCATTTGCAACACTCAGCGATGAAGAAAGAGCCCGCTTTGCCATTGGCAATTCGTTTTTCAAACGCAACTGGGTGCAATCACCCGCATCAACGACTGCCCGCGATGGGTTGGGGCCTCACTTTCTTGCGCGTTCTTGCGGCGGCTGCCACGCGATGGATGGCCGTGCGAGGCCGCCACCTTGGGGGGAAACGCTGGGTGATAGCCCGCAAGACACAGTGGGCTTGTTGTTGCGTGCATCAGTTGCTGGTTTGGCCGATGCACACGCGGGTGTCAAACCCGAGCCCACTTACGGCACACAAATAAACAATGCCAGTATCCAAGGCGTTCGACCTGAGGCCAGGGTGCGCATAGCGTCTAAGACCCGACGCGGTCAATTTTCTGACGGTACGGCTTATACCTTGAGGCAGCCCTTCTACAGCCTTGATGAGCTGGCTTATGGCCCGCTTGCAGTCAATGTGTTGTTGAGCCCACGCATAGCACCTCAGCTCGCTGGGGTTGGTTTGCTAGAGGCGATTAGCGCACAAGATATTGAGGCTAACGCTGCGGCGCAGGCCAAACGCAGTGACGCAATCAAAGGCAGGGTCAACCGTGTGTGGGATGCTGTGGCACAAACCACCAGCATTGGCCGATTTGGTTGGAAAGCCAACGTTGCCTCGCTGGCACACCAAACGGCAGGGGCCTTTAATGGCGACATTGGCATTACCTCGCGGTACTTTCCAAAAGAGGCGTGTGGCAATGCCCAAGCAGATTGCCTTGCCCATGCTGGCTCAGGCAACGGCAACGGCAACGGCAACGACAACGACAGCACCGTCACCAGCAACTCTAGGCCAACTGATTTTGAAATTGACGAAGAGACATTGGATTTGGTGGTGTTTTATCAAGCCACTTTGGCACCTGCTGCCAAGCGCAATGTCGGTGATGCGCAAGCACTAACAGGCCAAGTTTTGTTCCAGCAGGCCAATTGCGTGGCGTGTCACACGCCCAGCTACACAACCACGGCCAGCGCGTTTCCTCGCTTGAGCAGTCCAAGTGCCAGTGGACAAGTTATTTGGCCTTATACAGATCTGCTACTGCACGACATGGGGGATGGCTTGGCAGACCATCGGCCAGACTTTTTGGCCACTGGGAAGCAGTGGAAAACACCACCGCTATGGGGCATAGGTCTCATACAAGGTGTCAATGGACACCAGCGCTTGTTACACGATGGTCGAGCCAATGGCGTGATGGAAGCTATTTTGTGGCATGGCGGTGAGGCCGCACAGAGTACGCAAGCTGTTAAGGCTATGAGCCAAGACCAACGCGACGCTCTAGTTAAATTTGTAAATTCTTTATGACTAGTCCTAAATTGAGTACGTTGTTGAGTCTATGTGCCAAGGTCTGCTCGCTGGCTATCTTGGGCGGGGTTGGGGTCGCTTCTACCCCAGCGGCAGCGCAGCTTGCCGAGCCCTACTACCAGGCAGACCAGGTCATGCATGCGTTTTATCAACACAGTGCGCTACCCAAAGCAGTGCTCTTTAACAGCCAAGCGCACGCACTTGAAGCCCTGTTGGGTGAGGCTTGTGATCAACCAGGCCAGCTATCAAAACTACAAACACACTGGGCGCAGACCATGCTTGCATGGGAGGCTCTGCAAACACCAACGGTTGGCGTGTTGGTGGACCGGCGATCACAACGGCACATTGATTTTTGGCCTAGTCGAGACAAGCTGATCGCACAAGCTCTGCGCCAAACCGAGTTGAGGCAACTGGATATGGATTTGGTCGGATCGCCGGCTAAAGGCTTGCCTGCGTTGGCGGTTCTGCTAGGGCTGTCACCGACTAGTTTGGATGTTGATGCTGTGAAGTCAGCTGCCCGCTGCACCTTCGCCAATGCGTTGGCCGCAGACATTGCAGCTGAGTCTGTGCAGTTGTTAACCGCGGTATCAGGTGCGGCACAAACAGACTGGGCAACAGACGCAGCCGCTACGCAGGCGGCTTGGGAACAGTTGGTTAACCAGTGGCTTGGCGCCTTGGAGAGGTTGCGCTGGACTTACATCAATAAGCCCATGCACATGGCACTGACACGAAACGATTCACCACATGCGGCGTTAACCAGCGACGGTACTGAACCTAGCGCGTTGTCGCTGAGCGCGATCGAATGGCCTAGGCCCAGCTGGCAATTGCAGTTGCAGGCCCTGCAGGCCCAGTGGGCGCAACTTTACGACTTGGCTTCGAGCGCAGGTCCTGCCTCTGCTTCCACCACCGGTGTGATTAGCTTGCAAGCGCTGCTGCGATCACGTGGACATGTGTCTCTGGCTGACAAATGGGGCAAGTCCGTGCAGCAAGCGCATGTAGCGATAGGCCAGCTTGGCAGAGGCAGCAGCACCACACAGTTGCAAGTCGCCGCTCTAGAGCTTGGTTTATTGGCGCAGCTGTTCCAAAACCAGTTGGCGTCAGCGCTTGGCGTTCAGATGGGTTTTTCTGATGCAGATGGCGACTAAACGAGCGTCTTTACGTGCTGCCATAGGCTTAGCCATCGGTGTGGCAGCTTGGCCGGCTTGGGCAAATGCTTCGAAATCAGCTGGGTGCCAAGGTGTTTTAGCTGCTACATGGCAAACCAAGTTGGGGTTTACAGCCGGTTTGGTGCAGGTGCTTGTAGATGCGCGTCAAGGCCTTATTTGGCGAGTGATGAGTCAGATTGCGCTGCCTACACGTGGGCACGGTTTAGCCCTGAGCCCTAGCGGTGACGTGCTCATTAGCGCCCGCCGTCCAGGCGATTGGTTGCTGCGCTGGCAGCCCTTTGCAGATGCAAGCCGAGGTGGCTATCAAACGCATGCGCAGTGGCATTGGTTGAGCGGTGACATGCGTTTAAACGGCCATGTGCTGGAACTGCCGCGAACCGACTCAGCCGCCGCAGTGGTGCTCACCACAGAGACCGACAGCGGCAGCGGTGAGGGCTTTGTTGTCGTGCGCAGCGCACCTAGTTTGCAGCCAATTCATAGATGGCCGACTGGCGGTTGCGATCCGCATGAGTTGCTGGTGCTGCCCAGCGCTTTGGGGGCCTTACCCGCTGGTACTGTCATGGTGGCCAATGGGGGTATTGCGACACAAACGGAGCTGGGCAGGCACAAGTTGGCATTGGACGTGATGGATGCCTCATTGGTGGCGATGTGCCCAAATACAGGCTGCTTGCTTCAGCGCTGGACCTTGGCAGACAGACGGCTGAGTATCAGGCATGTGGCTTGGAGTAGCACCACAAAGCGTCTTGGCGTCGCCTTGCAAGCGCAACACGGTACAGCGCTGGCAAGAGCCAGCAGTCCCGTGTTTGCTGTGTGTGATGGCGTCACTTTAAACATTTCAAGTGCGCAAGCTGACGGCATGTCGCAAGGCATGCAAGGCTATGGCGCCAGCGTGTGTGGTGATGGCGGGTCAGGTTTTTGGGTGACGTCACCCATCGCCAACAAGCTCGCTCGATTTGATACCAAGGCCCATAGGCTGCATGCAACGCCTGCTTTCATCGACATGCCGCAGGTATGCGCTGTTGCCTTAAGCAACATGGGTAGCCAGTGCATGCCCTTAACGGCGGGTGGGTCAGCCCTACGTGTGGGTAACACTTTGGCGACTGCCGTTGGCGCTCAAGCACAAGATGTTGTGCAGTTTGACAACCACTGGCACATTGTCACCTGTTAGCCGTGGCCAGGCTTGGTACGTTGACCCGTGCGGGTATAGTGCCATCGTAATGCCGCTGCACGCGCGGCACCAACCCAGGCCATCTTTTGAAAACCCGTTTCATACTTATACAAACCAGCCATGCCGGCAATGTGGGCGCAGCTGCGCGTGCGCTGAAGGTCATGGGTTTTGACGATTTGGTCTTGGTGGAGCCGCGCTGGGACAATGTGCTGCGCCGCGAGGAGACCATACAACGCGCCAGTGGCGCCAACGATGTGCTGGAGAACTGCCGCGTGGTGGCCACCTTGGATGAAGCCTTGGATGGCGTGGACCACCTGTGTGCCACAGCCATGACACCGCGTGACTTTGGTCCGCCCACGCAGAGCCCACGTGTGCATTTTGAGCAGCTGCTCAAGCGCCCAACTGCGCGTGGCGACAATGGCACGCAGCTGGTGCAACCTACAGGCGTGGCTTTTTTATTTGGTAGTGAGCGTTTTGGCATGCGCAACGACGACGTTTATAAAGCCAATGTGTGTCTCAGTATTCCGACCAACCCCCACTTTGGTTCGCTTAATTTGGCGGCTGCAGTGCAGTTGGTTGCTTACGACTGGCGTTTGGCAGTAGACCAGTGGGTGGTTGATACGCCAGCGCCTCAAAACCAAGTGTTGGCTGACAGCCAAACTGTGCAGGCCATGCTGAATCATGTCGAGCAGGCCTTGGTAGCCATTTCTTTTTTAGACCCACACGCGCCTAAAAAGCTCATGCCACGTTTGAACCAACTCATGAGCCGTGCGCAGCCGAGCATGGAAGAAGTGCATATTTTGCGCGGTATGGCAAAGGCCATGTTGCAAACCGCGGCAAAAGCTACGGACTAAACTGATAACTTTTAAAAATAGTGCCACTGCCCATGTTTGACCGCCTACACAAAGATATAGATTGCATTTTGGAGCGTGACCCAGCTGCGCGTAGCCGCTTGGAAGTGCTCACTTGTTACCCAGGCCTGCATGCCTTGTCCCTGCACAGGCTGGCGCATGGCTTGTGGGTTCGAGATTGGTATTGGTTGGGACGCATGGTCTCCAACCTCAGCCGTTTCTTGACAGGTATTGAGATTCATCCTGGTGCACAAATCGCCTCAGGCGTGTTTATCGATCACGGCATGGGCGTTGTGATTGGTGAAACGGCGGTGATTGGTGAGGGCTGTACGATTTACCAAGGGGTTACGTTAGGTGGTACGTCGCTGCACAAAGGCGCCAAACGCCACCCAACGCTTGGTCGCAATGTCGTGGTGGGCGCTGGTGCGCAGGTGTTGGGTGGTTATGAAGTGGGCGACGATGCCCGGGTCGGCTCCAACGCTGTGGTGACCAAGCCCGTACCAGCCGGTGCAACGGCCGTGGGCAATCCCGCGCGAATTATTGTGGCTGAAGTTGATGCGCAGCGCGAAGCCGCGGCTTCAAAAATGGGCTTTTCGGCTTATGGCGTAACCCAAAGTGATGACCCTGTGAGCTTGGCGATGCGCGGACTCATTGACAGCGCTGCCAGCCAAGACCAGCAAATTGCGCTGTTGTGGCAGGCCTTGGAAACCATGCAAAAAACCCAACCCAACTGCGCCGAGTTACCGGCGCAGGCCGCCAAAGTCAGTGCCTTCGAGGCCGACAAGCTCAATCAAATGTTGGAGAAGTGAGGCGCAGCTGGCTCAGCTGGCAGTGCCAGACGGAAAGAGTGCGCTGAACAAGGCGCTGGCTCTAGGTGCCGCGACTGTATCCAAAAAGGCTGAAAAATCGGCATGCGCTTGCTCATCGCCTCGGTCTGAGATGGTGCGCACCACGGCGCAGGGTGTGCTGTGCTCAAAACACACTTGCGCCACAGCAGCCCCTTCCATTTCAACAGCCATCGCATCTGGCCAATCCGTCAACAGAGCGCTGATTTGATCGGCGCTGTTGATGAACCTGTCGCCGCTCACAATTAGGCCTTGGTGGACCTGAGCTGTTGTGCCTGCGCACGCTGTTTGTGTGGCAGCCCATACGGTTTGCGACCACGACACGTCTGTGGGCATGCGAATGATGTCTAGCATGGGAATCACGAAATGGGGGAAAAACGGGTAACTGTCAAAGTCGTGCTGTGCCAGCTCCGTGGCCACCACGCAGTCGCCGACCCGCACGGTGTGGTTGGCGTCAACGCCGCCTGCCAAGCCAACAAACAGCAAGCGGGAGACGCCAAAGTGCTGAATCAGGGTGGTGGCGGTTGAGGCCGCAGCGACCTTGCCTACACGTGCCACACACACCACCAGTTGCTGCGTGGCAAGGTCTGTGGGGTCGCCTAAAAAACCGTGCACGTATTCGCGCTTGGCAAGTTGGGTGCGGGTGGTGTGCTGCAGTCTGGCAATCAGGTCACCTGCTTCCTGCGCCAACGCTGTCATGACGCCTACAACGGGCAGTGTGTTGTCGTGTTGTGTGTCGGGCTTAGAACCAGGCATCAGCGGCGTGCACTTTTTGGCCTAAACGCATCACACACGTCGACGTGCGTTTCTAAGTAAGGTCCGCCAATCAGGTCTATACAGTAGGGTACAGCCGCAAAAATACCTTGCGCCAGCATGGTGCCATCCGCATGGCGCGCACCTTCTAGTGTTTCGGTAATGCTCTTGGGTTGGCCAGGTAAATTGATGATGAGTGTGTGCCCACGAATCACGGCTACTTGGCGAGACAAAATGGCGGTCGGCACAAAATTCAAGCTTATTTGGCGCATTTGCTCGCCAAAACCAGGCATTTCTTTGTCCCCAATTGCCAGCGTGGCCTCAGGCGTGACGTCACGCCGCGCCGGTCCAGTGCCGCCAGTGGTCAATACCAGCGAGCAACCTGCGTGTACGCAGGACAGCAGCGTTTGGCTGATCAGTGGCTTTTCATCTGGAATGAGATGGGCATCAAAAGTAATTGGGTTTTTGAGTGCACGCTCTAGCCATGCCTTGAGGGCAGGCAAGCCTTTGTCCTCATAGCCCCCGCTGCTGGCCCTGTCACTGACCGACACAATGCCAATTTTGACGGGTTCAAAGGTATCAGTTGTCATCGTATGCGCTCTAGTTTTGGTCTTGGTCTTGGTCTATATCTTGATCGACGTCTAGTTTGAGTGCCAGCGCTGAGCGCACCTGCTGGTATAGCTCTTTGTAAGCCTTGCTGGTTTTTGCGACCAACTTGGGGGCTTCGCCGTCGTCAGTTTCTTCAGGGGCTGGCATTTTGCTGAGGTCTTTGCGGGCCTGACGAACCAGGCTTCGAAAGGCTTGAACATCGCCTGTTGCAGCGCCAGCTGGCGACGCAAACCATTCGGTCACGGCATCGTCTGCGCTGATGAGGCGTTCTCGCCAATATTCAGCCACTTGCACCTTGGCTGCTTCTGAGGCGCTGCCTGTGTGTTGTTCTTGTATGGCCATTTCAGCGGCTTGAACAACATCCTCCTCAAGGTACCGCATGAGCTTGCCAATGAGCTGCAGATGGCGCTTGCGTGCGCCATGCTCGTGGATGCGCTTGGCGTCGCTCAGCGCTGACATCAGCCGTTCTGGCAGGTTTAGTCCAGCTAGAAGTTTGGGGCGCAGGTCTATGAGCGCCACTCCTAATAGTTGGCGTTGGTCGCTGTCTTTCTTCAAATCGGTTCGCGATTTGTCGTAAGTGCCTTTGAGTTCGGCTTTAAACTCGATGTCGAGTTCACTACCTTCGGGCACAAATTGTCCGTTTACGTAGTAGCCTTTTTTGGGTTTTCTTGCCATGGGGATTTCAGTTGCTTGGCGCACGTCTTGAGCGCTGGTCTGTATCATAGCTTCCAGTATGAAAAAAATTGCACAAACCGCGGCGCTTAAGCGCTCAAACTTAACAGTCCCTGCCGATGCCAAGTTGGCAGGATTCCAATTTGCGCAGTCTCATTTCCAAGAATTGGTTCAAGACACGCTGCAATCCGCCAAGCGTTTAGGGGCCGTAGACGCCGTAGCCGAAGTCTCTGAGGCCTACGGTCTGAGCGTCTCTGTGCGCAACCGCGAACTAGAAAACGTTGAACGCAACCGCGACAAGTCGTTGGGTGTGACCCTGTATTTGGGGCATCACCGTGGGCATGCAGCCACGTCCGACTTTTCCAAAGCGGCCATCGAGCAAACGGTCAAGGCAGCCTACGACATTGCGCGTTTCACGGCTGAAGATGCGATGGCGGGCTTGCCAGATGCCCAAGATGTGGTGGGTGAGGTGCGCGATTTAGACCTGTTCCATCCGTGGGCGGTCGACGCCGCAACGGCCAGCGAGATCGCCATGACGTGTGAAAACGCAGCGCTTAGAACCAGCAAACTCATTACCAACAGCGAGGGCGCGTCTGTTTCTGCGCAGCATTCGCACTTTTACGCGGCCCATATGCGCGAAGGTCAAATAGGCTCGCAAGGCATTGACGGTGTATTTGCAGGCGGCTACGCCAGCACCAGGCATTCCATGGGCGCATCCGTGATTGCTGGTAAAGGCGACGGCATGCAGCGCGACGGCTGGTACAGCTCCATGCGCGACCAGTCCGACTTGGCCAACCCAAAGGCCATTGGGCGCTACGCGGCTGAGCGAACCTTGTCGCGCTTGCACGCACGAAAAATACCCACCACCCAATGTCCTGTGCTGTTTGAAGCGCCATTGTCCAGCGGTTTGTTGGGCAGTTTTGTACACGCCATCAGTGGCGGTGCACTGTACCGCAACAGCAGTTTTTTGATGGACAGCTTGGGCAAACAAGTATTTGCCAAGCACATTGACATTTTTGAAGACCCATTCGTGCACAAGGCCAAGGGCAGCTCACCGTTTGACGATGAGGGGGTCACCGTACAGGCGCGCGACGTGGTGACCGCAGGTGTGGTTCAAGGCTATTTCTTGGGCAGTTACTCGGCGCGTAAATTAGGTATGCGCACCACTGGCCACGCAGGAGGTTCGCACAATTTGTACATGCGCAGTCGCTCCACAAAGGCGGGTGATGACTTGGTCGCCATGTTGAAAAAGCTGGGCAGAGGTTTGTTTGTGACCGACTTGATGGGACACGGCGTCAACGGCGTGACTGGCGATTACTCGCGCGGCGCCTCTGGTTTTTGGGTTGATAAAGGCGAAATTCAGTTTCCCGTTGAAGAAATTACCATTGCTGGCAACTTGCGTGACATGTTCATGGGCATCAAGGCGATAGGCTCTGATACCTACAACCACGGCGCAAAAACGGCGGGCTCTGTTTTGATTGATCGCATGAAGGTCGCTGGCGCTTAAAACTTAAACAAACTCACTCACCGGGGACCCATATGATTTTAGAATTAGCCGATATTCGCATACATGCTGGCCAACACGCCGCTTTTGAAGCCGCCGTAGAGTTGGGCATATCAACTGTGGCTGCAAAAGCCAACGGTTTTTTGGGTCACACTTTGCATAAAGGTATTGAGTCAACCGATCGCTACGTGTTGCAAATCAGTTGGTCCAGCTTAGAAGACCACACCGTTGGCTTTAGAGAGGGCCCACTGTTTCCGCAATGGCGCGCCATTGTCGGCCCGTTCTTTTCTCAGCCTCCAGTGGTAGAGCACTTTAACGTGGCTTGACGTGGCTGGAGTCCGTTGAGATGTCAACGGGCTGGCGCCAGTTTGTCAGCCCAGCCTTAGGCTGGGCCTGAATCAGGGGCTTTCAATCCGGTGTTGACGGTTGAAGTCCAGCCTTAACAGCTGCTGAGACTTGTCCCATGTCTGCCTTGCCGGCCAATTGGGTTTTCACAGCCCCCATGACCTTGCCCATGTCGCCAGGGCCTGTTGCACCAAGTTCTGCAATGATGGCTTGAACCGCGTTTGTTACCTCTTGCCCACTCATGCGGGCTGGCAAGTAAGCCTTCAATACTTCTATTTCAGCTTGCTCAATGGCTGCCAATTCTGGACGCTCGGCTTTGACATAGGCCTCAATGGAATCTTTGCGTTGTTTAATCAGTTTGTCGACGATGGCGATGGCCATGGTGTCATCAACTTCGACACGGTCGTCAATTTCTTTTAGCTTTACAGCCGCCAACAGCATACGAATGGTGCCCAAGCGCATGGCGTCTTTGGCGCGCATGGCGTCTTTCATGTTGGCGGTGATGGTGTCTTTTAGGCTCATAGCGTGGTGCTCAAGGTGTGGCAATAAGGCTTATTGCAGTTGACATAAAAAAAGCCCGATGAAGCGTCCTTCAGCGGGCCTTGTCAGTGGCAACCCGTCAAGGGTTGCTGCTGATGTGCTTAGAACAGTTTCTTAGGTAACTGCATAGAGCGAATACGCTTGTAGTTGCGCTTGACAGCGGCAGACTTCTTGCGCTTGCGCTCTGTAGTTGGCTTTTCGAAGAACTCGTTGGCACGCAATTCAGTTAACAGGCCCAGCTTTTCAATGGTACGTTTGAAGCGGCGCAGTGCAACTTCGTATGGCTCGTTGTCTTTTACACGGATAGTCGTCATGACGGCAGAAATTCCAAAAGTTATGCGTCGGCGGATCAAGCCGTAACGCGGGTTTGCTAGCAAAGCCTTAAATTATAAGCGTGTTTTCTCGCTATGCCAAAAACTAGACAGTTTCTGTTGCCATGGCCTTGGCAGCAGCATAGCCACTGGCCCAAGCCCACTGGAAGTTATAACCACCCAGCCAGCCCGTTACATCGGTAACTTCTCCAATGAAATACAAGCCGGTGTGGCCTTTGGCCTGCATGGTTTTGGCGTCTAAGGCGCGGGTATCAACGCCGCCCGCTGTGACCTCTGCTTTGGCATAGCCTTCGCTGCCACTGGGCTTGATCCGCCATTGGTGCAAGGACTCAGCCAGTTTGCGCAACGCTTTGTCAGGCATGTCCACCATTGGTCGCTCGCGCAAGGCGGCCAATTGTGCATCGCTTTGCAGCCACTGCTGGGCGAGGCGCGCGGGCAGCAGGGCAGCCAGTTCGTTGCCCAGTTGTTTGCGCGACGTGGCTTTAAGGCCTGAAAAATTGGCGTCTAAATTGGATGCTGTGTGCAAATTGATGCGCAAATCAAGCCCTGGCTGCCAATAGCTTGATATTTGTAATATGGCGGGCCCGCTCAACCCCTTATGGGTGAATAGCAAGTCCTCGTCGAAGCTGGTTTTGTCAACATTGCTGGCGCCTGTCACTTGTATGTGCACTGGGAGGGTCACGCCTGCCAAGTCTTTAAATGCGGTCCACTCGCTGCCGTCAAAGGTCAGTGGCACCAAGGCAGGGCGAGTCGGTATAAGTGGCATGTCAAACTGCTTGGCCAGCCCGTAGCCAAAATCAGTGGCCCCTATTTTTGGAATAGACAAGCCGCCAGTGGCGACCACCAAGTTTGTCGCTGTAAAGTTGCCTTGCGAGGTGTGCACTTGATACATATCACCTTGTTTGCTGACAGCCTTGACCTGAATGCCCTGGCGGTGGTCAACCCCGCCTTGTTTGGCTTCGTCCAACAGCATGGTGATGATGGCGCCAGCCGATTGGTCACAAAACAGCTGGCCTTTGTGTTTTTCTGTGTGAGTGAGTTGGTGTTTGGCCATCAGCGCCAAGAAGTCATCAGGCGTGTAATTGCCCAGTGCGTGCTTGCAAAATCGCGGGTTGTCGCTGATAAAGTGGGTTTGTGGGTTGCGTGGGTCTAAGTCACGGTTGGTAAAGTTGCACCGCCCTCCGCCAGAAATTCGAATCTTCTCAGCGATTTTGGCAGCGTGGTCTAGCAGCAACACTTTGAGGCCGAGTTGCCCTGCCACGCCAGCGCACATGAGCCCTGCCGCGCCAGCGCCGATGATGATGGTGTCGAAGTCTTTGTAAGGGGCCTGTACTTGTAACGATGCCACAGCCGAGGCAGATTCAATATTCATAGCGCAAGTGTAGGCTGACGGCTATGACCCGCAGTGCGGCTGCGGTTTGTGTTGACCAGCGACTGCTGTTGGCGCGGTTGGTCGGTTGCGGTCAGCGCCGTTCAAGCCGCTTGGCGTTGTTGTTGCAAGTTCGCCTCAGTTGCCAACAAACCTTGCACGACATCACCCACGACCATGATGGCTGGACTGGCAATGCGCTGCGCGCGCATGGTGCGGGTCAATTCTCCCAATGTGCACACAGCGTGGCGCTGCGTTGGCAGTGTCGCGTTGTGTATCAAGGCGACTGGCGTGTGGTTGGGTAAGCCTTGTAGCAAGGCTGTTTGAATGTCAGATGCGTGGGCGACGCCCATGTAAATAACCAACGTGAGCTTGGCCTGGTAAGCCGTTGAAGACAGCGCCGCCCAGTCAGTGCCGTGAGTGCCTGGTTTTGCATGACCTGTTACGAAGACCACCCCTTGGGCGTGATCGCGGTGCGTGAGCGCAACGTTTAGGCTGCTCAATGCAGCCAAGCCTGAGGTGATGCCATTGACCGCAGTCACCGCAATCCCTGCGGCTTGTAGGGCGTGTACCTCCTCGCCGCCACGTCCAAAAATAAAAGGGTCGCCTCCTTTTAAGCGAACCACTTGCTCCCCTTGTAATGCAGCGGCGATCATGGCCTTGATGATGAATTGCTGGGGTGTAGAGGCGCAGCCACCACGTTTTCCCACGTACACCACCCGTGCACTTGCTTTGGCGTGGGTCAAGATGTCTGGGTTGACCAAGTCGTCAACAAACAGCACATCGGCTAGGGCTATGCATTTGACCGCTTTGAGGGTGAGCAGGTCTGGGTCGCCTGGGCCTGCGCCGACCAAGGCCACGTGACCTATGTTGTGGTGGCTGCGGTTGTGGTGCAAGTTGGTGTACGTCATAAGCGCAAATTGTGTGGCGTGGGTTATGACTTTGGGAAATAAGGCCAATTTTTCTGCAAGTGCCCCCCAAGCGCCGTCTACACTTGTCGGCTATGTATATATTGGGAATTGAGTCGTCGTGTGACGAAACAGGTGTGGCCGTGGTGCAGGCTCAGGTCAGCGGCACGCCTGTGCTGCTGGGCGCTGCGCTCTACAGCCAAATTGCCATGCACCAAGACTTTGGCGGTGTGGTGCCAGAGTTGGCCAGCCGCGACCATATTCAACGCGTCTTGCCCTTGACCGAGCAGGCTTTAAAAGAGGCCAAGCTCAGTTTGCAAGATATAGACCTGCTGGCTTTTACCCGAGGACCAGGCTTGGCTGGTGCCTTGCTGGTGGGTGCAGGCGTAGCCAGCGGGATGGCGATGGGCTTGCGTATTCCCAGCGTGGGCATGCACCACTTAGAAGGGCACTTGTTGTCGCCATTTTTGAGCGCAGACCCTCCAGAATTTCCATTTGTCGCTTTGTTGGTCTCGGGTGGTCACAGCCAACTTATGCGGGTTGACGCCGTTGGCCAGTACGAACTCTTAGGTGAAACCATCGATGACGCCGCCGGTGAAGCGTTTGATAAATCTGCCAAATTAATGGGGTTGGGCTATCCTGGCGGTCCTGCATTGGCTGCATTGGCCGAACTGGGCAATCCCAAGACGTTCGCGCTGCCAAGGCCGTTGCTGCACAGCGGGAACTTGGATTTTTCATTTGCAGGTTTAAAAACAGCTGTCATGGTGCAGCACCGCAAGCTGGGCGTGCAGCCCAGCCATGCACAGTTGGCTGATTTAGCTGCCAGCACACAAGCCGCTATTGTGGATGTGCTGGTTAAAAAGAGCATGGCTGCGCTGCGACAAACAGGCCTGTCTCGCTTGGTGGTCGCCGGTGGCGTGGGGGCCAATACATCCTTGCGCCAGCACATGAATGCCGCGTGCGCAACGATGTCTGCTAGGGTGCACTACCCAGAATTGCATTTGTGCACCGACAACGGTGCCATGATCGCCATGGCCGCTGCGCTGCGCTGGCAGGCCGGGTTGCTGCCCATGACCAAACCGGGGCAACGCCATGATTACAGCTTTAATGTGCGTCCAAGGTGGCCGCTGGACGCCATCGATGCTTGCGCACATTGACGCAGCACAACTTTTTCAGCGGTATCTATAAACGCCTGCCGCATCCCCTTCTTCTAACTTTCAGAGATCGACCCATGCACCCACACACATTTTTGACAACGTTACGAGCGTGGACAGTGTTGACTGTTTGCCTGCTGTGCGCCATGGCGGGCGCAGGCGCGGCCCCGAATGCCGGTGTGCCCATCAAAGTGGCCATGATTGAAGGCTTGAGTGGCCCATTTACCAACACGGGTGAGGCTGCGTATCGCAACTTGGCGTGGGCGGCACAAAATATCAACGCCGATGGCGGTGTGGCCTGGGGTGGTGGCCGTACAGCCAAGCAGCGTCCCATAGAGATCGTTAGATTTGACAGTAAAAGTCGCCCAGAAGAGGCCTTGTCTGCGCTGCGCTCAGCCATAGATCAAGGCATTCGTGTGGTGGTTCAGGGCAATTCCTCTGCCGTTGCTTTGGCGTTGGTTGACGCCATCAACAAGCACAACGCTCGCGACCCGGCCAACCGTGTTGTATTTTTAAATTACGCTGCGGTTGAACCATCTCTGACCAACGAAGCTTGTAGCTTTTGGCACTTTAGATTCGATGCCCATGCCAATATGCGCATGGCTGCACTCATGCAGTCTATTGAAAGCAACACAGACCTCAAGCGTGTTTATTTGATTGGGCAAGACTACAGTTTTGGCCAAAGCGTGGTGAAAGAAGCCAGATCCCAGCTACAGGCCAAGCGTCCAGATGTTGTCATCGTCGGCCAAGAACTGCACCCCATGGCTCGCATCAAAGACTTTGCCCCCTATGCGGCCAAAATTATGGCCAGCGGCGCACAGGCTGTTGTCACTGGAAATTGGGGTAACGACTTAACGCTGTTGGTCAAAGCCGCCAAAGATGCTGGCTTTGATGGCACCTTCTACACTTTTTACGGCAACGCCTTGGGCGCACCTGCGGCCATTGGTCAGGCTGGTGTGGACAAGGTATTGGCGGTGGCTGAGTGGTTTCCTAACTTAGGCGGTGAAGCGTCGGATGCGTTTTACAAGCGGTTTAAAGCCAGTTTTCCAACACCGGAGCACGACTACCTGCACATGCGCATGCAGGGCATGATGCTGGCGTTGGCTCAGGGCCTGTCTGTTTCCAGCCAAGTGGGTCAGGTCGGTCAGGGCGATGTTGTCGATGCCTATCAGTTGGCCTTGGCAATGGAAAAAACGGACATCACCGTTGCTGGGCATCGCATGCAGATGCGCGCTGCTGACCATCAAATTGACCAGCCTTTGGTGGTGTCCGTTATGGACAAGGTGGGCCAGCCCGGCGTGCCATTTGATGCAGAAGGCAGTGGGTTTGGTTTTAAGGTGCTGCAGCGTCTGACGGCGCAGCAAGCTGCTATGCCCACCAGTTGCGCTATGGTGAGGCCGTAGCAAGGCCCGCCAAGGAAGGTGGATGGTGCGTGCATTTCAGTCTATAATCAAAGGTTGCGCGGCAACTATCTGCCGTGTTTAACACGTGCCAAGCGGTAAGTCCCGGTTGAAAGTGCTGCTCTAAATTGAGTTAGCAACACAACACATGCAAGGGGCTGGCTGCTGGTGACGCAAGTAAATGAAAAGAAAATCATGACCGGAATCGTCAAAGCAGACATCGTTAAAGACAATGCCCGTGCAGTGAACGACACAGGCAGCCCTGAAGTTCAGGTTGCCTTGTTGACAGCACGCATCAACTACTTAACACCTCACTTCAAAACAAACAAAAAAGACCACCACGGTCGACGCGGTTTGTTGCGAATGGTTAGCCGTCGTCGCAAGCTGTTGGATTACCTGCGCTCTAAAGACGGCGAGCGTTATTTGGCCTTGATTGCCAAGTTGTCACTGCGCAAGTAATGACAGAGCAGCTGATCTATTAGTCAGACTACGACGCCTGAGTCAGTTCACTGTCTCAGGCGTTTTGCACATTGATGATGCTTGTTTTGAGCATGCACCAATCGGGGTTTAGGTCCCATAAGTTTCAAACAGCATGCGGTGGGTCGAAGCTGTGTCATTCCAAAAAGTTACCTTTTATCAATGACTTTTTGGAATGGCATCGTGTTTTACCGATGCGTTTGAGCACATTACCAGTCGTCGACTAAACCTTTGATGTCAAAGGCACGACGCACACAACACAGGAGTTTTTTTCATGACTATGTTCAATAAAGTTACCAAAACTTTCCAGTGGGGCCAGCATTCGGTCACCATGGAAACCGGCGAAATCGCACGTCAAGCTGGCGGTGCCGTCATGGTTGACATCGAAGGCACCGTGGTACTTGCCACAGTGGTGGCCAAGTCAACCGCCAAAGCTGGCCAAGATTTCTTCCCGTTGACAGTTGATTACCTCGAAAAAACCTACGCCGCTGGCAAGATCCCCGGTAGTTTTTTCAAGCGCGAAGGCCGTCCAAGCGAATTCGAGACACTGACCTCGCGCTTGATTGACCGTCCAATCCGTCCTCTATTTCCAGCAGGTTTCTACAACGAGGTGCAAGTGGTTATCCACACACTGTCACTGAACCCTGAAGTTGATGCAGACATTGCCGCCTTAATTGGCACCAGTGCAGCCTTGTCAATCAGTGGCATCCCATTTAACGGCCCCATTGGCGCTGCCCGTGTCGGCTACGTGAATGGTGAATACGTCTTGAACCCAGGTCAAACAGCGCGCAAAGAGTCGCTGATGGATTTGGTCGTTGCCGGTACTGAAACCGCCGTGTTGATGGTGGAGTCCGAAGCCCAGCAGTTGAGCGAAGACATCATGTTGGGTGGCGTGGTGTTTGGCCACGAGCAAGGCGTAATCGCTATCAATGCGATCCACGAATTGGTTAGGGAAGCTGGCAAGCCAATGTGGGATTGGAAAGCACCTGAGCAAGACCAAGCCTTGGTTGCCAAGGTGCAAGAGCTTGGCGGCGCCAAGCTGGAAGCTGCCTACCAAATCCGCAACAAGCAATCGCGCACAGAGGCATGCCGCTCGGCTTACGCTGAGGTGATGGCCAGCTTGTCACAAGCAGAGATGAAGTTCGACGCGGTTGTCGTTGAGAAGTTGCTGCATGACATTGAGGCAACAATTGTCCGTGGCCAAATCCTGGCAGGCGAGCCGCGTATCGACGGGCGCGACACACGCACGGTTCGCCCCATTGAAATTCGCAGCAGCGTGTTGCCACGCACACACGGTTCAGCCCTGTTCACACGTGGCGAAACCCAAGCTTTGGTTGTCACTACACTTGGCACCGAGCGCGATGCGCAACGCATTGACGCTTTGGCCGGTGAGTATGAAGACCGCTTCATGCTGCACTACAACATGCCTCCGTTCGCTACAGGCGAAGCTGGCCGTGTTGGTACACCAAAGCGTCGCGAAATTGGCCACGGCCGTTTGGCCAAGCGTGCATTGAATGCGGTGTTGCCTGCCAAAGAAGATTTCCCGTACACCATTCGCGTGGTGAGTGAGATTACAGAGTCCAATGGTTCGTCGTCTATGGCTTCTGTTTGTGGTGGCTGTTTGTCCATGATGGACGCCGGCGTGCCTTTGAAAGCCCATGTGGCTGGCATCGCCATGGGACTGATTAAAGAAGACAACCGCTTTGCCGTGTTGACCGATATTTTGGGTGATGAAGACCACTTGGGCGATATGGACTTCAAAGTTGCAGGTACCACCGATGGTGTGACGGCGCTGCAAATGGACATCAAAATTCAAGGTATTACCAAGGAAATCATGCAAGTTGCTTTGGCACAAGCCAAAGAAGCCCGCATGCATATTTTGGGAAAAATGCAAGAAGCCATGGGCGAAGCCAAGACCGAAGTGTCTGATTTCGCACCGCGTTTGTTCACCATGAAAATCAATCCAGACAAAATCCGTGACGTGATTGGTAAGGGTGGCGCAACCATTCGCGCGTTGACCGAAGAGACCGGCACGCAGATCAATATCGAAGAAGACGGCACAATCACCATTGCTTCCGTTGATGGTGCAATGGCCGAAGAAGCCAAGCGTCGCATTGCGGAAATCACAGCCGAGGTTGAAGTGGGCGCCATCTACGAAGGCCCCATCACCAAACTGCTGGACTTTGGCGCGTTGGTGAACTTGCTGCCTGGTAAAGACGGTTTGTTGCACATCAGCCAAATCGCTCACGAGCGTGTTGAAAAAGTCAGTGATTACTTGAGCGAGGGCCAAGTGGTTCGCGTCAAGGTCATGGAGACTGACGACAAGGGCCGTATCAAGCTGTCAATGAAGGTGCTGTTAGACCGTGATAACGGCGGTGATCAGCAACAACAACAACCACAGCCACAGTCTTAATTTGACCAGTATCCGTCCCCGGTCAAACCATGCAAGTTGTTGATATCACCGAGTTTGGCGCGCCCAGCGTGCTGCGCTTGGGTGCGCGTGACGATGTACACGCTGGTGCGGGTGAGGTGTTAATCCACGTTCACGCCAGCGGTGTGAATCGCCCGGATGTGTTGCAACGCAGTGGCGCTTACCCACCCCCTCCTGGCGCATCTCATGTGCCTGGTTTAGAGGTGGCAGGTGTCATAGTGTCTGGTGATGCGCAAGCCATGGCCGCTGCTGGCCTCACAGTGGGGGATGCAGTGTGTGCGTTGGTGACCGGAGGTGGTTACGCCCAGTGGTGTGTGGCTCCCGTTGGCCAGTGCTTGCCAGTGCCTGATGGTTTTGACATGGTGCAAGCTGCGTCACTGCCAGAAACATTTTTCACCGTTTGGAGCAATGTGTTTGACAGGGCTCATCTCATTGCTGGCGAGACCTTATTGATCCAAGGTGGTTCCAGCGGTATTGGTGTTACAGCCATACAAATGGCCAAAGCTGTTGGTGCGACAGTCATTGTGACCGCTGGCACGGCTGACAAATGCCAAGCTTGTTTGGCGTTGGGTGCCGATCATGCCATCAACTACCGTGA
>TARA_B110000971_G_scaffold48962_1_pt1 | contig 20313 bp, 25 predicted proteins | sample TARA_B110000971 | Tara Oceans TARA_B110000971 (sample SAMEA4397842) | marine metagenome | biome: Polar Biome; feature: [SRF] surface water layer (ENVO:00010504); material: water (ENVO:00002006), including particulate matter (ENVO:01000060) such as... | depth 5 m | reverse complement strand
TACCCATCAGGAGGCTGACCATGTATAGACTTAAGATACTTACGCACTTTACCAAGTTCATTGTTACATGATCTACACTCGGCTCTAAGATAAGTACCTCCACCTGATGGTCCAAAGTATGAAGTAGGCAGTTTGTTCTTACACTTGGAGCATATCTTTGTATCTTTACATGCAGGGTTTTCAGAGGATATCTTTATGTCCTCCATGAATAACTTCATTTGTTCATACTTCATACTGTACACACTAATTTCTTATTAGCTTGGTAGACTGCTTCTGCAAAACCTCTTGGAGTTGCAGAGCGTATGTTCTTTGTCTTCATAGATTTACCTCCAAGCTTTCTGTGTTGTGTACTTGAACCGTAGTTTTCACAAGCAACTGGATCTTTTGCTGGCATTGCAAACCCACCACCTGCCCATAAGCAAGTTTGTTTAGAGTATGCATCATTTGGTGCAATGTACTCTGGATACAGTGGGTGGCATTCTTCACCTTCTTTGATGTAACCACCGTATTCATAGGGGTGGAAACGATAGTCTGGTTTTCTCCATAATGTTGACAACACTGATACTGGGTTTTCTATGTAATACGGAACTTTAAGATCGTTAAAGAGTTCAGAACACCACACTGCGTACCCTGCTGCTTTTCTTTGAAACAATGGATCTGCGAATGCTTTAGCTTTGAACCATGCAGCACCGCTTACAGCTAAGTCGGTACATACAGGGAAAGCCATTGCGAATATCACATCTTCATCAATATCATCAAAGTCACGCCATAGATTGTTTATTGTGTTGTAGTTATGTAGGTCTGCATGTAAGTAGTAGATTGCTCCACCACTTTCGTACTCATCAACACGCGCTTTATCCCAACTATCCCCTTCATGCTGTATGTCGAAGCAGTAGCAAGTATGACCTGCTTTAGCCCAAGGGATTGCTGCTACACCTGTGTAGTCATATAGTGAAATTACAATACTCATAGCAGTCCTTTGGCTTCATCTATTTTAGGTTGAAGTTTGTAGTAGTGGATCATATTACCAATACTACCAATAGACTTAGAAAGTTTAATGCTACAGTCTGTATAGGATACATCTGCAGCTCGTAGATTTACTAATTCTTGTATTTCTTCTGCAGTGTAACTGTTTACACTTACATTTTCCCCTTTACGTAGATGGTCACCAATCTTAGGCCTGAAAACGATTCCCGTATGCATATTCTTCTCCATCTGTTTCTGATTCAGCTATGTTTTTATCATGCTCAGCTACACACTCATCGTATGAAACCCAATCTTCAATTCCATTAGCATCAAGTATCTCTAAGAACTCACTGTCTCTTTGGATTGCTCTGTGGTAATCTTCAGGGACTAGAATCATTTTAACTTTAACTCCAACATTACTGTCAAAGCTTTTTTGGACTGCAGTCAGCATATCTTTGTTTAGTCTTCCACGCATTTACGTCACCATATTATTGTTGATAAGATTACTATTGGTGATAGTATAAGTCCGATATATATAAACCCGCTAAGGAACTCTTTTAAGTTTTCTTTCATCTTTCTTTTCCTTATTAGGTTTAGAGAATATCTTGTCATAGTTATCTCTGAATTTCTTAGTATTACTTTTAGACACTAGTGCATCACCAGTTATGTTATTGTAACTAGTCATTAACAACTTCACCTTCAATGTCTTTTAGTGGTTTTAGGATAGGTTCATTGATGATTGCTAGTTGTTGTGCTAGCTCTTCATCAGTTAAGTCTTCTAAGTTAATGTTTGTGTTGATATTTTCTGTACGTTGAAGTTTAGGCTGTTGGTATTCAGCAATAGTTGCAGCAAGTTTTGATGCTTCTGCAGGGTCACCGTCTTGAATAGCTCTAAGCATCATAATTTGCATTACAGTTAAGCCAGATGGCATGTTACTAATTACACCGTCTGAAAGATATTTTAGTATTTCTACAGTTTCTTTCATCTTTTCACGTGCTTCTTTATTAGATCTACGTTTTTCTATGCTTTTTCCTGACATCATTTTCATATGTTCCTTATCCCATCTAGGTTTAAGGTTTGCAAGTGAAGATTCTGTGATTGCTATTTTAGGTTTCTTTGTTAGGTTTTCAGGCTTTACAATGCCTTCCACGTACTTAACGTGATCTGTCATGATAGGTTACTCCCTAGTTATTAAGTTCTATAAGGTACTTAAAAGATCTAGAGAGTAACCTAGAGGTCAAGGCTTTTATTTATATCTTTTAAAACAGAAGTCTACTGTAGATCCTTCTAAAACTTTATCATTGTTTACATAACCTTTTTTAATTCTTTTGTTAAATTTAGTTTTTTCTTTACTTTGAATTTCTACTCTTTTTTCTTGTGAGTTAACTAATCCAAGTAATACTATAAATGTAATAATAAATGCTGTTAACATGAATCACCTATCGGTAGAATATATGATCATTAATTCTGAAGAGGACTGTCATATGATCTGCCCAATATGGGTTTACATATGTTGCATGGTAGTGTGTTGCTCCATCTGATATATCAGTGACTTTACCATAGAATATGTTAGCAGCTAGTATTGTCGCTTCTAGCATAGCTTTGTCGTTTACAGGTACGTCAGACATTCCATCACAAAACCAAGAATATTGGCAACGATGTCGTATAGGTGTTTCCATATCCCATGCATGATATTTAGCTTGTTTTACTACAGCACACACATTGTTTGGATAACGTTTGTCTTTTACTCTATTCATGGTACTAAAACCTACTGCTAGTTGACCTACTACTGGTTGGTCTCTTGCCTCAAAGTATAGGTTTAAGGCTAAACACATTACTGCTTCTAACATAATTTATTATCCTTTAGGAATACTTTTAATGTTTTACCATCATCTTGATATATTAGCTCAACTTTGACATCATAGTACACTAAAACCCTACCTTCCTCGTTGATAACTTCAAATCGTGTGATTGTTTTAGTGTTATGCATAGTATATTACCCTTGTAGTCTGATTACTTTAAGCATTTTAGCCCCATGACCGGGGTATGCTACTACCTTTACTAATTTATCCCAACAAGCTCTGCAATCCTTACACTCACCGTTTCTGGTATAAGCACCACACTCGAAAGCTTCTTTAGGTGGCTCTGTACTCCATATAGTTGAGGTTGTATCACCTTTTATGATACCACCATTGATTGAATCTGAAGACAGTCGTACTACTGCGTTTGGCAGTGAAGCTATTTCAGTTAATACTTTGGTGAATTTAGGGAACTTATGTTGTCTTGTTGGTAACCAGTGTTTGGTTGTTGGTGTCCTTGCAATAACTTCTTTTATCTTTTTAGCTAACCTAAGGTCGTAGCAATCACCTGAATCAAACCATCGAAATAGTTCATCATTGAATATTGCATTAACCATATCGTCAACCCAATCCTTACGTTTCCAATCTTCTTTGTTACTTATTCTTGGAGCCTTAACATTGGGCATGTTGTACATACCTGTGGTTGCATAACAACCTTTACATGCATCTACAAGTTCTATAATTCCTTTGATGATATCTTTTATACTTCCGGGGCATGTTTTCAAGGCTTCCAATGACCATGATTTACATTTACGTGGCATCTTACTTGTTTTGGATAGTTTAATCATGTTACTTCCTGTCGATTATATTAAGAATGAAAGATATAATCATTAATAGCGGTATTATAAATACCATATGAGCCTGTCTCAATGGTCCTTTTAGGTACTTCTGATACATTCCTTTGTCACTTGATGTAAAAACAAAGGGACCTTTTCAGGCCCCTTTATATTTATTTAAAAGTCATCATGTGTTGCTACAGCATCATCTGCTTCAATGTCGAAATCTACTGATCCTGTGTACTCAATTAGATTAGTGATTTGGATTGCACTAAGACTTGTTGAGATACCCTGACGACCAGCTACATCGTATTCATTACGATATACTTTTACATTACCTGTGGAACCATTGCCGATGTTGTTGAATACTTCGATTGTATTCTTCTTAGCATCTACAAGTGCTACTGGGAAGTTAGGAGAACCGTCATGCTTTAAAGCTTTACGTTTGATGTTAACTGCTACGTTACCGTTATCCAAGGTTCGTAGTTTACCCATTTCTGAAATCTCGTCTGAACGATCTTCTGGGACTTCGATTTGAACTTCCCATTGCAGTGTGCCAAAAGGTGATACTGGTTTTGATGGATCTACTTTTAAGTAGTTAAGAGTTACGTTGCGTAAGATGCTTGTGCCTAAGTTTGTGTCGCTCATGTGTGTATTTCCTTTTGACATTATAGTGATAGTGTTGCTTGTGATTCAAAGTCGCCTTTATACAGAGGCGTGTCTGTTAGTGTGTCAGCTTTATCTTCGATCTCGTTGACAATAGTATAAGTCGATGCACGACCTTTCATATTGTTATAGTCTGAAGGGATAGCGACTACATCCTTTGGGTTGATACGAACAGCCATGAGATGACCATCATTTCTTACAAAGTTCCGTGCGTACTCATATCCTGCGAAGTGTAAACCTGCAGAACATGTACGGTTCTTGTCCTCGTCTACTAGGTTACGTGGCATAGATGGTTGTGCACCTACGCTGTTATCCATAGTATCTGTATGGCAATCACGGTACTCTGAGTTGACTGCTTTGTATGCAACGAAGTGTCCGTCATCTGTGATAGGCAGCTTAGATAGTTCTAGGAACCCGTATAACTCTTGAACAGCACGATATGAAGGGTTTGCTAACAGGTTACGGAAGAAGCGCTCTAAGGGCTTTACACTGGCGTAACTGCTCATCAAGTCGAAGATACGCGCAGCCATGTTATCTGGTATGCGGTAGTCATCGAGGTACAGGCAGTCACCTACGAGTTCAAAGCTTGTATCAGCAATGGCTCGTTTGGCAGTCCTGCGGTTATCAATGAGATCTAGTGCTTGATCATAGAAACCCTCTAAGACTAAGTCTTTGATCTCTTCAAAGAGTGTATGTGACGAGGTTACTGTTACAGGCTTTAAGTTATCAAAGACTGTTACAGAATGATCTGTGATTATATTCATTTGAAATTACCTACAATTAAGTTTATTGTTTGCTTCAGACTCTTTCGTTCTTTATCCCAACTTCTGTCATGGAATGTAGTTGTTAGAGCTTCTGCGTAGTTATCTTCTGCATGTTTTGCAAGCTTCATAACGCTTGTGTTAACCTTAGCTTTAGATGTTGGTACTTTGATATCTTTTGTGGATATCATGTATGATTCTGACATTGTTAATCTGCTTTCATCGAACTCAACTTGAATTAGATTACAAGCATTTGATAGTTTCTTTAGTTTACACAGGTATCCTTTAGTTTCATGGTTAATGATGTCGTTAAATTGTTTACTGAACAAAGGGCTACAGTTAAGTACCTTTTTGATTTCATCGTATTTAGCTTCAGCATCGTTAGCTTTCTTAAGTTTAGCACCTAGGCCTTTGATTAGTTTATCTTCTAGGTTATGGACCGAGACCCATTTACCACTTTTATATGCAGCAGACTTAGCTACAGCCATTTGTGCATAAGATCTAAGGGCATATATTTCTAAACCTAGTACGCTTGTCAGAGATGCAAGGTATGATTTCTCAGACCTTAAAGTCCAGTTAGACATTGTTGTAAAGTAGCCTTCATCTGGGAGTATTTTAAGACTCCGTTTGATTACTTCACCTCTTTGATCAATAAGGAATACTTGATCAGGCTTACTGAAGACTTTTGATGATGCACTTTTTATTACAACAGGCATAGTCATTAGGGTTGACAATCTAATTGGATTGAATCCCATATTCTTTAGACGTATCTCTATTTTATTTGCAGCATCTTGAAACAACTTTGACTTACCTTCTGTTGGGAACACAACACTAGAGTTCATATCAAGTGCATCTTTATGCATTTGTATTACTTTATTAGCCCTAGGTGACAGGTCATTTAGGTACACTTTACCGATATCATCATTATTATTGTAAGATCTTGAGTTTATACCTCTCAGGATATTAGCTATACTATTACCATTGTATGTTGGTCGTAGTGTTTTATAATATGATCTATGTTCTTTTACAGTAATACCTCCTATTTGACCGTCAGTTATGTCTACTAGTTGGACACCTGTTAGCATATTATCTTTATAAGAATACAGGTTTGTTTCAAAGTCTTTAATTCCTATCCATTCAGTGATTCTGTTTTTAAGGACATGTACAAGCTCTACCTCATTGGCTGCTTGTTCAACTCGATATGCAAAGTCATGAATGTAGTCATCTTTGATTTCATTAAGCTTATCTGTTACAAACTTTATACTTTTAGGTGTGAACTCTAATGATTCCCTTGATGGAGGGATATCAACTTCACCTAGTTTTGCTACAAGTGTTAGCTCTAGACGTTTAAGGGATTCCCTGACATCATCTGGGAAGTTTGAAGTGCTTGAAGTGTAAGGAATACCACCCATTACAATAGTAATGTCTGAGTAGTAGTGTCCAGACTTTATATCATATCCCATATGTAACTCTGGAATATCATCCCACTCAAAATCATCATAACCACTTACGTTAGGCTTTACATCGAAGTATGCTAATTGCTTTGCACATTCTCTCCTAAAGCTACCAACGCTACCATTTTTGGTGATATCTACTGTGATTTCAAGACCATCACATTCGTCTGTAAGCTCTGATCCGATAAGGGATACTGTGGGCATACCTTCGTCTTTAAACGCAGTATAGACGTACACATTACCATTCCAGAAGTTCCTGATGGTATACTGGTCAGTGATAGCAAATGGAGTCTTGGAGCCTAAGCCATAAGCACCTATTGATAGGTCTTCATGATCTTTGGTGGAGTGTCCAAGGTTTGTGTAGACATCATAGAACTCATCAGGGTCGATACCAGTACCATAGTCTCGTATCGTAAAGATATTAGAGACCCAAGATGGTAGCGTGATGTCAAATGGTAAGTTTGCTTTACCTGCGGCTACATGAGCATCACGGGCATTAGCTGACAGTTCCCTGATTACTGCACCTTCTTTGTTTTGGTACAGTTTATCGGTTAAGATGGAGAACATCTTAGCATTCATTTGCATTTGAAATGATTGAGTGTGCTGTACACCCATGACTTGTGCTGCGTTACCGTAGTTTGATAATTGCATTATCTTATTCCTGTTGGTTAGTTAGTTCTTGAGAATTCTTTGTGGTATTTGAGTGAGGCTGCACAGTATGCATTGTGGGCTTCTTTTATAGTTTCGTGTAGCCCTAGGTACTTCTGGTGACCGTTGATGGTTATATTAGCTATATATTTACCACTTCTTTTATGGTAACTCACACCCTTAAACCCTGAGGTGTTATTTGAACGGTTACCTTGGTTATACTGATTCTCTGCGTTAGTAGCCTCTCTAAGATTACAAAGCCTATTGTCATCCTTTACACCATTTATGTGATCGATGTAATCAGGTGGGAATGAACCCTTAACCAGTAGCCATATGATACGGTGTTCTTGGTATATCTTTGAATCCAACCTTAAACGTCGGTACCCTGTTCCGTTATCCAGAGAACCAGACCTATTACCTGCAATGGCATTACTACTTGTACTTACTTTACGTATAAGATGACCTGTTTCAGCATTATAACTGAATAGATACTTAAGTCTTTCTTGAGTAACCATACTGATTTCCTTTTGGAGTATGTTAGGTGCTAAAGGTACTTAAAAGATTATTCTTCTAAGTACCTGATATGTTGGTTAAAGGAGTCCTTTACCTGACATACTGATTTTACTACGATCAGCTGCAAGGTATTGTAGGTCACCTGTTTTACCAATATCGAACACTAGTACCCGTGTGTTCATGATAGAAGGTATGTACACTTCAGCTTTTATCTTGTTAGCTTTGATTGACATAATTTCTTTCACTTTGAAGTTAAGTGTTAGCATTGGTCCGACATTGGTTTTATAGGTTGCTGTGAAGAACCTACCCCTGCTAGATTGAAGTTGTGTTTTTAAGAGATCTACTCTGCGCATAATATTACCTGTTGGTTTATTGATAAAAGGGTGACACTCTACCTATTGCTTACAGTACATCTGTATAGGCAGAGCATCGTGTTATGATATGAGTTGCCAGCATATTGTTGCTGATAGAAGGATTCCAATAGCCATCCACAACCAAGGATTCTCATCCTTCATATGTATTCCATCGGAACCTATGATAGTATGGAACTCGATTGGCATATTCTCTGAGTTGCAGACAATCACTTCTGCTGATAGGCCTCCAGCTTCCTGTTTTAGGTGAGCAATAGCAGTTGGAATTGCTTCCAGCTTTTTGTTTTCCTCTACAAACACTGAGTGCTTGCAGTTGTTTTTTTGAATAAGGTGAAGTATGTACATCATCATTGATTTCTCCCATTGGATTCTCTCCATATTAAGTATTCACGTTCAAGCTGCTTAGTTGCACCTATTAATTCAAAGTCACCGTTTACACCCATTACGAACCACTTTGGCTCGAAATACAGGTTATGTTGTTTCAGAAAAGACAGGTGTTTCAGATCCATACGAAGGTATGTGTTTTCACTACCTTCAAGTTTGACTGTGTTAGCAATCCACTCTTCGCTAGATTCAATACGTTTGTCGTATGCTTCCATTGTGAGGTGTTCTGGTTTAGTAGTCATAGTTTTTCCTCTTGGTTTATTATTGTATTTCTTCTTGATTAAGTATGTCACCGAAGACAAACTGCATAAGGTCAGCCATTGGCTTATCTTCTACTGGTCTATCGTTTAGTTCTTTACCTGATACGTTATTTATGATTGAATTGATTTCATCATTCCTGTAGTTAATACTTGGAACAGATTTATCAATTTGGTCTTTATAGTTATTCATATAAACCTCTTGGTTTTAGTGCGTTTTGTCGGTAGGATCTACTGCTTTAAATGGCTCCACGGCCACCCGTGGGGCTGGGTGTACACGTTAGTGTACATAAGCTCAGTAGCCCGAAGGGGGTACTGTGTGTAGCATAACTTTTGTTATGTGCTTGAGGGGCGACACGCTAGTGTTGACCTTAAAAAAAAGGTAGGGAGCCTTTCGGCTCCCGAGGGGAATTAGAAATGATTAGAATTGAGCGAGTGGGTCGCTTTCTAATTCATCAAAGCAGTCAAAGATGTCAAATGGCTTGACAAACTTGATTACTTTTATTGCTGCAAGGTTGAAATATTGGCCTTTCTTGGTCATTACGACCTTGAAGACTAATTCAATCTCTGAACCCTCACCAAGCTCCGTTGTTACGGGCTGCTTGGATTTGTTTATCATAGGGATTGGTGCAATTGCGTCCCCGTTAGGGTACTCGGCATTGCTGTTGACCCAGTATGATTCGTCTTTTGTAGGCTTTAGGCCTACGTTAGACAGCTCACTACCCTGTAGAAGTAGTGAGTATTGCTTACCAAAGTCCCGTTGTACGGGATTGATAACTCTTGTGTTCACAACGGTAACGTTGCGTACTACTTTAAATTCTGACATAACGGTATTCCTTTCCACTTGGTGGATTTAATTAGTGTGAGAGGCTGGATTAGTCCAGCAGCTTCACAGTGTTGAGCAGTGCGTAATTGCAATACCCCAGTGGGAGCGAAGCGACTTGCTTTACTCCCTTATGAACAGATCTAGATTAGACCCATTAAACTTGATGCGAAGTACAGACTTACAGTACATGCAAGTCCAACTACTCCACAAAGTATCAAGAACAAATCGCTCATGATTAAAACCCTCTTGGTTTGTTGTTGGATGGACGGTTTGTTGGCTTAAGCGCCAGCGGCTGCTGTTTGGGCAGGGCTTTTAACAATACCTCCGTGGGAGCGAAGCGACTGACAGTACTCTTTTCAATTTGGCACACGGTGGCTACTTCTTAAGGACTACATTACTATTACTGTAGGTTTCTATTTGGATAGCTATACTCTTAATATTACAACAGGACTACTTAGTATGTGTGTGCATATATGTAGTTCTTTAGGTAGTTCTTTGGGTTCTTTTGGGTTATTCCTAGGTAACCCTCGGGACTACAAGTGGATATACCCCTCTTCTGTGGATCTAGGTGTACTACCCCAGTGTACCTTAGGTTAGTATGAAGACTTCCCTGAGGATTCCTTTGGGATCCTTAGGGTGTTTAAGGGATACCTTAGGTATCCTGAGGGATTACCGTAGGGAATCTTAGGGGGTACCGAAAGGATTGAGGGTACCCTGTATATCAAGGGACTTATCCGTGTATCCTTGAGATAAACTTATAGGATCCTAATAAATCAATGTGTAATCTTTTAAGTACCTTATAGGAACACTAAGGGTTTTCTCTCAGATAATCTTTTAAGTACCTTATAGGAACAATAGTGAGGTAGTTAGGGTAGTACCAGATACTGGACACGGTAAGGTACTACCTTAAGAGATACGAGGGGGTCTCTGAGTAACTACATCACTGTACCTTTATCTCATATATATGGGATATAGTGGTCAGGTACCCCCTCAAAGGGTAGTAAGGATGTCTTAAGGGTTCTTAAGGAGTCCCTAAGGTCAACTACTACTGCTATACCTTCTTATATACTAGGAGGTTCTTAGGGATACTATAGGTACTATAGGTCCCTTAGTAGTATTATGAGGTAACTACTCTTTTATTTATTTTGTATTGCTTAAAAACCTCTATGCCGGGGGTTACCTAAACGTAGTCTTGGAGGACTCCCTTTGGAAACTAAAATAACCAATAGACAGAAGCTGGCTTTAGCGGTAGAAGCTAAGAAACGTAAGGATCTCACAAGATACGAGGGGTCCTTCCAAGAGTTCGCCAAAGAACAGATCCGTATATTACCAAAAGATGCAGGTAGGGGCTTTATACCCTTAGAATTCAATGCAGCACAGCAGATTGTAGACAATGCAATAGAAAAACAACTACAAGAAACAGGCAAGGTACGAGCTATTATACTCAAAGCAAGGCAGATGGGGTTATCCACCTACTCTTGTGGACGTGTATACTGGAAGTCGTACCTTACACCGTTTAATAAGTCAGTAGTTATGGCTCATGACTCTGCAACATCTGATGCACTCTTTGCCATGTCACGTAATATAATACAAAACATGAAGCCAGAGTTTAAACCAGTACTGAAGAAGTCTAACTCTAAGGAGATTGGCTTTGAACACAATGATTCAGGCTACCGTTTGTACACAGCTGGTTCCCCTGAGGCTGGTCGTGGCACTACACCTACTATTGCCCACCTGTCTGAGGTTGCTTTCTGGACTCATGATGCAAAGATACTTGCTGGACTATTCCAAGGTATCTCACAAGCTGATGGCACTGAGGTAATACTAGAGTCCACAGCTAATGGCGTAGGTAATGAGTTCCATAGGTTGTGGAAAGGTGCAGTTGCTGGTGAGAATGAATACATTCCTATCTTTGTACCTTGGTTCCTTATGCCAGAGTACAGAAGGTTTGTACTAGAGCCTGAGATATTCTCTGAAACTATAACAGAGGCAGAAGAAGAACTACAAACCCTTCACGGTTTGGATATCGAACAGTTGTACTGGAGGCGTCTTAAGATAGCCGAAGGGGGTATGGATAAATTTAAACAAGAATATCCATCCACAGCTAACGAAGCATTTATAGTTTCAGGATCTAATGTATTTGACACAGGTAAGTTACTAAACACACAGCCAGCTAGTTGTGTTAAGAAACAGAACTTCAGTGTTGATTCATGTACGTTTGACGATCACAGAGAAGGTACTCTGGAGATCTATAAATACCCTAAGTTTGACAGTAACTTCATCATCGGAGCTGACTGTGCCTTAGGTGTTGGACAAGACTACTCAGCAGCAGTAGTCCTTAATGCAGACAGAGAAGTCTGTGCTGTTTACCGTAATAATAAAATAGACCCCACTCAATATGGTGATCTATTATTCTATTTAGGTAGATACTACAACAACTCTCTGCTTGCAGTGGAATCTAATTCCTTAGGTATAGCAACACTAAACCGATTAAAACAAATGGATTACGTGAACTTATACCATCAAACTAAAGTAGCTAATGTATCTAATGAGGAAGGTACTCGTCTGGGTTGGAGGACTACCCAAGCTACTAAGCCAATGATCATAGGGCATCTTAAGAACGCAATAGAGAATGATGATATTTTTCTCGCGTCCCCCATTATCATACAAGAGTGTATGAACTATGTGGCTGATGCCAGTGGTAAAACAAATGCTATCTCAGGTTGTCATGATGACACAGTAATAGCAACGGCAATAGCCTTAGAGGTACTCCGTACTCATGGAGACAGATTATCAACGACACGGGTTTCTTTTAGGAACCAATCGTTCATAGCTGACAATACCCAGTGGCTTTAAAAGTTTCCCATAGTCCTCCACTATGAAAGACGTTTGTTATGGTTTCTTCGCGTATCGGGAAAGATAAGTAATGAAACCACCTAATTCTAATAGATTGATTTGTAGGGTGCTTACCCACATATAAGAGGTGTCATAGATGACAAGTAACAATGAAGACGGATACAAAGTTCAAGTATCTGATGAGGACTTAAACACGCTCCTCGACTACAAACTAGAACAATCTAGTGCTAGTTTCCTAGATACCTCGGAGCTATCTGATGAACGTCAGAAGTCAACCTATGAATACGCGATGATACCACAAGGGCATCTAAAGCCACAGGGTGTATCCCGTATCGTGTCGTCAGACACCGTTGAAGCAATTGAAGGTTACACTGCAGTACTCTCAGAGCTACTGTTTGATAACAATAAATTAGCAAAGTTTAAAGCTTATGATCGTACTCCCCTTGCGTACCATAAAGCTACTGCAGCATCAGAGCTACTGAACCACTGCCTGTTCTCTAAGAACCGGGGCTGGTCTATCCTTAACACATGGCTTAAGTCAGCACTCATGTGGAAGCTATCAGCAGTTACATGGACATACGCATCAGAAGAGAAAGTATCTTTTGAAGAATACGAAGTAATTGACAGTACCGCACTTGATGTATTACTGTCAGACCCAGAGATCACTACAACAGGTGATATCTATTTAGATGAACAAACAGGTAACTACCTTGATGTACGGCTTAAGCGTACAAAAGTTACCAACAAAGTTGTTGTATCGGCAGTACCACCTGAGACCCTAAGAGTCGGAAGAGGTGCCACAGGTATACACGATGCATCCTTTGTAGGTTTTGAAGAAGAAATGACAAGATCCGAAATCAGAGAACGTTGGCCCGAAGCGGCTGAAGGTGTTGATTGGTCATCTGTAGACAGTAACATTCATTATGCAATGAACCTTAATACAGACTCCCTTGCACGTAAGCAAGCTATCGGTACAACCTTGTTGTTAGGTTCAGGTGATGACAATCAACTAGAAGCCACAGAGTCTGCTGTAGTACTCCGCTGTTGGGTCTACGTGGATCGTGACGGTGATGGCATTGCTGAACTAAAGTATATTGTACGTGTAGGCGACACTATACTAGAAGAAGAAGATGCAGATCATATCCAAGTAGCAACCTTCACTCCTTTTGAGATTCCATTTGAACTTGAAGGTTTGTCTATGTCAGACATGGTTCGTCCATCTACACTGGCATCTACAGCTATCTTACGTGGCTTTGTTGAGAATACATACTTAACAAACTATGCACCTAAGATTGCAGATCCAAATGTAGTTGACTTCTCTGCTTTACAAAACATGAAACCCAAGCAGATTATTGCTTCTAATGGTAACCCACAAGGTGCAGTTGCATCTTTACCACCAGAGCAAATCTCAACAGGAACTGTACCATTACTTCAGTTCTTACAGGGTCACAAGGAACAAGCCACGGGTCTGTCTAAAGCAGCCCAAGGTCTTAATGATGCTCTCTATGTGTCTGGAAACTCAGAAGCGAAAGTATCACAAGTGCAGTCAGCTGCACAACTACGCATACAATTTATTGCTCGTAGATTCATGGAAACTGGTGGACGGGAACTCCTTGAAGGTATCTACCGTACAATGCAAAAAGAAATGCGTGGTGGGTCTGTAGGCGATTACACAGGTAATCAACGGTATCTCGACGTGTTAATAAACGACTTACCCGGAATCGAGTACATGTCTGTAGAAGCAGATGTTGGTGACGCCAGTAATCAGACCCAGTTACAGAAGTTACAAATGATAGGCCAACAAATCCTACCAGCCCTTCGGGACGCTGGAGCAGGTGCTGTTGTAGCTCCAACTGCAGCTTCGACTATTGCAGTGCAAGCGTTTGACGCTTTAGGCTTAGACCCTCTAGATTATCTTATAGATATTAATACAGATGAGTTTAAGAAGAAAGCAGAAGAAGGTCAGAAGAGTGATCAGGAAGCTCAGGCGAAAGCCAAACAGCTCGAAGAGTTGACACAGAAGTTAGCAGTAGATTTACAAAAAGCTAACATTGACTACACAAACGTACAAGCCCAGAATGCCATTCAAGATAATCTTAAGCAACTTATGGTTGCACTAGATAAGTCAGAACAAGAGTGGTCCAAGTTAGCCTTAGAAGCTGGAAAGGAACAGCAACCCATGCCAACTAAAACTAACATTGATGTACTGTACGCAAAAGCACAAGGACTTGTAGCTGATGTAATGGTTACAACCGCTGGAGCAACAGATGCATCCAACCTAGCCACACCACAAGAAGCCCAACCAATGGGTCCTTCTGGAGTACTAGGATAGGGGGTGATCCTGTATCTAAGCTGTTGGGGTCTCAGCTTTAAATTAAGACCCCTACTTAACCCAGTATAAGAGATATACAAAATGCAGAAGTATAAAAAGGGTATTGACAAGAAGGTCAAGCCACAACTTCAATCTGATGGGTCATATCGTCCGGGACCTTTCTCTGATGCTCAGACAGCTTTAGGTAAAGCTACCTTTTCTAAGAAAGAAAGGGATGAGTTCTTCACAGAAGCATACGGTGATATACTTTCAGATTTATTTATTAAATGGTTAAACACTGAACCTCACTGTACCAAAGAGAGGGAGTATTTATACCACGTAGCAATGGGCCTAGGCTCAGTAAAAGAACGATTGATTCAAATAGAAACCTATGGCTTCAACCAAGAGTTTATTGATCAATCACATTTAGAAGATGAGGAACAAGATAATGATTCCAACTAACACACTAGACGAACTAACGAAAGCTGAATTTGATTTACAGCGATCACAAGTATCCTTAATCCGTGAAATGGGTAAGGGTAACGAGAAGAGCCGACTACATGCTAACACCCTTCAAGCAATGACATCTGCACTCGTTTTCGTACAGGATCTTATAATTAACCATGCTGACACAAAGAAAGCTAAGGTTGAACTTAAGAAAAAAGTAAAGTAATTGAGGACTATAAGGGATAATAAATTATGAGCAACGAAGATAATGCAGTGTCTACCTCCACAGGAGATGACGCTGATTTCAATGCTGGTCAACAACCACAGAATTTTGATGACATTCCAGTACCGATGGGGCCAATGGCTAAGCATCTTGGTATCTCGGATGATCTACCAGAAGATTCTGTAGAAGTAGACCCGGAAGATTCTGTAGATGAAGTTCCCACTGAAGACGATACAGAGGAAGACGATACACTAGATCAAGAAGATAACACTTTAGATGACGAAGATGGAATTGAGGATGATGAAGAATCTACCCAAGACTCCGACTTACTCACAGAAGAGGATATTGATTGGGACTATAAAGTACCAGTTAAGATCGATGGAGTTGAAGAACACTTAACTCTTGAAGAACTCCGCAAAGGTTATGCGACAGATCAAAGCTTGTCTAAAAAGGGAAACAAGATTAGCGAACAACGTAAAGAGTTTGAGACTGAACAAGATACCAAACTCAAAGAACTAACAGGTATGGCTACGCTATTGCAAGAACAACTTCAAGGTGAAGAAAACGAACTTGCAGCTGAGTACCATAGCTTTGATGAGAAGATTAAGGAAGCCCGTAAAGAAGGTAACACTTATGAACTCACCGAACTAAAGGATCAACGTGAGACTGCTCAAGAAGCTTACTGGACCGCTCGAAAGAAGCGAGAAGGTGTGGCTACTGCTGTACAGGAGAAACAACAAGCACAGCTTGATCTCCAGAACCAGCAAGTATTTGAGAAGTTTAACACTGATATTGAAACACTTGTACCAACATTCAAAGAAGACGCAGAAGCTATACAACAATTTGCACTAGATGAAGGGATTCCACAGGAACTCCTACCGCTTATCTCAGATGCAACTGTTATCAAATTTATTGATGACTATCGTAAGCTAAAGCAAAAAGCCACTAAAGGGGCTGTTAAGCGAAAGGCAGCGCCTAAAGCTAAGTCAGCTCCCATTAAAAAGGGCCTCACTAAGAATGCACAACAAGCTAAATCAAACACTGCAGTTCGTAACAAAGTCCTTACAGGTGAAGGTACTGAGAGTGATCAAATAGATTTCCTCAAGAACCTTTCCAAGTTCCGCTAATCCTTAACTTTTTATTTTATTTATAAGGAATATTTAACATGGCAGGACGTAATTTTGCAACAGGCGGCCCTAAGGCTGCTGCTGGAACTACTGGCTTAGGTGTATCTGAACGCGAAGACTTGGCTAACTACATTACCATGATCACACGTGATGAGACTCCGTTTTATTCATCTATCGGCAAAACTAAATCTAAAGGTATCCTACACGAATGGACTACCGATGAGTTAGCAGCACCCGGTTCTAACCAAGTTGCTGAAGGTTCTACTTACGCAACTACTCATGCAGCACAAACTGCAGAGCCTATGCGTACTCGTTTGGGTAACTACACCCAGATTAACTCTAAGACTGTTGAAGTCTCTGGTTCTAAACGCGCAGTCGATCAGGCTGGTGTTGCGGACGAGTATGCTTACCAGTTGAAGAAGCGTGGTACTGAGCTTCGTCGTGACGTTGAGCATGACTTGGTTCACTCTTGGAACTCTTCAAATGGTTCAGGCACTCGTAAGATGGGTGGCTATCAGGCATTTACTAACGTAAACATTGTTAACGCTGGTGCTGCTTCTGGTGCTGCATACACTGCACCTAGTACCGTTGGTATTGGTACTTGTGGTGTTATCGTACGTGGCGCATCTGATGCTAACTTGCTTGCACTTGAGCTAAGCAACGTTGATGACGCAATGCAGACTATTTATCAAGAAGGTGGTAAAGCCACTGTAATGATGACTTCACCTGCTAACAAGCGTAAGTTCTCTGCTAAAGCGCAAGCTGCAGATTCTAACGTACAGCGTAACATCGATGACAGCGGTAAGCTTCGTCAATCAGTTGAGATGTATGACAGTGACTTCGGAACTATCAAGATCGTACCAAACTACATTATGGGCTTAGCTCATAACACAACTGGTAACGCAACGACTAGTGCTAAAGACTACTCTGCATTAGTTTATGATCCACAATGGTACAACATTGCCACCCTTCGCGCTCTTCATGAGACTGAAGTAGGTCAGGCAGGTGACAGTACTATTGGACAGATCGTAGAAGAATGTTCATTAGAAGTTCGCAACCCTTCAGGTTGTGGCTTGATCGTTGGTTTAGCTGGTTAACCACTAAGCTATACAAAGGGGTCCTATAATGGGACCCCTTATTTTTCAGGAGGACACCATCTTATGGGCTTTAAATCTCAGGAAGATAACAAACACAGCTTTGACGTTGCGACAGATCAGAATACTTTCTTATTATCGCAGGACGTCAGCGCATACCGTGACTACGCAAAAGAATCAAGGGACATCTATGATGCCTCAGGTACAGCGAGTCACTACAGATCCTTTGCAGTTATACCAGATATAGTTGCAATAGACATATACACAAAGTATAAGATTGATATTAACGCCCAAGACTTTATGGGTGATAAACAATTGGTTGCAAAACTTAAAAAGATTATAATCTCAGAGTACCCAGATCTGCTTACGCATGGTCAGTCTCGGAGATACTAAAGAGGATATAATAAATGTCAACTCCAAAGTATGATGCACTAGTCACAAAGGTACGTGATTGGGCCAACAGGGACAGCACAATCCTATCGGATTCGCTGGTCGCTGATTTTATTGATTACTCTGCAGACCTTTGCTACAGAGAACTACGCATTCCTCCTTTGGAGAATACACATGTATACTCAACGGTAACTACAGCAGGTGATACAACCTTACAGATACCCCCTGATATGACAGAAATTATTATGTTTAGTGTCAAAGACACAGCAGGTAAGTATCTTGTGTTTGATAATAAAATGGATATCCGTTCGTACACAGATAAGTACACAACAAAGCAGCATGGTTCATTCACACGTAAAGGTAACAACTTAGAGTTTTACCCAGCGTCTGCTGTAGGAGATGTATACGAACTACACTACTACCGTAGGTTGTTTGATATGGATGCCACTTATGTAGTTAACCAAGCTAACATAGATGCTGGTAACACCACCGTATCCTCCTCAGGAGTTTCAGGTGCTGTTGAGATCTCTGGCGTATATTACATTGGTAATGAAGTATATAACTGGTTACGAGATGACAATGAACGTATGCTCCTATGGGGTGCGTTACATCATGCTCATGAATACCTAGGTAGCGATGATCAATCTATGAAGTACCTCCAGAAACAAATGGCAGGTATTGATGAATTAAACAAGGAAGAGAAAAGGCGTAGAGTCTTAGGAGCTTCTAACGCAGCCACTTATCAAGTGTCTGAACTACTATAAGGAGTTTACTGAATGGCAATTAATTATACAACGGGATCAGGGTCTATTGTTTCAAACCCATCTGAAGGTGGTTCCTTTAACAACGAAGCTACAGGTGAATTGTCAACAGCTCTTACTGCAGCCAACGCTGCCACACTAGCTAAGATAGCAGCTGCACTGTCAGAGACTAACGCATTAGCTTCTGAGAATGCAGCAGCAGCCAGTGCAGTCCTTGCAGATGCAGATAGGGTTACCACTAACGCTGACGTAGTTCTTACCAATGCTGATGTTGTATTAGCAGAGGCAGATAAAGTACAAACAGGTCTTGATCGGGTTGCTACTAATGCAGACGTTGTACTTACTCACGCAGATGTAGTATTAGCTGAAGCAGATAAAGTTCAGACAGCTCTTGACAGGATAGCCACAGCAGCAGACAAAGTAGCAACTAACGCTGATGTGGTTCTTACCAATGCAGATGTAGTCCTTGCTGAAGCTGACAAAGTTCAGACAGGTCTGGACAGAGTAGCCACAGGTAACGATAAGACTGCTACTAATGCTGATGTTGTACTTACCAACGCTGACGTTGTTTTGGCAGAAGCAGACAAAGTACAAACAGGTCTTGATCGGATTGCTACTGCAGCTGATAAAGTGGCAACCAACGCAGACGTAGTGTTAACACATGCAGACGTAGTGTTAGCTGAAGCTGATAAAGTTCAGACAGCTCTTGACAGGATTTCAACTACAGCCTCAGCAGCCACAGCTACAACTAAAGCATCTGAAGCAAGTACAAGTGCAGGTAATGCAGCAGCATCTCTTGCAACCTTTACAGGTCAGTATGTATCCCAATCATCACAGCCCGGTTCTCCCGGTACTGGTGACTTATGGTTTGATACAACTAACAACATAATGAAAGTGTACAATGGTACTAACTGGGTTAATGCTGGTTCATCAGTCAACGGTGTACAAAACTCTGTACAGCATATTGCAACAGCAGGTCAGACTACCTTTGCAGCTACCTATGATATTACTTATCTACAGGTATACCTTAACGGTGGACTACTGGCTTCATCAGATTACACAGCAACTAACGGTACTAGTATTGTACTTGCAGCAGCAGCATTTGTTAATGACATAGTGTTTATCCATTCCTTTGGTACGTTCCTACTTGCAGATCACTACAGCAAGGTAGCTGCAGATGCTCGTTATTCTACTATAACTTATGTAGACAACACAGTATCTAACCTCGTAGACTCAGCACCTGCTACATTGAATACATTAAATGAATTGGCTGCAGCCTTAGGTGATGATGCTAGTTTTTCTACTACTGTTGCCACCAATATTGCTGCTAAATTACCTTTAGCTGGTGGTGCATTAACAGGTCCAGTAACTACTAACAGTACTTTTGATGGTCGTGATGTTGCAACTGATGGAACTAAATTAGATGGTATTGAAACTAGTGCCACTGCAGATCAGACAGGCGCACAGATTAAAACCGCTTATCAGGCAGAGACTAATGCATTTACAGATGCACAGTTTACTAAGCTAGGTAATATTGAAGCTAACGCTACTGCAGATCAGACAGGTGCACAGATTAAAACTGCATACCAAGCTGAGACTAATGCATTTACGGATGCACAATT
>TARA_B110000971_G_scaffold213428_1_pt1 | contig 20337 bp, 21 predicted proteins | sample TARA_B110000971 | Tara Oceans TARA_B110000971 (sample SAMEA4397842) | marine metagenome | biome: Polar Biome; feature: [SRF] surface water layer (ENVO:00010504); material: water (ENVO:00002006), including particulate matter (ENVO:01000060) such as... | depth 5 m | reverse complement strand
ATTTGGGGATTAGAGAGCGTCTGTTATGCCTTAGATAAATCTGATTTTTTAAAAGAAGCCTATCGTTTGTTACGCAAGGGCGGACAGCTGATTATGTGTGATGCCTTTTTGCTGAAAAACGAATTCACAGATGACGAATGGTTGACTGTAAGCGCCTTCATGAAAGGCTGGGTATTGCCAAACTTGGCCACTCGTAATGATTTTCAACAGATGATTGATGGGGCAGGGTTCGAAAGCACCACCGTCGAAGACATTACCCAACAAATTCTGCCTTCTTCTACCCATATGCTTGAGACTGCTCAAAAGCTCAAACCCGTGCAAAAAATCAGTCAATGGTTAAAATTACGCACCCAAACTCAAACAGATAACTATCAGGTTGGTTTTGCTCAACATGATTTCTTTCATGGTGGTTTGGCTGAGTATTGCATTTTCAGGGCGACTAAATAATGAGCGTTAACGCAAGCTTCTTTCTTAAAGGTCTATTGCCTAGCGTTGTTTGCGCTGGTGCTGTGTGGGCAGGTAATGCGTATGCCAACGGCGTGTTAGAAGTAGGCACTGCTTATTATCAGCATGACAATTTGTATGATACCGACGCCTTCTCGTTAGAAACACAATTGCGCTATGAGCAAAACTGGCAACTAACAGACAGCACCACTTTATTGTTTAAACCTCGTCTGGGTTTCGACAAAGGTAACTTATATAAAGGCAAGGCAACCTTGCACGAGAAAAACCGCAGTCGTTCTAATTTTGCTGCAGAAGAACTGGCGTTAACCCACTACCTCAACAACTTTGAATTGAGTGTTGGTAAGCAGGTGTTTAGTTGGGGTCTGGGCGATATGTACAACCCTAGCGATCATGTGAACCCGGTCGACACTCTTGACCCAATAGACAACCAAAAGCTGGGCCAATGGAGTGCTTCGTTATTGTATTTAGGCGCCAGCGCTAACTTCAACTTGATTTACATACCACGGCGTAGTGCAAGTCGATTACCCGAGCAAGACAATCGTTGGTTTCGCAGCCTTGGCGCCGTACAAGCTGCGGCGGCAGCGCAACTGGGGTTTGTTCCTGCGATTAATTTATCGAGTCAAGTAGATCATCATCGCTCAACTGTCGGTGCGCAAATCGTCTCAGGTCAGTGGTTATCGGGCTGGGATGTAGAGCTAAGCTATTTGCATTCTCAAGATGCCACTGGGGTTTATTTGCCCGAACTCGCAGGCACTCAGCTCGATTTAGTACGGGTGTTTCCCCAATATGATGAGGTAAGCTTTGGACTATCTACTGCCGTGGGTGAATATACGTTTCATGGCATCTCGGCTTATCGTAAGACCAAAGACAATCAAAAAGATGACGATCACCTCACCTTTTTGGTCGGTGCAAGGCGTACTTTTTTCGTGCCCGACTTTTCAGAAACAATTGAAAGCGTCGAAGAAATCACCTTGGCAGTAGAGTATGTAAAAGAGAAGATTGTCCGTCATCGCGACCCCACCAGCGCTTATGTTAATTCTGGCTTTGGCCGCACATTAACCAATTCACTATTGATGAATCTAGAATTAAAATTCTCAGAAGATACCTTGTTGAAATTTGGCTTGATTCAAAACTTTGAGTTACAAGACAGCTATATTTCAGTGGAATTGAGCCATCAACTGAGCGATGATTTTAAAATCACAACAGGGCTTGATGTATTAAACGGCAGTGCTGATTCTCTATTTGGTCAATGGACAAATAACGACCGCTTATTTTTAAGCACCAGTTATAATTTTTGAGGTTTTATCATTTAAGGTAATATGATGTCTAACAAACTGTTTTCCCGCGCATTAATCTCGTTTTACTGTCTGAGCCTTTTTATGGTTTTGGGCAGTTCACCGGTTAACGCCCAATCTGATGCAAAGTTAACTGGCCTACAATTAATGCAGCAATATCAAAGCTTGCACGAGGTCGACACTGAATATACCCATTCGAGCATGACCTTGATCAACAAAAAAGGGCGTAAACGTGAGCGCATTATGCAAACGTACGAGAAGAAATCAGCCAGTGGTGAAAACCGTTCTTTGCTGAAGTTTTTATCGCCTAAAAAGATTTTCAATGTTGGGTTGTTGACCTGGACGTATAATGGTGAAGCTGATGATGATCAATGGTTGTATTTACCTGCGTCTAAACGGGTTAAACGCATTGCCAGTGCAGGCAAGAAAAATCCGTTTATGGGCAGTGATTTAAGTTTTGAAGATATGCAGGGCGAAGACTTACAGGCGCATATTTACCAAGTGATAGGTGAAGAGGCTATTGATGGTCAAATGTGCTGGAAAATTGAGGCAAAACCGGCGACTAAAAAAGAAGCGCGAGCCAGTGCTTACGGTAAACGGTTTATTTGGCTGCGTAAAGACATCATTTATCCGGTAAAAATGGACTATTTCAATCGCCGTGATGCGTTGATGAAGCAAGCCAGTTATGAAGGCTTAAAACAAGTTGAAGGTGTTGCTGAAGGTACTGTATGGCGACACAATAAGTCGGTGATGAGCACACTGAAAAATGAAACATCAACAGTGATTATCATTGATAAGCGCGAAGTGGGTTTAACCATTAATGAAAACCAATTCAATCAACAAGTGCTAAAACGCCGACCTGTCGATAAGATATAACAGTGATCCAAGACAGGCACTGAGGTAAGACACAGATAAGAATCAAAAAATTACTACAAATGGACGGACTAAGTTTTTTCTTATATTATCTTTTTTTCCGAGACCACCGAGCCTCTTATTACCCCTCCGTGTGAACCGCCTTTGGTGCGTAGCGGGCACGTAGTGCCATCTAAAGTAGCGCGTAGCGCCTCAAAAGCTCAGAACTAAGAAAGGATAGATTGACCAAATGAACACCATAATGCTTTGGATAACGCGAAATCCTATTGCCTCAGTAATCTGTGTATTGCTACTGACAGCGCTTGCTGCCACACAATTGCCTGCGCTAAAAATGGATACATCTGCCAATGGTTTACTCATTAAAGGCGCGCCTGAAACGCTTTTTTACGAAGAGGTAAAACAAACGTTTGGTGATGATGAGAATCTCTCTGTTATCTTTAGAGCGCCCGATATTTTCAAGCAACCGATATTACAAAGCATTGAAAATCTCAGTTATGACTTACAGGCCTTGGAGGGGGTAACACGCATAGTCAGTTTGACCACGGTGAACAACCTTGCAGCCGATGAAGAAGGCTTCTTAAATACCGATACTTTGTTACCTTACGTGCCTGAAACCGCCGAAGAATTGGCGCAAGTGCGGCACAATACCTTAAGCAATGAATTGATCCACGGTGAAGTCATTAATGCTCAGGGCACCGTTGCGGCGATTCAATTGTCGATTCAAGCTGACTCTAATGATTCTTTATTTGGACAGAAACTCGCAGCCCAAATAGAGCAGCTGTTAACCGGGCAGCGAGCCTTGTTAGGGCCTGATGTCCACTTGTATCAAATTGGTAGTATTACGATTGGCAATTCGATGATGGATAATATCTTTGGCGATTTATTGCTGATAACCCCTTTATCGTTACTTGTTATATTGATTATTTTATTTGCTTTTTTCCGCAGTGGCATAACGGTGCTTTTACCCTTGGTGACTGGGCTATTGAGTGTTGTTGTCAGTCTTGGATTGATGTCACTATTGGGTTATGCGATTAACCCTATTTCGTTGATAGTCCCTTCGTTATTGTTGATCATCGGTTCCACCGAAGATATTCATATACTGGCAGAATATGAACAGGGTATTCGCGACTATAAAGATAAAGTTGTCGCGATAAAAAACATGGCTTTAAAATCTGGTTTGGTGATTTTTTTGACTACCCTGACCACTTTCGCCGGGTTTATCACGCTCAGCTCAAATGCTATCTCGATTATCAGTGAGTTTGGCATCGCCGCAGGGTTGGGTATTGTGGCGAATTTTGTGATCACAATTTTGGTTGCGCCGCCATTGCTGGCCTTTTTATCCGTGCCAAAAAGCTTTGAACGACCAGCGAAGCCATTTTTGACATCGGTCGCCGATAATTTGATCGCTATTTCGATAAAACATCGAAAAATAGTATTGAGCGTTTGTTTGTTATTCATCACCGCATCTGGGTTGTCGGCGTTAAACTTGCAGATAGATTCTAATTATTTACACTTTTTTCGCGATGACTCACCGGTGCGTCAATTGGTCAATGAGGCCAATGAAGACCTCTCTGGTGCCAATGCCTTTTATGTTATCGTCGACTCTCAAGAGGAGGGCGGCTTACAGAAACCGGATAACTTGGCCGCCATTGCCAAGTTAACCGACTTTTTAGATGGGCGTTATTCCACTGTGGTCAGTTACGACCGGTTTATTCGTAAAACACACAAAGAAATGAATGGTGGTTCAGATGACTTCTTTGTAGTGCCAGATGATGAAGATTTAATTTATCAATACACCTTATTAATGGAGCCGGGCACTTTAGAACGGTTTGCCGATTTTGACTTTCAAACCGCCGCTATTTTAGTGCGATTAAACTTTTTGGGCAGCTCTGAGCTTAATAATGATGTCGCCGAGATCAAAGCTTTTGTCGATCAGAAGTTACCCAGAAACTTGGCTGTGACCGTCACGGGCGGTTCGGTATTGATTGCCCAAACCTCTGATCAGATCAGTCGCGAAATTTTGCTCAATTTGGCGCTAATGCTAACCGTGATCTTCTTCGTCATTTGTGGTTTGTTCGTGTCGGTAAAAGCGGGTTTATTGGCGATGATCCCCAATACATTGCCACTGATAGGCGCGTTTGGGGCAATGGGCGTATTAGACATACCACTTAGTACAGGCACGTTTCCGGTGGTGATCATTGCACTGGGTATTGCGGTGGATGATACCATTCATTTTATGGTGCGCTTTTCAAAAGAAATGCAAAATACTACCAAAAACGCTGTCGCCATTGCTCAAACCATTCGTCATGAACTAAAACCCGTGTTGGGCACAAGTCTGGCGCTGATTTTAGGCTTTTTGGTCCTAACGTTTGCCGAGTTCCGCTCAATCGCTGAATTTGGTCTGTTATCGGCAATCACCATAAGTTTGGCCTTGTTGGCCGATTTACTGATAACCCCAGCCTTGTTAATCAGTGTGCCTTTGATCACGTATTGGGATTTGTTGAGCTTGTCTATGAGTCAACAGGTTATCGACAACAGCCCGTTATTCAAAGGTATGACAACCCGAGAGGTTAAACGTTTTGCGTTAATGGGTCACATCGAAAACGAAAAAGAAGGTGAAATGATCATTCGCCAAGGAGACTCGGGCAATTCGATGTTGTTACTGCTCAAAGGTGAACTCACCATTTTGGTGGATAACGCTCAGGGCATCAGTAAAAAAGTCGCAACAGTGTCACCGGGCGAAATTATTGGTGAAATGTCATTATTATCTAATGATATCCGCTCTGCCAGTGTACAGGCTCAAAGCGATGCCCAGTTGCTTAGAATTGATGCCCGTGTACTGGATAAGGTTGACGCCAATTATCCACGTTTGGCGATAAAAATCCGCAAAAATATCGCGCTAATTTTGGTTTCACGGCTTAAAACATCCAGCCAGAATTATATTAGAGTCTTAGAGTAATGCTACGGCATTATCCTCCTTCGTTAACCAAGGGGGAACAGGCTAAAGAACACAATGCCAGTGATTACTATTTAGTCGTCTGTACTTGTTACTGCCTAAGTTGCGTGCTTGTCAGCAGCGCCAGCAACACAACTAACTTCGAATGGGTCTGGGCCTTGGCTGGCTGGCTTAGCCTTGGGCTTATGCTCAGGGGCGAACCTTTACTTGTCCGCCTGCAAGTGCTTGTCGCCATTATCTTTGCCACTGTCGGCGAATTCTATGCATCCGTTCATATGGGCGGATATATCTATCACCAGGGCGGCGTGCCTGCCTATGTGCCTGCCGGTCACGGCATGGTTTACTTGTCAGCTATTGCGCTGGGACGATCAGCGTTGTTTCAAAATCATGCTCGAGCCGTTACCGTGCTGGTGGTTATGCTGGGCAGTTGCTGGTCATTATGGGGATTGTACGACCCAGCGCTGCAACTGGATGTCACAGGAGCGTTGTTATTTTGCATATTTATGGTGTGTTTGTTGTTTGGGCGTAATCCGATGGTTTATTTGGGGGCTTTTTTCGTCACCAGTTTTCTAGAAATTGTTGGTACAAGCACGGGCGTGTGGTATTGGGTGGTTATCGACCCGGCCACAGGTTTGCCCCAAGGCAATCCGCCCAGTGGTGTTGCTGCTTATTATTGCATGGTTGATGCAGTTGCGATTGGTGCTGCGCCGTATTTGATGCGGTGGGTTGAATCACTTCAGGGTCATACTGCTGGTTTTAAAGAAAAAAAAGACCGCGCCACGGAAGAAAGAAAGAGAAGAACATAAAGACATAAAAATGTTACTTTTTTTTCCTTCTTTATTATCTTTTGCTTTTCTTCTGTGTCTCGGCAATCGCGTCCTGCATTGCTCTATCATAATACATCCATGTATTTGTCCGTGGCAAAGCTCTTGGCCTTAATGGTCGCAGGCAAACATAGCTCTAGCAGCTCAAATCAACCAAGTCAGCATCAAACGCCACAAGTAGCTCGGTTGCGCAATCCTGCAAAACCTGCCGATAAATAGACTTATCAAAAGCCTGTAAAGCCCCCACTGCCTTTTTAATCTCTATTTCAATCTGACAATGGGTATATGACAATGCATCGGTCTGAGCACAAATCTGAGTGATCACCTCAGTAGCAACGGGTTGTTTGAAATTGTCTATTTGTATGAGTTTTGTTTGAATTAACTGGCGCAAAGTCGGGTTAGACTGCTGTAATCCTCTAATAACTAAAAAAGACAAGTTAGACTGCTTATTTTGGTCTGCTTCATTGCCCCGAATACAACCTAATGTCTCTTCAATAATTTGTGAAGCGATTCCTACATGCAAAGCATAATCACCCAATGCTTGGGTCTGTTCTTCAGTGCAATCACCTAATTCGCTCACCACTTGTGCAACACTGGTGTAAAAAAGACAGCACTTTTGTTTGACCTGTTGAAAATATTGTTGTTCTGATGTCGCTGAATCACCAGCCCGAGAAACCTGCAGGGATTGCCCTTGAGTATATTGGTTGATAGCGTTGGTTAAATGGGTGACGACATTCATTTTGTCCAAGTTGGCCATTAAGCAATAGGCTCTGGAGTAAAAGAAGTCACCGACTAAAATTCGCGAATCCTTGCCCTTAAGCCCTTGATTCAGGACTTCGTTTTGACAACTGACTTTTTGTTCCATGGTGTCATCATGGAACTTTGTCGCGGCAAAAATATATTCAAAGATGACAGCTGATTGAATGTGTTTCTGCCCTTGGTAATTTATCATTTTGAGTGATAACAGCAGTATATTCAAATGTAGCGGCGGTCTTTGACGCTCGGTAAGACAAACCGCAACCTGACGTAAATAATCGGCGTTAGATTGCATATCATGGGTAATGAAAGCATCAATATCAGCTATGTCTTGTTTTATCACTAGGAAACAATTCGGGCAAGTTTTTGTCGATTGAATAATAGTTCATTGTTGCCGAAAATAAAGCTAATTTTTTAGAGGAATAGCGATCTCACCGACACATTTCAAGTTATAAACTTAAGTTTCCTCGAAATTAGCGGCCCTTTTCTAGACTTCAATGACTCCTTACCCCTATAAATATAATTGATATGGGGTAAAAAAAGCATTTTTCATGACATATCTGCTTTGATTTCTTCGTAAACCTAATATTTAGCTTATAAATTAACATGTTATAGATAAATTAAGGGGCGTTCTGTGGTATAATTAAGGTCCGTACCAACGAATCACAAACAAAACGCATCCAATCCTGTATTTACTCCACGCGACTTATTAACGCCTCTCCAGCAAAACTTTTCAACCACCAACCAGGGTAAGAAACGCTCGATTTGGTTTATTTACATGCTCCTGGCTGTGGTGGTTCCTTTTACCTCGTCCATCACCTCGAATTTGCTACGTGCTTTGCAGACCTTGTTCGGCTTTACTATCGAGCAGCAGCGATTTTATATCTTCACGGCAAGCACAACATTGCCCTGGAATCGATTGTGGTGGACGATGTGGAATTTAATTCCCAACCCCTTGACGGAGGATCGCCTACTGGTGGTGATAGACGATTTTATTAACCCAAAAACAGGCAGAAAGATATTTGCCTGTGGTCATTTCCATGACCATGCGGCCAAAGATAATCAATCATCGTATCCCTGGTCGCAGTGCGTTGTTGCCATCGGGCTGTTAAAGCAAATCAAGTCCCGCTGGGCTTGTCCCCCCCTGAGCTTTTCCTTCTACATGGTGAAAAAAGACATTGAGGCAGAGAGGGTCAATAGCAAGCGATGAGGAGAAGTCATGGTTTTCACTGCATTAGTGCATCCTGCACGTCAATCGAACCCGCGTCCATAAAAGTGATTAAATACAATGACTTATGATAACCCTTTAAAAATATTAGTACAGTAAGTTAGTACAGTTTTCTCTACTATCAAGTGCAACAAGTTCGTAAGTTGAGGACTGTAAACAAAGGCCGCAAAGGTGGTCGAATATTGCCGCTTTAGAAGGTAATGAAATAGCCTGGGAGAATCGCGATATTTATGCAAAGTCGATGAGTTATTTACAGGTAGAACAAGCTCGAACATTGGCTGATAAATGTAAGTTGAGTAAATACAAAAGTTGCTAGTCAGCAATACTGAGCAAAGTATCTAATATTTCTCCTTGTTTTTGATCCAACATTATTACGGGCTAATTACCTCAGTAATTGGCTTGCTGATTGTCCTCCAAATAACGTTGCCAACACTGGGGGAGTGATTATGATTAATCTGAATCTTTCTAGGCATAAACGCCTTCATTACATTTTTAACTGTTCACTTCGTTAAACGCCTCGTCGTCAATGCCAGCTTCTTTTGCTAAATCGTAAATGTCTTTATCAATTGCTTCCATTTGTTTTTACCTAAAAGGTGGATATTTAGTTATAAGTATTAAGCTATTGAGTTTACCAATAAATTGGTTCATTACAGTGTTAAATTTAGATATAATATTAATTAACCCTGCCTCTATTGGCATGATTATATTTTCACAAAATAATCATCTAACTTATTGATAGAGATAAAAATATTTGTTGTATTTCACAAAATGAAATCATGTAAACTATTGAAAAGTAACGTTTGTTCTACTGCCTTGGGGGCAGGTGGTCGCAGGTTCAAATCCTGCCGTCCCGACCATTTTTTACTCCTCATCAGGAGCACTTAGGTTTGCAAAATTCTCTATTTAGTACTGATATCAGTTCACTTACTAATGACTCACCGCTTGCTTTCCAATCTAGGCCCGTTGATAGAGAGTCTTATATAGGTTTAGATGAATTAGAGCTAAAATATCCTTTTCTAGGCGCTAATTTACCCAAAAGTATGATTATTTGGGGCCCTCCTGGCTGTGGCAAAACGACCTTAGCCCAAGTTTTATGCAATCATAGTGATATTGAGCTTTTTTCTTTTTCTGCTGTTTTGTCCGGTGTTGCAGAGCTCAAGGGCTTGTTCAAAGCTGCTCAATTAGCCATCGACCATCACCACCGTATACCCGTCATATTTATAGATGAAATTCACCGCTTTAACAAGGCGCAGCAAGACGCTCTGTTACCTCATGTCGAGAGTGGATTATTCACTTTGATTGGTGCGACAACTGAAAACCCTCGAAGTAGCGTTAATAAAGCACTGTTATCTCGGGTTCAAATTGTAGAATTACAAGCCATTGGCTTCGACCAAATCGTACAAATAGTGAAAACTGCACTGATGAAAAAAGAGGTTCATTTTGAGCAGGAAGAAGTTGAGATGATGGCTGAGTTCTCGGGTGGAGACGCCAGAAAGGCTATTGGTAATTTGGAGATGGCAATAAGTTTAAAAGAAACGGACCAGTTTTCTCTACCTGTATTTAAGACCATAATTCTTGAAAATGCACGCAGCTATGATCGTAACCAGGATCGGCATTATGATGTTATTTCTGCGTTCATAAAAAGCTTACGGGGATCTGATCCGGATGCGGCATTGCTTTGGTTGGCGGTCATGCTTGATGGTGGAGAAGATCCAGTTTTTATTGCCAGACGGTTAGTTATTTTTGCCTCAGAAGACATTGGCAATGCCGATATAAACGCACTCACTATGGCCAATAGCGCCCTTAATATAACGAGCAATATCGGGATGCCTGAAGCACGTATTACTCTGGCTCAGACAACGACATACCTCGCCAGTACGGTCAAGAGTAACGCCGCTTATAACGCAATTAATGCGGCTATTAGCTATGTTCAATCGATGCCCACTATTGAGGTGCCTGAGCATTTGAAAAACTTTCCAGCCAAAAGTCATCCGGTTCAGTATCAATACCCACATGGTTTTGAAGGAGGTTTTATAAATCAGCAATATTGTCCAGACAATACACCTCAGTTTTATAAGCCGAAGGCCATTGGTGTGGAGAAAAATATTCAAGCTCGGCTCAGCGATCTTTGGCCTTTAAAAAAAGAGTATGATGAATGATACGAATTCGAATAATGTCATCTCGGAAGTCAATTTTTAATGAATAAACCCTATTCAGCCTCCTGTGAACAAAATAAAATGGTTATTTTATCAACCATTCAACCCTATTTGTTCGATGGAGCCGTTGTATTAGAAATTGGCAGTGGTACAGGGCAGCATGCCGTTTACTTTGCAAGTCTTAACCCACAGATAGTCTGGCAACCCTCTGATCGAGTAGAATATTTGCAAGGCATTAATACCTGGATTAGAGATGCCTCTTACTCAAATCTCAAAGCAGTTATTGAATTAGATGTTCTCAAAGTTTGGCCTAATGAGTCATTCGACTTACTATTTACCGCCAATTCATTTCATATTATGGACGATGAAGCAGTCAAGACCTGTCTTGAAAAATCTCGCAGTTGTATAAAACTAAATGGTTTCTTAATTGTTTATGGCCCATTTAATTATAACAAGCAGTACACATCTACTAGCAATGAGAGATTTGATGGCATGCTAAAAGCAAATGACCCCAATAGTGGTATTAAAGATATTGAATGGGTCTGTGATATTGCGAGTCAATCGGGCTTAAATTTTATAGACGATATTGAAATGCCGGCCAATAATCGCATTCTAATTTGGAAAAAAGAAACTTTAATTGAATAAATTGGACTAAGTCCGTCTAATTAATCAATAACTTCACTCACAGACTTCTAGATGTTCTTATGATGATTAAAAACCTTCGCCTTTTTTGTTTTATTTTAATATTGTCTACGTCAAGTTTTACTATGGCTCAAAGTGAGGTGTCAGAACCATTACCCGATCTAAATTCTCAGCCATTGTCTGAGCTTACTCGTCTATTAAAATTGCGACTGGGTATAGATAATATTGACGAACCTACTGAGACTGAGGTTGAGGGTGTTTATCAAACTCGATTTGGAGATAAGTTTGCCTACCTTATTGATAACGGCCGTTTTGTTTTAATTGGTGACTTAATCGATTTAGAAACAGCAAAAAACTTGACCGAAGTCAGTCGACGAGGGCTTATTGTGGATGAAATTAATGATATTGCATTGGAGGATATGGTTATTTTCCCTGCAATATCTGAAGAAAAATCAGTGCTTAACATATTCACTGATGTTTCTTGTGGCTATTGCGCAAAGTTGCATGAAGAAGTTCATTTCTTACAGGAGGCTGGCATTACAGTTCGATACCTTCCTTTTCCTCGCGGTGGTAACAAAGGGCCCGGTTACACTGGATTAAAACAAGTTTGGTGTGCCGAAGATAAACAACTCGCTATGGGTATTGCTAAAGGTACTGAGAGGGGAGCGCTAGGCATTGCCGATTGTGCTAAGGGTGATATGGTTGATCGTGGTTTTGAGCTTGGTAATAACCTGGGTGTTGCAGGTACTCCAGCACTATTCTTAAATGATGGCGAAAAAATTAACGGTTACATGCCTCATCAACGTTTAATTCCAAAAATTCTAGGTCAAATATAAGTTTAAATACTAAAGATGAAAAATTTGAATACAGACGCTTCATTTAATGAAGAAATAGATTTCGATGCTAAAATTAGATTGTTAAATTATAATAATGTGATTGGAAACTGACCTATAATATTTTATGTCTAAAACACTAATACCTGAAGAAAAGTCTTCACCGACTCCAGTACAGCCTTCACCTGTTTCAAGTGATAAGCCTGTTGAAATTCAAAAAGAATATGGTGGCCCAAAGGGTAAAGAACCAACCCGTTACGGCGATTGGGAAAAGAAAGGTAGGTGTATTGACTTTTAGCCGAAATGGATACCTAACCTGCCGTTTATAGCAGATTCTATTGAGTAAAGCGTACATTGAGACATTGCACTATGAATACACAAAATAATCGACCACTTTCTCCACATCTACAAATATATCGGTTGCCTTTCGCTGCATTACTGTCGATCACGCATCGGGCGACTGGCGTTATTCTAAGTTTGGCTGCATTGCTCATGGTCTGTGTACTGGCTGCTGCAGCAAGTGATGCTGAATCTTATGCCTCTTTTCAGGTTCATCTTTCTAGTTGGTACGGCCAAATATTTTTGATCGGTGTCACGCTCTCGCTTTACATCCATCTTTGTAACGGTATCAGGCATCTTTTCTGGGATGCTGGCGTGGGTTTCGAATTAGAGACTGCGGCCATGTCAGCCAAAATGGTAATCGTTGCCGCGATAATTCTAACGATGGGAACCTGGTTAACAGCCCTCAACGTAGGATGATTTTATGAGTAATTTAAGATCCCCTCTGTCTCAAGCCAAAGGCCTTGGGTCAGCGAAAGAAGGCACCACTCATTTTCTGAGACAGCGATTGACCGCTTTGTCAATGATTCCCCTACTTTTGTGGTTTGGATTCGGTTTAGCAGCGATGCCGGTCAATCATGCTACTTTGATAGCAACTATTCAGCACCCTGCGGTAACCGTTGGTTTAATTGTTTTAATTATGGCAACTTTTTATCACGCCCAGTTGGGATTGCAGGTCATAATCGAAGATTATGTATCTACCAAATCGACTCGTTTGGTGAGTATTATATTGGTAACTTTTTTATGCCTACTGCTTGGTGTAATTGGTGTCATCTCAGTATTAAAAATAGCTTTAGGAGTTTAGGTAAATATGAAGCAGGAATATAAAATTATTGATCATAGCCATGATGTCGTTATTGTTGGTGCTGGTGGAGCAGGTCTTCGTGCCACGCTTGGCATGGCTGCTACGGGGCTATCGACTGCTTGTATTACAAAGGTATTTCCAACCCGAAGTCATACGGTTGCTGCGCAAGGTGGAATGAGTGCCTCGCTTGGTAATATGGGCCCAGACAACTGGCAATGGCATATGTACGATACAGTCAAAGGATCGGATTGGCTTGGTGACCAAGATGCAATTGAATATATGTGTCGAGAAGCGGTACCCGCTGTTATTGAGTTAGAGCATTACGGCGTTCCATTTTCTCGAACAGAAGAAGGTAAGATTTACCAACGGCCTTTTGGTGGCATGACAACTAATTTTGGGGAAGGAACCGCCCAACGTACCTGTGCCGCGGCTGATAGAACGGGTCACGCAATTTTACATACGTTATATCAGCAGTCTCTTAAGCATAAAGCTGAATTTTATATAGAATATTTTGCTATAGATTTAATTATGGATGAGGGTGTCTGTCGTGGTGTGATGGCGTGGGATTTGTCGACTGGCGAATTACATCGCTTTCGGGCACATACCGTTGTTTTAGCAACAGGTGGTTGCGGTCGGGCATATTTTTCAGCCACTTCAGCTCATACTTGTACTGGTGACGGTGGGGCAATGGCCATTCGAGCTGGATTGCCACTGCAAGACATGGAATTTGTTCAGTTCCATCCCACTGGTATTTACGGGGCTGGTGTTCTTATTACCGAAGGTGTTCGTGGTGAAGGTGGCTATTTGACGAACTCTGATGGTGAAAGATTTATGGAGCGCTATGCACCCAATGCAAAGGACTTAGCATCGCGTGATGTTGTTAGTCGTTCTATGACCATTGAAATAAATGAAGGGAGAGGTGTCGGTCCTGATAAGGATCATATTAATCTTCATCTAGAACACCTTGGACCTGATGTAATTAATGAACGGCTTCCTGGTATATCAGAGTCTGCCGAGATTTTTGCAGGTGTTGATGTTACAAAAGCTCCCATTCCGGTTTTACCAACCGTTCATTATAACATGGGTGGAATACCAACAAATTATCATGGTGAGGTTGTCACCATTAAGGATGGGGATCCTGATGCAGTTGTCCCTGGCCTAATGGCCATTGGCGAAGCTGCGTGTGTTTCTGTTCACGGGGCCAACCGCCTTGGGTCGAACTCTTTGTTAGATATTGTTGTATTTGGTCGTGCCGCAGCAATGCGTGCTGCTGAAACAATTAATCCTGGCACTGCGCACAAGCCTCTGACAGAAGAAATCAGTGCGCCTATACTCGAAAGATTTGATCGCATACGCAACGCTTCTGGCAGCACTGGCACTGCAGAAATTAGAAACAATATGCAGCGCACGATGCAAAAGCATGCAGCTGTTTTTCGTTCTGGTGAGTCGATGCAAGAAGGGGTCGAAAAAATGGATGAAATATTTGCTACTTTCAGCGATGTTAAAGTGTCTGATCGTGGGTTAATCTGGAATACAGACCTTGTTGAAACATTAGAACTTGAAAACTTGCTCGTTCAAGCCCAGGCAACTATTCAGAGCGCGCTCAATCGTTCAGAAAGTAGGGGAGGACATGCCCGTGAAGATTTTCCCGATCGTGATGATGACAATTGGATGAAACATACTTTGGCCTGGGTTGATGACAAAGGCAAAGTAGTCTTTGATTATCGGCCTGTACATATGTACACATTGAGCGATGAAGCCGAAGTAATTCCACCCAAAAAACGCGTTTACTAATTCGGAGGATTACCTTATGGCTGAATTTTCATTACCAGTGAATTCGATTGTTAAAACAGGAAAAATTTATAAGGCTGCTGCGGGCGTTAAAAATATCAAACGCTTCATTGTTTACCGTTATGATCCCTCGACGGGCAATAACCCCTATACTGATACCTATGAAGTGGACTTGGATACCTGCGGTCCAATGGTACTCGATGGGTTATTAAAAATTAAAGATCAAATTGACTCATCATTATCGCTGCGCCGCTCTTGCCGGGAAGGTATTTGTGGCTCTTGTGCAATGAATATTGATGGTGGCAACACTTTGGCTTGTATCAAAGCGATCTCTGATATCAAAGGTGATATTAAGATCTACCCATTGCCACATCAGCCCGTTGTAAAAGATCTCGTATCTGATTTAACTCATTTTTATGCTCAATATGCTTCGGTCGAGCCATGGATGAAAACAGATTCCGCTACACCTCCCGATCGTGAGCGGTTACAATCTAAAGAAGATCGTGAAAAACTTGATGGGCTTTACGAGTGTATCCTTTGCGCCTGTTGCTCTACTAGTTGCCCTAGTTACTGGTGGAATAGCGACCGTTTCCTTGGTCCTGCAGCATTACTGAATGCTTATCGCTGGATTGCAGATAGTCGTGATGATGCGACTGGTGATCGCTTAGATGCCCTAGAGGATCCTTTTAAGCTTTACCGTTGCCATACCATTATGAATTGCGCTGACGTTTGTCCTAAAGGCTTAAATCCTGCTAAGGCTATTGCGGCAACTAAAAAGTTGATGGTTGAGCGTAAAGTTTAAACTGCATTGAGGGCTCATGAAGTAATGTCTGAATTATCACGTCTTCGTTGGTTGTGCCGAAGAGGCATGAAAGAACTTGATGTATTAATGACCCAATATCTAGAGGTTCGGTATGAAGATGCATCAGATTTGGATCAAAAAAGCTTTAGAGATCTTCTCGATATGCAAGACCCTGATCTATACGCTTTTTTATTGGGGCAGAAAGTTTGCCTCAATGATGATATACAGAGTTTAATTGTTACTCTTAGATCACTCAACAGTCGACATTAATTTTTCTCGCTTAGTTATTAATGGACGTGCATCACTTTAGTTTGAAACAGTCTTTCAAATTATTTAGTTTCTTGCTCTATTTTAACCTAATTACATTGCTGCTAATTGTTATTTACTTTAATAGCTGGATTCAATGGGGGTTAATCTCGTTGGTTTTGTTACAATTATATTCAGATTTTGGTCGCTATAAGTTAGTTACTCAAATGGCACTAGTGCTCAATCTTAAAACAAACGAAATTCAGATAGAAAAAGGCGTCAATAGTCAGTTTTTTGATTATTTTAGACTGTATTCAAATCGATGGTTCTTAATACTTCAGTTACGTCAAAACAATCGATCTGAAAACTTGATGTTGTTATCCGATAGATTTAACTCTATGTCAGAATATTTGCTTTTTAGGCACCAAATTAAAAAAATGAATCGGAATTTAAATGTTGATTGAGACCGAATCCATTCGATCAGGGCGTTCAATCGCGAATAGAAGTTTTTCTGGGCTAATGGACCTTTACGAGCAAAACTATATCCGGTTGCGTAAAATTGCACCCGATTTATGCTTAGCAGATAATATGATTTCGTCAGTCGATGGACACCATGATTTATTTCTGTTTGTGCATGAGAGATGCAAGTACACAACAATGCTCAGTATGACCTATCGATTTGGAAAGCCAGGGCGCTATCTATATGAGCCTGATCTCCACTTAAAAATGTACCATGATGCGAAGGTCGTTGAGGTACAGCACTTGAATTCACGATCACAGGGCTTAATTGTTGTTGATGACCTGCTCATTAAAAAATGGGCAATAAATCGTTATCTATTTAAATGGCTAGGTTATTGTTTATATCAAAGGCATTTTTTCCAACCAATAACACGATTAAAAGCCAGAGCTTGATCAATAAATTCTTTCCAAGGTGATTTTAAGTGATTGTTTTTATTGTGTTTTTAACTTTAACTATTAGTTGTGTATCAAATACACCTTGACCTATATGGACACATAGATATAATTCCTGACTGAATTAGTCAGGAATTATGAGAAAGCAATGCGACTGTCAACAAAAGGGCGATATGCAGTTACTGCAATGATGGATATTGCGCTTCATGAAAAGCAGGGACCCGTGACATTGGCTGAGATTTCGCAATGTCAGGGCATCTCATTATCTTACCTTGAACAACTCTTTTCAAAGTTACGTAAACATGGTTTGGTAACTGGCGTCAGAGGTCCCGGCGGTGGTTATAGGTTAGCAAAGACAGCCGATAAAATATCGATTGCCGATATCATTCAATCTGTTGATGAAAAGCTCGACATGACTAAATGTGGTGGCAAAGGTGACTGCTCTAATGGCGAGAAATGTTTAACACACCAATTGTGGTTTGACCTTTCCTGTCGTTTATATGAATTTTTAAGTGGGATCAAATTGGATCAGTATGTCAATCGTCCTGAGATTAATGTATTGGTTAAAAAGCAGGACATATTGTATGGCCGGTTTATTAACCGAACACAAGCTTTAGTTTAATTGGAGAAAAACTGTGAGTAATATTAACCTTCCTATATACCTTGATTACAGTGCCACCACGCCAATTGATGCTCGTGTAGCAAAAAAAATGGCTCAATATCTTACCTTAGAGGGTGAGTTCGGCAATCCTGCATCACGCAGTCATGAATTTGGCTGGAAAGCAGAAGACGCAGTAGAGTTGGCAAGACAGCAAGTGGCTGATCTTATTAGTGCTGATCCCCGTGAAATTGTATGGACCAGTGGCGCTACTGAATCTAATAATCTAGCGATTAAAGGTGCGGCCCATTTTTATCGTAAAAAAGGTAACCACATCATAACCGTTAAGACTGAGCACAAAGCCGTTTTAGATACTTGTCGTCAATTGGAAAGAGAAGGTTTTGACGTCACTTATCTTGAGCCGGAAGAAACTGGCTTACTGTCGATGGATAAGTTAAAGGCTGCGGTTACTAGTGAAACAATCATTATTTCTGTTATGCATGTAAACAATGAAATTGGTGTCATACAGGATATCGCTGCAATTGGTGAGTTTGCTCGTGAAAATAAAATTATCTTTCATGTAGATGCGGCCCAATCCCCTGGCAAAGTTGGTATTGATCTTTCTAGCATAAAAGTTGATTTAATGTCTTTTTGTGCCCACAAAGCCTATGGGCCAAAAGGTATTGGTGCTCTTTTCGTAAGGCGTAAACCACGTATTCGTTTAGAAGCTCAAATGCATGGTGGAGGACATGAACGTGGTCTCAGATCTGGCACATTAGCAACGCATCAAATAGTCGGCATGGGTGAAGCTTTCCGTATCGCTAAAGAAGAGATGGCCAATGACAACGATCGTATAAGAATGCTTAGAGATCGCTTATATGATGGACTTAAAGGTATGGAAGAAGTGTATCTCAATGGCGATTTTGAACAGCGAATTCCAGGCAACCTGAACATTAGTTTTAATTTTGTGGAAGGTGAGTCACTGATTATGGCGCTAAGAGATTTAGCAGTTTCTTCAGGTTCAGCTTGTACATCGGCAAGTCTTGAGCCATCGTATGTATTACGTGCTTTAGGCCGCAATGACGAACTAGCTCATAGCTCTATTCGTTTTACCACGGGTCGGTTTACCACGGTTGAGGAAATCGATTACACAGTCGTACTAGTGAAGAAAGCGGTAGAAAAGCTACGGAGCTTATCGCCACTTTGGGATATGTATAAAGATGGTATCGACTTGAACTCTGTTGAATGGGTAGCACACTAATCATTAGTCACAAATAAAGGCAATAATCATGGCATATAGCGAAAAAGTACTAGATCACTACGAAAATCCACGTAATGTTGGTGTTATCGAAGATGATTTATCTGTTGGCACTGGAATGGTCGGAGCACCTGCCTGTGGCGACGTAATGAAACTTCAAATTAAAGTAGGTGATGACGGCATCATTCAAGATGCTAAGTTTAAAACCTATGGTTGTGGTTCTGCAATTGCATCAAGTTCATTAGTAACAGAATGGATTAAAGGTAAAACTCTGGATGAAGCGGGTGAAATTAGAAATACGCATATTGCTGAAGAGCTAGCACTGCCACCTGTTAAAATTCACTGTTCTGTTTTGGCTGAAGATGCCATTGCGGCAGCGATAGAAAACTACAAAGCTAAAAATCAGTAAATTTTTTTTGAGCCGATAGTAAAATCGTGAAAGGTTTGCCTTTATAAGCAAACCTTCCACGACTATTTAGCTTTAAATTTCCTGCAAAACGTAATGATAGAATTTACATTTTAGTTCCTAATTGCCCCCGTCTCTATAAATCTGTATTTCTCTTCATCTATTCCATCAAAATCAATTATTTCTTATATCACTGACTTTTTAAAAACTGACGGACAACTTAAAAGCCAACAGATTTCCCAGCTAAACCAATTTAATATTTAATATAATCAATGGTTTAATGGGTATATTTAAACCATATTATTAGACTAATTTTTTTAAAGTGAGCGTGAGTTTTGCCATCGTGAGATGATTTAAGCTGTCTCTTCATTTTGTTGAAGGAAAGTTACACTTTTTGTTTGTATGAATAGCTCAATAGCAAGCAGTTGTCATTCAATTGTGTAAGTACAATCAACCACTCGATACCCGTTACTTAGTTTCTATCTCATTCAGAATGTCTTAGATTAAAGGTTTTTTGTTCCGCTAAGGATGCTGATTGAATACCGATAACGCAGCACCAGAATCGAGCAATGTTCTTACGATATCCGCAGCCTCACTTAGGCTACTATGATTCAGATTACTGAGCATAATAGCGCCACTATAAATTAGACTATCGCGTGTTTCTCCCGGTTCACCCGAGAGCGCTCTGAGGCCTAAATCTACAGCGCAGTTTGCTAGTTGATCTAATTTTTTTTCATTATTAGAGTTTTCGATATCAACTAAATGTGGAGGTAAAGGCACATTTCTATTGCGTTGTGACAAACCAATAGAAGTTGGATCTAATAAGTTTTGATGAGCTTCTTTGAAGTCTTCATAGCTAAAATAACGCCCTTGCTGCTTTAGTGATGGGACAACTCCACCCTCGACACCTCGAATCAAAAGCATGTTGTCAAACGCTGCATGCCGGGCCAAATCAGAATAAATTGCAGGGTAAGCTTTATGCACATAGCCACTCATCATATGAGTTTTGCCCTTGGCTCGAAGCGGTTGTGCCAGTGCTTCAACTGTCGTCAAAACTTGGCGTTTTACCATGCGCTGACGTAATAAAGTTAGCTTATGCAAGGCAGGACAATAGACGGCTTGATCAAGGTAAGACCAACCGATATCTTTGTT
>TARA_B110000971_G_C20040122_1_pt1 | contig 20389 bp, 20 predicted proteins | sample TARA_B110000971 | Tara Oceans TARA_B110000971 (sample SAMEA4397842) | marine metagenome | biome: Polar Biome; feature: [SRF] surface water layer (ENVO:00010504); material: water (ENVO:00002006), including particulate matter (ENVO:01000060) such as... | depth 5 m | reverse complement strand
TCTTTCGCCGATAGAAAAAATCTCTTTCACGAATAGAAAAGTTCAGCTGCTTTTATATTTATTTTTTACAATGCAAACATTATACCGATGACCCCCGCCAGCATCGCAATCTGCTCCTCTGAGATTCCAGGTACATTGTCTCTTATAATGTCCATCCATATTTTTTGACTCACTATACAAGCAATCGCGAATACGATGGCGCCCACCGCCATCTCGCCCATCTGAAACTCGGCCTCTGAAGCCATAAAACGTCCGGCCATTTCAGTCGCCGCCACTGCACCGCCAAATTTGCTCTGTACAAATGCCTTTATTTGGTCGACATTTACGAATTTCATGTTCTTGGCCTCGTTGGCCCATTGTTTAATGTTCTGAATGCCCACGGTGTACAGTGGGGCAATGTAGCGCGCCCAAAGGTCCGGAATCTGTCTTCGGTCCAGTTCCAGTTCGATGCTTTTGTTTAAAAAGGGGAATTTCGCCTTTCCTTTGTATTTCTTGAGGATTTCATCGCTGAGCTTCTTTATATACGCTGGCCATTGCCTCAAATCGTCGAATTTGCCTCTTTTGACGTCGCCTTCGAACTGTTTGTCATACGAGCCTGCAAAAAAACTGGAATTCGGGGCTTCCGCAGGTGCGAATGTACGATACATGTTTTTGGACAAAAAAAATAGAGTTTATAGTGTCCTTTTTTTAGTGTTAACGAAAGACACTAGCGTGTTCTCCCACTCGTATGAGTATGTCTCCTTTACGAACATGTATTTTGTACAGGTCGTGCGTGTATATATTGGTGTCGCACCCGACGCGAAAGACGTCAACACCCTCGTACAACGGGCCGTCAAAGACGCACGCGTCTGCGTGAAAGAGTAGTAGTCTTTGGTCGGCTATGGTGCCGGGCAGGCAGCTGCGAAAGGCGCCCTTTTCCGAGTGGTAGTCGACGATAGACTGGTGCCGTCCCAGGTGTTCTTTGCACGGTTCGGCCATCAAGTAGCCCACGAGTGTGTCGTCAAAGGGCGCGCGTTCCATGTAGTCTTCGTCGACGGCCGTGCCCGTTGAGCCATCGTCCCATGCGACGCACCATTGCTTGTCGGCGCCGCTTTGAATGATTCCCATGGTGTGTACGGTGCGTAGACGGACGCGGTCACCGGTGCTAAAAGGCACGGCGAGGTCGATGAGTTCCCCGCGCATCTGTGCGAGACGCGTGCGATTTTCCAACGTGTTTTCCAAGGTCGACATAGCTTGCGCGCTATTGCCATTGTCATGTGCGGAATAGAATATGAAAAGTCTATTCGTAAATACGACCTATAAAAGACGTCTAAACCCAGCAAATAAAAACCATGCTGCGCATATTGACGTCAGGAATGCTAATGTCGACTACGGCGCTCGCCGTTACACTACCGACCGTGAAAATCACAGTGACGACTGCATCAGTGGACCCGGGCGGAGGCGTTGAAGGTATAGGCAGAAACGACTACGCACAAGGAACAGTCCAAGTCATTTGTGATACCGACCCGTGTATGAGTGTCTTTGACAACACTAATGAGATTGAACCCCAAGGTCCGTTTGAGATGGAAATACGCGGCAGAGGACATTCGACCTGGGGTGAGCAGGCTAAAAAACCATTCCAACTAAAGTTGGAAGACAAGGAAACGTTTCTTGGTATGCCCAAAGACAAAAAGTGGATACTTTTGAACGGACATTCGGACCCCAGTCTTGTTCGTAATCCATTGGCGTTCGAGCTTGGACGCCAGAGTAGCTCGCTAGAGTTTACCCCCAAGGGCGAGTTCGCCAATGTTGAAATCAATAACGAATATCAAGGCGTGTATTACATCACGCAAAAGGTCGAAGACACCGGCCGTCGCGTTGACCTCGACGACAAAGGATATCTATTGGAGTGGGACACGATTAAGGATGGAACTCATAGACCAACGTCAAGCGAACAGTACTGTACAGATGTAAACTACGTATGGGCAGACGAATACTGTAAATTTAAAGACTGGGACGATGACTCGACCACGGACGACACGTGCGAGTGCGAGACGGGCGACGAAATTACTGTCGATTGTACCACATCCCAGCAAGACGTCAAAAACGACATTGTCAAGCCGTTTGACGGGACCCTGTGTTCATCAGAGGCACCCACATTTTTCGCAACGGACCTCACTGAAAATAACGAATATCTCAATATCAAAGAACCAGACCTTGAGAAAATCATTGCGAAAAACGACGCCTCAGTTTCTGCGGCGATTGTCACGCGCATTGAACGTTTCATTAAAGATTTCGAATCCAAACTGACAGGCGAAGTCCAAAGTTGGGCTGCAGTTGAGGACATGATTAACGTGGACAGTTTTGTGGACTGGTATCTCATCAACGAAATCGCCAAAAATGTTGATGCGCGATATTATTCGAGCATCTATTCGAATATTAAGTTTAGCAGCGACCTGGATGATGATGCGGTCGAGTTCAATGCGTGTCAGGAAAGCCCCAATCAGTGCCAGATAAATTGCGCAGGCGGAAATGACGATAAAGCATGTCAAGCAATGCTCAAGCGCTGTGAATGTGCATCGGGAAAACTGGCCATGGGGCCATTGTGGGATTTTGACCTAGGATTTGGGATTGGTAATGGGCCAACATCAGAAAACATAGTCTACGAAGGATTTTGGGTCAAGGACCATCGTTGGATAAGCAGGCTTTTGTTGTTTCCGGAATTTAAAGCCAAGGTCGAAGCACGGTTTTCGCAATATTACAATGAGAAACAAGAAACACTAGACAAAATCGAGGCGTGGCGCGTTGCGTTGGCCACTGGCGCCACTGCCAACGCTGACGAGTGGTCTGAAGTATTCGACGAAGTCGCAAATATTTGGCCGAATTCACCGAACATGCAGTATAGTAGCCATAATGACGCCATCGCTGGCCTAAAAGCATGGTACTCGAATCGCTTACAGTGGATATATGACAACATAAATGAACTTTAATTATTTGACTTTATATATTGTATGGCCCACTGCTCAAACCGCTGAAACGCAGCGCGCAACGTGTCCGTGGACGACCCGACCGTCCACAAATTTAACCGCTCAAAGAGCACCGTGCACTGGCGCCACATGGCGTCGTCCCACTCGATATGCATGACACGCAGCGTTTCGGGCTGACCCTCGACATTGAGATGCGAGACGAACAGCGCATTGCGACGATTGCACGCCTTCATTTCTAGAATCATCTGTGCGAAATAATAAGCGGGTATCGTCTCGTGCACTTGATGCGCCGGCGACTTTATTTCGAGGATGCCGTATTCGCGCCTTCCGTCGTCGTGAGTGCGTTTGTAGAGCCCGTCGGACTTTGCCCCGACGGTGCGGTCAAAGACGCACGCGCCCTTGACGTATTTGGTTTTGTACTGCGGGTACACTGTGAGCCCGTGCTTTTCTTTGAGCCGTTCCACGGTACGCCGTTCGTTGCGCTGCCCGTGTTGAATCGCCGCCATGCGTTCTTTGGGAATGGGCATTCTTTGCCCGTCGACAAAGTGTTCCAAGTACGTGTCGAATTCCTCGGGCTTGTGGCAGGCCAAGTAGCACAAACTAGCAAAATGACTTCCGGTGAGATTCAGTGCCATAGCGATGTACGGCTACATGACGTATTTATACTTGGTGTGGAATGTCCGTCGTGTATAGCCCGCGCGATGCAGAAGGCCTGCGCCTCAACGCGGACGATTTGCCCTGTGCGGGACGAGGGTGTGGAGCATCATTTCGTCAGGCGACTGCCTTGTACTATAAAAGAGCGACTTGCAACCAAACATCATGAGCATGAGCATCAAAAGTATATGGCTTGGGGCAACCAACGTGGGTAAAACATCTCTGGTGGCGGTGGCATGCCGTGGTGAGGTCCGAACGCATCCACCGACGATGGGTATTGACATGCAAATGTTTTCGGAGGGCGATTTGCGCCTGGCCTGTTGGGACACGTCGGGTCAGCAGCGGTTTGAAACGGTCGTGTCCATTTTCATTCAAGATTGCAAAGTCGTCGTGTTAGTGTACGATGTCAACGACCCGACGTCGCTGGAGGCTGCCAAAGAGTGGTACGAACGCGTTCAGGGTCGCGTATCCCCGGACCAACGTCTGAAAATCTACATGGTCGGCAATAAGATGGACCTCCAAGTTCAAGTAGACGCGGAAAAGGTGGTCCAGTACTGCGAAGCGCGCCACATCGAGCATTTCAAACTCGAGTCGCGCGACCAAGAGGCTGTCCGCGCCTTTATGCGTTACATTGCCGAATCAAACAAGGCGCATGCGTTGGAAGTGGACAAGTCATCCGCCATGGGTCAAGATTGCTGTGCAGTGGTCTAATATTTTTACAGTATAAAGGTGTTGTATTGCTAATGAAAAAGATGGGTTATTTACCAGAAGTTGTTCGTATTATTGCTGCACATGTTGGTGGACCCACCGGTGGGAATGCCATCGGCACTGGATTTTTTTTGGCTGTCGACGGTATTCTTATCAAGGAAGAAGGTCTGTTACTGACGAATGCGCATGTCGTGACCAACTCGCCGGTCGTTAAAATCATGACGACCTACATTGAGCATCAACCGTTGCCCGTGACGGTCGTGGCTGTGTGCCACGACCACGATTTGGCGCTGCTCAAAGTGGAACCGGCCGTGCACCAGTGGTTGAAACGTTCGCTGCACGAGCGCTATGGGTTGGACCACATTCCATCTCTGACGTTTGGCGACTCGAACAAGCTCGAGGTGGGCTACAAGGTGCACGCCGTCGGCCACCCTCTGGGCCTCATTGACCAGCAGTTTACGACGGGTGATTACCAGGGCCCTGTGCATCTTAACGGCGAGATACGCGGCCTTTCCGGCGCCACAATCAATGGTGGTAACTCGGGTGGTGCCTTGCTGGGCACGATTGAGAACCACGAGGGCGAGGCCGTCAAAGGCTTGCACTACTACTTGCCGTCCAAGTACGAGGTCATGGGTGTCAACACGTTCAAACTAACCGGCGCTAACGTCGACGGTGAGAACGGGTTTATTACGTCGAACACGGTGCATTTGGCACTTCCGATGCTGCTTGCCCCGCTTGCGAGCCGCCATGTGGCCGAAGCCGCCGTGCAAAAGATGGTGGCCAAGATGTCGATGTCTGGCGGTCCGGCAAACGGCGGTCCGGCGCTGCGTGCGTTGACCAATCATTTGACGGACAACGAGTGTGAAGCGTTGAACGAGCACATGTCGACGATTGAGTCGGAGTGGTGCGCGCACCAGCTTGGAGGTCGCGCCGGCGGACGTCCGCGTGGCTTCCACAATTGGTTGTGGCGCCACGTCATGGAGCCGTCTTGTGCCCACATGCATCCGGGTGGTCCCGAATTGCTGTCTCGTGTGTTGATGCACGCCGAGACGGGTGACTGGAAAGGCCTGGTCTCATGGAAAGCTGGACGCCGGTGGGGCGACGTGCGTGCAGAGGAGACGGCGGCGGAAAATGCGCAGGCGATGCCGATGGTGGTGCGCATGTTGCCCCCACCGCCTTCGCATATCCACAAGCCGCATATCGGCATCGAATCTCATCCCATTTACGGTCCGGCCATTTTGCAGCACTATGCGTGTCCAAAAAAAGAGGGCCGTTATGTGGTCGGTGGTGGTGTACTGGTGACGTCGTTGACGCCGCATTCGCTGTATCGCCAAGCGGGTGGTCTCGAAGGCGACATTATCTATGCATTTCAGAACGGCAACACACACGCGGAGCTTTCACAAGCTGGCACGTGGTATTCAGAGGTCCGCGATTTGCCGCTCTCGCTCACTGATTTGTGCAACGATACGCCTGTCGGTGAAAAAGTGACCATGTTTGTGCTTCGCAACGACAAGGCGCAGCGCCTCGTGCGTCTGACGTTTGAAACGCGCCAGCCTCGTTACGAGGAGCTGCCCCACGTGCGTCAGGTCTATCCCTATTGTGACGAAGGGCGCATTGAATCCAAGCAAAAGGCCCAAGTTCAGGGCATTATCTTTGCACCTCTGCGTGCGCACCACGTGCCGATGTTTCGTCTGGTCGACTACATGACGCCCGCCAAGCAGCACGACTTTCATGTTGTTGTCGAAAACGTGTCGCCCGAATCGCCGGCATATGCGATGCAAAATGTCCACGCGGGTTCGGTGGTTACACACATTAACGACGTCCCTGTCGGAAATTCGTGGAAAGAGGTCTGTGGCCAGCTCGGCAAACCCCACTTCGAGTCTGGATGTTGGACCCTCGATACGGAATTCCAGGGAACTCGTCATAAATTTGTCATGGTCGCACGGACCGGACGTAAATAATAAATAAAAAAAAAAAACAATTTAACCATTTAATTCTTTGACAAGCCATTCAAAACCTATTTTTACCCGTTTATTTTTGGTCGCCGTGCAGGTGACGATATGCCAGGGAGACCAGGTGATGTTGTCGAGTTGTAGAATCTGGAGTAGTTCGTCGCGTCCAGCGGCGTGGGGCAAATCTTGTTTATTCGCCAAAACCAAGAGTGGTTTTCCGGTCAACTCTTTGTGGGAGGCAAGCGCATGCAATTCCTCTTTGACAGTCGAAAAACGAGCGCGGTCATTGGCGTCGACAACAAACACGACACCATCGCTTTCCGCGTAGTAATGTGGCCATAGACTTCGGTAGGCCGTTTGCCCCCCAAGGTCCCACATATTGATCGTGACGTTGCCGACTTGTACGGATTCGACGTTAAATCCAAGTGTGGGTATCGTGTACTCGACGGCTTCATCTAAATGCAGACAGTATAATACGACTGTTTTTCCGGCGTTGTCGAGTCCAAGTACGAGTACGCGCGTGTCTTTTTGCAGCGACTGCCACCACTGCTCTACCTTTTCTAAGAGTGCACCCATGTGCGGATGCGTGGGGGCGCCTCATATATATACTGGGATGTAAAAGCGGTTTTGTCATTTTCAAACAATAAAAACACAGTATATAGGGGTGTGATTTGACACGTATCAAACCATGTCCGAAGATACCTCTGCATTGACCGGTGTGGGCTCTGTCCCCAACCACGCACTTCAGCCATTTTTTGGCGGCGTCGCGCCGCAATACCAGCGCATGCTCGCCGACGATAAATTCGCCCACGAGACGTTCAATCTCCCCCGTGCCTACGAGGGCAAGAACATGCACCTTGAATCGGTGCTCGACTACCTCATTACCGAGGAGGATGCCTGGTACACCCGCGACATTTTGCCGTGGGTGTTGACCGACGACCTTTCGGTCAAATGGGACATTTTCCGTTTTAACAAGACCTTGATGGATTTGGAACCGCACCAGGGGGTGCCTCGTTACGTTTCTGCGGAACGCGAGTCGCGCACGGATCGTTTGGTCCGCCGCGGTTTGGCCTTCATTATTGAGCACGGTTTTTACAAGACGGACCAAGGACGTCAACATTACTTGATGAATTTGCGCCAGATTGTCGATTCGGTCAACGAGACGGCGTATCACGGCGTCATTCACGCGTTGCTGACGAGCAAAAACCACTACAAAGAGTGGGAGCGCCAACATGGCACGACCGTTGTGCGCCCGGGCCAATTGCTTGAGCGCGAGCGTCGCCGCTGGGCCGCCATTCAGAAGCAGGAGCGTGGTATGTACCTGATTGACGCCGAGTTGAAGGACCAGATGAAATACGAGGGTGTGACCCCGAATGTCTGGATTTTGCCCAGCAAGATGTCGATTTACGTCACCATGGTGCCGTCGGCGGAAGTCGAATTCTGGCGCAAGGGTCCGGGTGCCGCAACCAACCTTGAGAAGGGTCCGGACAACCTGTTGACTTTCCGTGGGTCCAAAGTGTTCGAAACGCGCCCGTTTGATATTGATTTCATCGGCGAACCGCGCGATTTGCTCGTTCGCGAGCGTCAGATTGGCGAGTACTTTATTTTCCCGCACGGCGCAGAAACCACGGACCGCGATATCTTCATTTACTCCATGGACTCTGACCGCATGGAGAAAATCAGTTTTGCTGCGGCGTACGCCGTCGCGGCACAGAACTATGCCGCGGCTAAAAACGTAGCGGTGGGGGACGCTCCAAGTGCCGCGGATTCTACCGTGCTTCTCCTGCGTCCATTCCAGACGTACAATATGGCGTCCGCGGTGCTCTTGAAAGGCGGTATGGACACCGGGTTTACGGCGCATGGCCACCACGACTTTCAGTTGACGGACGACGTGATTCACAAGGTCCACATTGGCCACTACACGTTCTATCATAAGAGTATCGTGAAGCAGCCGAAGAACGTTGTGATTGCTCAAGATATTTTTTCGCACTCGTACGTGTCAGGGGAAGGGAGCGAGTTCTTCTACCCGGAAGGCGGTGACGGAGACTATGTCGGTTGCAACAACAAGCAGAAGAAACCGTTTTCCCAACAGTTGGCTGAAGACCGTTTCAGCGCGTCTCTCATTGCAATACTTATTCCGGATGCCGACGGCGAAGCTGTCGCCCCCCAGGAAATCCGTTCGCTCCAAAACCCCATCGACATTACGGGTCACTACAACCCACAGACGCTCGACCAGGCTAATTCACAGCTCAACGACGACGCACCCCATTATCCGGAGGCCAGCGACTACGCCAGTGCGTTCAGTTTCGACACCCTTCAACAGTATGGCTCGAATGACCAGTTCCTGTCACCACTGCGTCACCTGAATACTGTGTGCTTCCAAGGACACCAGGTGTCGCGTAGTGAGGCCGGTAGCAAATTCGATAAGATTGTCATCAACACTGGGCACTGGGGACCCCAAGTGTATTCCGGCGTGCGCAGCGTCCGCAATGGTGAAAATTGCTTCATGAAGGACATGGAGTATGAGAAAAAAGTAGGCCTCGTTTAATTATAATTTAAATTTATCATAAATCGCTTTTAAATATAACCGTTCGTGTTTTCCTTTCTTCCACTGTTTACGTTGTTGTGGTGTCGGGTTGCGTAAGCACTCATTGGTGATTTTAGCCCACTCGTATAAAATCCGTTTTTCGGACAAGAGGGCTTGACGTATGAAATATTCCGGTGTTTGTTCCTTGTGCGTCGCCATCCACGCCTGATCGTTTTCGCGGGTCGTCGGGTATTGTAGGCGCATAATACCATGTCCAATGCGACGTAGTATCGCGAGCTCCATGTCGCGCGGGGGCACGCCCGCTTTGCGCAGTGGGGCAAGGTCGTTAAATGTCGTCAGGCCGTTGCGATGTAGGTAGATGCCGTTTGCAATGCGAACGCGGTCACGTGGGTTTTTGTATTGGCTGAAACCGTACACGGACAGCAGCAGGCCGTTGTCGCGGTCGCCGTAGGAGTCATACAACACGTCGCCGACGTCGACATCCTGTGTGGCACGCACTTGAAATGTTGACGTTTGCTCGTCGTAGAACCATTTTGTGTTGGGCGTTGAATGATGGTTGAGCATGTCGGCAAATGGCACCATGACGCGCTCGACTCGACCCTGGGTCCGAATTGTGAAATTACGTGAACTGACAAGCGCCACCAGATGCAGCCACTGACTCTGGTGAATGTTCTCTGTGAACCCGGGAGCGTGTGTCTGCACGAGTTCATACATTTGAATGGCATTTTGGCGTCTCTGTAATATTTGGCTGCGAATATGAGACGGACCCAGTAGGTCCAATGTCTGTTCCGACCAGAACATCGGTAGGTGTTCCGTGCTGGTCGGTAGGGAAAGCATGTAGGGGTCGTTGGGATTCTGAACAAGTTTCTGCACCAGAGCAAAGACGAGATACACGACAAACGCTTCGGGTACATGTTGGTCGACCTTTTGGATGGCGCGGCCCCAAGTTGTGTTGCGGCCTGCTGAGACGGTAATGAGGTCAGGGTAGCGAATGGCCATCACGAGGTCCCCCTGGTGCAGGTTGACGTTGGAGACGACGCCTCGGACTCGGACGTTGTCGTCCATGACACAAAATGTTGCCGGTGTCGTCAAACATGTTTCGAGTGACGTTAGACTCGGTCCCATAACGAGGGCTCGAATGGTGCGGAGACGCTTTTGCGCATCGCCGTGGCGCCATATACGCACGTAGGATTGAAATGCACGGCCCCACTCGCGCCGTGCCTCGTAGCATTGTCCAAGTCGCCACCATGCTTTTGGAAACTGAGAACAGAGAGTTGTTGCCGTTTGGCAGTCCTGGATGGCAAGTTGGTAGTCGCCAGTCTTCATGTAGGCGGCGGCGCGGTTGGTCAACAGGGCGGGTTCGGTCGGTTGTTTCGCGATGGCGATATCATACAAGCCAATGGCTTCCACAAATTGGCCGCGTCGCATGCATTCGTAGGCAAGAGTGCGCTCTTTCATTTTACAGCAAAACAGATAGTATTTATATGCGATATAGATTTTGTAATTTTGATTTATTTTTAAATCTCTACGTTTATTGTCCGATTCTGGAAATGGCCCCCATGCGGTCTCGCAAATTTCCACCCGAAAATTTGGACAGGGCGCCAAATAAATGGGGATTTTTAGACCGCACCGAAGACATGGAAGACGACACCTTGTTGGTGTTCCAGGCAAAGGGATTGACCTTTGCCTTGGCATTAGCGGCGTGTACAACGGAACGTGGCTGGTCCGGGACCACGCGGCGGCGTTTGGTGACAACATCCATCACGCGATTTTCCAGCTCACGTTTATGGCTCACCGTTTGTTGACGCTCCAGAGAGGCGAGGTCGGTCTTGTATTTGGCGCTGGCTTTATGGGCAATCTCAAGCATTTTGACACTCTCCTTCGGGAAGTTTTGCGCCATGGCAAAGATGGCCTTTTTGTTATCCTCAGTCATCATGTCGGCCGGCAGCGATTTTTCCCACGAAGTGACAAGTGCTTTGGACAGGGCCTCGGCCTTGCTTTTGGTCTGAAGACGTTCGTTATCCTCACGCATCTTCCAATCGGACTGCATTTTCTGCAGCTCTGCGTGGGCCTTTTCCAAAGCCACTTTGGTACTTCCGAGTTCCTTTTCCTGGTCGAGCACAAGATTCATAAGCTCCTCTTTACCCGCCACTGGTGTCTCGGCGGCGGTAGACTCTTGAACCGATGCTTCGGGGGTGGAAGTCTCGGGGACGGATGCTTCGGCGACGGGGGTTTCTGTGGCAACGGGACTTGTGTTTTCGGCGGACATCTTTTGCGTGCTAGCAAGGTGGGTTATATACTCCTTTTTTTTTGATCCTTCGACACATTCCAACACGCATCCAGGTCGACGTGGTTCGGTACATAGTGACACTTCGATGCCTCTTTTTTTCGTCGAACCATCTTCGAACGTAGTGTGTACGTGCTGGAGACTTAAACCACCATACAACGTGTGGCCCTCCGAACTAGGCCGGATGGCATGGGACGCATAACGAGACTCGAGCGTATCGTCATTTATTTGTCCTAAAATCCATTTTGTCCCATTTTTGTCACACCAGTCTCTTCGCACAGTGCCGACAGCGAGGCCCTCCTCATGCTCGATGCGGATAGGGATGTTATTCAGCTGAAGGGAAGCGGATTCGTCAGCCGTAAAATCAAACGTGCGGTCATTTTCACCCGGGGCATCGGTCGGTGGCAACACGTTCCCAACAAAGTACGTAGGCATTTTATGTAACAGACATATGATATTTATACTTAATTTAAATTGTTTATGCGAGTAATAGTTATGCGAGTAATAGGGATGATGGCAAAATGGGGGCAGAAAAAACGTATTAAACTGAATTCCTCCTTGGTTTCAAGGCCTATAATACGTTTTTGTGTCCCGTCGGCGGTTCAAACCACTATATTGCCAGCAACCTCCCTACTGATTAACTTTACTGCATCAGGTTCCTGATCGTTATTTTTGGCAGGTGTCATGTACTCGCGAAGCTCGCGGGCCATGTACATAATGCTGAGCACGGTCAGCAATCCAAAGATAAGCGAAGCGCGAAGTCGGGTCGCGCGGTCGAGTACGTTGGGGATGACCTCGTGCTCGGCGTCTTTGCAGGCGTCGAGGCTGAGAATGCCGTCGGCCACATTGGCCGACGGAATCGTGTGCTGGTGCAGGAGGGCACCGTGGGTCTGAAAGACACCGACGGTCGCACTAAGCAACGCACCCGTGACAACATAGTTGAAGAGCTCCAAGTGGAACCCACAGAGGGAAAGTTTGGAGTACTTCAAGAGACCCAAGACAAGTGCCAACACGCCGAGGACAATCACGGCGATGGATGCTCCACGGGCCGAAAAGGTACCGTACAGCAATTCACGCGCTCCTTCGTCCCTTGGGTCGTAAGACGTCGTTTCCATGGCACTGGACGGATTGACAAAGGCGCATTGTACGTTTCCCGTCGGGAGACGCTTGGAAAGGTCGGTTCCTTCGTAGGTTGTCTCATTCAAACCGAGAGACAGTGCCCAGAAGAGGATAACAAAAAGTGTAGAGACAATAGAGTCAGTGAGCTCGGAAAGTTTCGCCATTTTAATGTCATAGACACAGCTACCTTTATAGGGTAGAATCATTGACGGCGACCGAACATTTAAAGACATTTGTACAAACGGGATACTCATCCCAACACGCCGCCATTCACGTCACCTGTGACACCAGGTGCATTCGTCTGTGACACCAGGTGACGTGAATGGCGGCTGGTGCCGTCGGCCAGGCGGAAGGTCAGTCGGGCACTTATTTGTGCCGCTTTAGTTGTCAAAATAGTAAAATTTGAGGTGTTCCATGACTGTTAGAAATCGGCGTCGAGTGAAAACCCCATGTCGGCTTCTGTTTTATTGACGGCCGCCATGGTGTATTCACCCACGCGTTTTTCGAAAAAATTTGTCTTTGAGTCGATGGACACCATCTCCATAAATGCCAGTGGTTGTGTCGCATTCCAAATGGGCTCATATTCGCCGTCCACCATGCTCATGAGGCGCTCTGCACAATGGCGCACGTATTCGCACATGTGGTCTGCACTCAGGCCCGTCAGGTTGTTGGGCAGTGCTTCTCGCACAAACTGTTCTTCGATGGCGACGGCTTCCTTGAGAATCGCGTGGACGACCTCTTGCGACGGCTTTGTCTTCAGCATGTTGAGCATCGCGACACCGAAACGGGCATGAATACTCTCGTCTCGTTGAATAAGCTCGTTGGAAAACGTGAGCCCGGGGCACAACGACTTGGTGCGAAGCCAGTACAACGACGCAAACGACGCTGCGAACAAAACCCCTTCAAAAATGCAAAAGGCCCATACACGCTCTTCAAAGGGACGCCCTGCGTTCATGTATTTTTTTGCAAAGGCGCCTTTGGCTTGGACGGTGGGTATTGACTGCAGGGCGTTGAATAAATGGTCGCGCATGCCTGCGGGGGCAAACTTTTGTAGGGCCGTCGCGTAGGTCTCGGAGTGGATGGTTTCGATGTAGGCTTGCAGTGAGTAAAAGGCCTTGGCTTCGGCGATGGTCACTTCGGACATGAACTGGTCCATGAGGTTGTCGACAATGAGCATGTCAGAACCGGCGAAAAAGGCAATGATATGCAGTAGGAAACGTTGCGCATCGGGCTCGAGTGTATCCCAGTCGGCTTTGTCTTCGCCCCAGTCAATTTCCTCTGTTGTCCAGAGGACGGATTGTTGCTCTTTGAAAATGTCCCAGAGTGATTCGTGGCGTATGGGTAAGAGTACGTGACGTTTATGTTCAGCGGCGGTAAGACTCTGCATTTATTTCGCGACGACCATTTATATAGCTCTGTCAGCGTTAGTTGATTGTGTATTCTGTTCGGGGTTTCCAAGAGTCGAAATCAAAAGGGTGGCCATTTTTCGGTATAAACGGGTCAATATTTAATGCACAAGATGACAGCGTGTGTTCAAGACGATTGGGTTTCGGGAATGTGGCACGTTTTTTCTGGATTTGTGATTTCGGCCTCAGCATTTGTATCGGTGGTCGTGGTGGCCCCGCTGTTTGCCGACGACCGTTGACGCCATCTTCGCATGTAATGCTTCTGACACAGGCCATTGGAAAACACGTCGGACTCACACTGGCGACACTGGCGATATGTAAAGTGATAAAAGCAGACGTCGTCCATGTACACGGCACGGCGACAAAGACTACAGGAACGTATGTGGACAAACTCACGACGTCGGTAGTGCGTGGCACAGACCTGGCGGCAAAACGACGGTTTTGCACAGCCTGCGTGGGCACATGACACGTTGGCGGCGCGGTAATGAGCTCGGCAGAGCGTCAGGGCAAACACGGGAGCGATGCAGTTTTTCCACGTACAGTGGTACCCGTCCCGTGTCCAATGGACTTGACATAAATGAGAACGATAAATAGGTAGTGAACATACAGAGCACATATTTTTTTTGTTTAAAGCATTTGAGAGTGTTTTATAATTTAATTTGGTTAAGTAGTTACTCCTCGGCAACTGACTCCCTGGCCGGAAAAGTGTAGTTCATCTGGAGCTCGACGCAGACCTTGTACTTACCCTTGTCGCCGTTGGGGTGAGTGTCGACGTAGTGGCTGGTTGGCTTAGACTGGAACTTGGCGCGGACGTCGTTCAGGTTGGTGAACGGCATACGGGCGAGAACGTGCGACTGAAGGTCGTTAATCACGCGGTCAAAGACGTGGGCTGGAACCTGGACGTATTTGCCATTAAATTTGTGCTCGTCGTCGATATTAATGCCAAGCTGCTCCCAATTTTGCTTGATGACAGAAAGGACAACATGGTTTTGGGAGACGAGGTAGTACTGCTCGCCGGGGAACGCCACGACGCCATCGTAGAGATTTTCGGTGGAACAGTTGCCGTACTGCTGGATGTAGCGGTCCGAGACAATGTCTTCCGGGTGGTAGACATTGAGCGCGGTGCGCGACTTTTCGTACGGCATAACGGCCAGCAAGTTGCGGTAGCCGTGCTCATCCTTGGAGGCGGCCTCGGTGCCAAAGTCGGTACGCTTCGGGGTGTGGAGCCATCCCTCGTTGTTCTTAATCGTGGGCTCCTGCTCGGAAGAGTTGAACAGGTTGAGTGCAAAGGTCACGGGTTCGCTACAGTCTGAGTAGATGGATTTGACGGTCACGGAGGTCAGGATACCCTTGGAGACGTCGACTCCTTCGTCGCCGGTGGAAAACACGTTTTTCGCATTGGCAAGTTGGACAATGACACCAGATTCGAGCTGGCGTGCGGTGGCGTTCGACTCAAAAACGACACGTGTTGTGTGGGTATCGCCTTGGGAAGCGGGGTCCGCGACGGCAAGGCTCTGTAGAGATTCCACGGGGGCGAGAGCAGAAGTTTTTGCGGCGGGCGTAGTCATGTTGGTGGCACGTTGAATTTTACTCATGTTTTGTTAAATGTGTCTCCCTCTTATAGGTGCCAAAAGTTAATTGATGCACAGTCTGGCATATGTGTGCCTTATGGTTTCACACGTATGCCAGATCAGGAGCATGCGAGACAATCACCAACGATGAACACCTATCATTTATTACGGCCTGCCCTTGACGACGCGGGGGCAACCAACCGGATTTTTGCGCGCGACCTGAACAAAACAGGCACCAAAGAATTCATGGTGGCCACTATGGCCACCTTTCAGACAATCTATGCCACTACGTCGCGCAAACACTGGTACGAATGTCTAAGAGAAGACTGCCCGTCTCGCCTCTTTCTAGATGTCGAGTCGGCATCGGTGGTGGACGTCGCTGCCCTCACACATTATATGCAGAAATGTTCGCGCGCTATGTTTGGCATTGATGGCAGCTTTCAAGTCTTGGATGCGTGTTCCGACCAAAAAACCTCGTATCATTTCATAGGTTCGCTTGTTTTTAAGAATGTCTACCACGTGGGCGCGTTTGTACGACGCGTTCTACTGGCCATGCATGCAGAAAATACACCGGAACGCCATGCTATCGACCATGCAGTCTATACGCGGAACCGGCTTTTCCGCATCAAAGGGTCGACCAAATTTGGCTCAGACCGCACGCTGCTTCACGAAAAACCATGGGACGAACTGCTCGTACAACTTGGACACTCCAACACAACCGACACCGTACTCGAGTGCCTCGAAATTGACGGTGGGACGCCAAGGTCAACATCAAAACACCCGTTGGACATGTTCATGCGCAACCCGGACGGCTCGTGGGCGGCCACGGGGCGGTCACGAGCCGTCCGGGTCCGTACCGAATTGACGGACGTCTATCCACTGACGCCCGTGATGGACTGGTTAGACCAGCATGCGGACGCCGCGACGATGCGATATTCCATCCAAATATTGGACGACGGGCGTGTCGTGGTGCCGTCCCGGTCAAAATGCTGCAAAATCGCCGACCGCACCCATAAAGGGAACCACATTTGGTTTTGCATTGATGCGAATACCATGCGCGTCACGCAAAAGTGTTACGACAGCGTCTGTGCAGGCTTTGGTCACCACGTTCAAGTCCCGATGTCCGCATGGGGACGGTGGTTGAACATATGGTCGATACCCGTGGTGATCCCAAATAACGAAAAGACCCTATTTAATACGTCTCATTAACACCAAACAAAATGGCTGCAAGTATTACGATTGAGCAATCCAACATGGTCACGGAGGAACCCCGTACCCAAGAAGCACTTCGTGAAGTGTTACAAATCCTAGAGACGCGCGCGGAACACGTTGTCTCCGTCAAAGTCCTTTCGAATTTCAGCATCGATAACGAATCGACCCTGCGCCGCGACGGACAAACCGTTGTCACGGGGCTTGTCGTCTGCGTCAAAAAGAGCTTTCAACTGCAACCCGAAGATGCTGCCTGGTTTCATCCTTCCATCGGCCAGGGACGCTCGGTCTTCACGACGACCGCCGCCGTGCAGAAAGATGCCATCGAGGCCATCTGCCAGTACAAACAGGTCGACCAGAACACTAGCGAAAGCACGCCGTTTATTTCAGACACCAATTGCAAGTTTGGTGAGTACGTCACCTCCAAGGCCGACGAATTCGGATGCCAGCAGGAGGAGCGGCACCTCGTCGTCGATACCAACGGCGACGCCCTTCTCGCCTCGTTGCACGCCAAATGGCTCAACTCGTCAACGTCTGCCGGCGAAGTCTCCACGCAGTGGAAACGCACACGTTTCGGTGAGGTCTACTCGGTTCCGGACAAGTCCAAGAACATGCGCGAGCTCCTTGCCGAAACTGTCAGTCCAGGGGCGACACTTCACTACAGCGACACTGTCAACGATGTCCTCAGCGACTCCAGAAACATTTACTTTTTAAATCACGCTGTCAAAGTTGGAGAGAACAAAAACGTGCTCATGCACGCCTCTTCCCTCGGAGGTTACCGCATGTACAGCGCCATCGATGACAAAAAAATGTTTTTCCCCGCCACCATGGGCACCTCGGATCATTTTTACAATTGGAACGAACTGACCAAGCAAAACTGTGCACGCATCGAACAAACATGCGTCTGGTCCGGAAAACTCACGTTCAACACCCAGGTCATGCGCCCACCGGCTGTGCGCGCAGAAATGGTACGCGACATGGAGAACGAATATGGAATCTCACTCAAAAGCATGTTGGCCATGAAACTAGCACGCTTCTCGGCCTCCGATGCCATTTCGGACAAATTGAGCGCCGAAGACCTGTTCAAAATCACTCCGACGGCCGAGCACGTGGCGAATGCCAAAAAATACATCACCACACCGCTGACCATGCAGCATGAAGTGACCACCAAACTCATGAACAATATTGAGGCCGTACAAAAGGCATTCCCCAAATTTGAATTATTCAATTCCAAAGTCGTCAAACAAGGACGCTTGCGTCTCCCACACGAAGTATTCGAGTTCCTTTTAAAAGAAACGTAATTTATTTTTTGGATCAATATAGTCCTTGATAGCCTAGTGTATTCTTAGTACCATTGACCCAACCTCTATGTTGCTGCGCGTGGTCTTTCAACCAGAGGCCATACGGTACGCGCGCAGACTGGTGCTGCAACTCACAACGAAACGAACGAAGCACCAGATGCTGCTCACGGTGCAAACGCCGATACGTCGCATCCAACTGGTAATTCGCACCAGATAAAAACTGCGACAACTGCAGACGTAGCGCCACCAGGCGCGCAAACAACGTCGACAGTGGACCCTCCACCAACCCCTTCAACACGACACGCTGCCCCGTCACGCGCTCCAAAATATCTTGGGCCTCCTTTATATGGCCATACAACGCCGCAGAGACGTGCACCACGCCAGAGACCTCCGGCGCAGACATCCACTTGTACTGGGCCGCCGACTGGTGCCAATTGTCACGGTCGGCATCGTTGGTTGGTGGAACTGGTCCCGTGTACGCATTACTCAACGGCTCCGGTATCGTTGTCCTGCTTCCACCGCCACCCGGGACCATCGTCATCGAGCGTATTCCACGGTTCGCAAAGGCCGACACCATCATGATAAACTGATACCCAGGGTCGTCGCGCATCTCCTCCACCTTTTGACGATGCAACAATGTCCAATTCACCTGCGCCGGCGTCGGCTCCGCAGCGGCCCAAGGGGGCTTTAAGTGGTGCGAACGTTCCTGCAACGTACTCCCGTCTTTGACCACGTCCACCGTTGTCCCGTCGCTTGAAATACCTTCCGCAGGCTGGAACTTTTGTAGGTCCGAGTCTTGGAACTGGATGGTGTGATTCTCATACTGCTCCATGTTTGCTCATGGCGATGACGATTTATATACTCCTAATCGACATGCTGGGCACTAGCCAACGCCAGGTTGCGCGGCAGTGTCATGTGCGCAAACAACTCCATCTTGCGATAGTCCATGTACTTGATATACACCAAATACCCCAACAGACCCACAGCTATTAACAAAATGTACAGATTGGTGTGCACCCAGTCGCGTACAGCGTCGCAGCGACCATGCCCACACGGATACCAATCATCCAACAAATCATACAGAGCCGACACCGTTGGAGCCTCGTTCACGATTTGCTCCGCCTGCTCGCACAAATGGAATGTACCCAGCTGGCCGCGAGTTATCGGGTCCGAACACACGTCACTCTCCAAATAGGTCGCCGCCTCGTTGTGCTTGCGCGCGCGAGCCACACGATAACGCTTCAAGTTGCGAAGTTGAAATAAAACACACATCCCAAAGAGGACACACACTACATAGTAACGCAGGCGCGTCATAGATACGTCAACAAATAAAAACTCATTTATACTACAATCAGGAGAAATTTAAATCCAGACCTCGACCCCACGCTCGCCAACACGCGCGTCACTTCCACGGTCAGTGAGGTGTCCCCCCGCGTCAAACGCATCGTCGAACCCAACTGAAGCGGGTGACGCGCGTCGCGGGCGTGCATGAACACAAGATGCCCATCCACCGTGCCAGAGTCCAACAAAGACGCTATTTGGGCCGTCGGTTGGAAACTCTGCTGAAAGAGCCACAGACGCCCGTACGCATCCGACCAGGTCGACACGTGCGTGCGCATAAAATGCAAGCGAGGCAATGTCCAAGGACGCGGCATGTTTGTCGGACGCACGCCGCATTTATACTTAGAAAACCAACGACGCCTCCTCCAACGCAGCGGCTTTTAACTTTAATTTGTACATCGTTGTCGTACTATCACCGTCGCCCATGTTTACAGGTTGGTAGGCCGTGGCCTCCAACTCCGCACTGTACTCGCTCAGCGACGCCAACAGACCTGCGGCCACCAAAAAGTACACCGCGTCACGCCAACCGGCCCACATTTCGTCCGCCGTGTGGAACACTCCCGCCGTGACCGACAGCGATATCAGCAACGCCAACACAAGTCCCGTCGCAACCACCAGCGTCAGCACCGCAAAACCTACGGTTTTGTTCTTGCGTTCCTCGCGAGCGTAGCAGACAACCGTGACCATAGCATCCCATGCAAACAACCACACCAGCGTGGCAATGACCAACGCGTGGTCAGATTTGTCGAACAGAGCACCCGCGGCCTCGTCCGTCTGCGAAAAATAGTAGTAGCGCGCCCCCAACACAATAAGGGTCGCGCTGAAACGCTTGGCCGCGGGTTTGTCCGACTTTAACAGCCAACGCAGGCCGAACAGTGCCACGGCCACGACGCTGAACAGGGCAATTCCCAACGACGACGTGTAGTTGTAATTAGGAATCAGGCTGCACAGGTCGTCCACGTTCGCGTCGTACGGTGTAAATGCACCGACGGACGTGTAGTATCCACGGCCACTGCCTGCCGTGCCGCAGTACAGGATAGGGGTAGACACGGGCTTGCCACGGGCAAACTTGAGTGGCCAGTTCGTGCTGTAGCGCAGCTTGGGCTCCGCGACGGACTGGCGCGAGCGCCCCACACCCGCCGCAATCGTAATCGCCGTCACGCCCACGACAAGAACATACAGGAATACATGACGTAACACAGGACTCTTTTCAATGTGTTTAAACGAAATCATTTTATGGAAAAAAGAAAGAGATTTATATAGTGTAAAAATCTCTTTCACGAATAGTTTTCCTGTCTAACCCTAACCTTCCGTTCGAGCGGCGAAA
>TARA_B110000971_G_scaffold160450_1_pt1 | contig 20508 bp, 18 predicted proteins | sample TARA_B110000971 | Tara Oceans TARA_B110000971 (sample SAMEA4397842) | marine metagenome | biome: Polar Biome; feature: [SRF] surface water layer (ENVO:00010504); material: water (ENVO:00002006), including particulate matter (ENVO:01000060) such as... | depth 5 m | reverse complement strand
AAAAAATGATTCCAGATATTGATGCTTCTATGTTAAAAACAGGACCATCTGGAGTAAGAGCCCAGGCTATTTCTAGAGAAGGAGAACTTCAAATGGATTTTAATATTATTCGTAGAGGGAGACAAATTCATGTATTGAATGCACCCAGCCCTGGAGCAACAGCATCCTTGGCTATTGCATCACATATCATAGAAAATTATTTATAATGACTGAAATAACAAAACTATTTAATAAAGAGATTTTTCTAATCGAAAACACCATTACAACTAAAGCTTTACAACAAGAAATTGATCAAAATCAATATCAAACAAAAAATGCTTTTTCTGAAAAATGGACATCTGCGAATGAAAAAGACTTAACGAATGATAAAACTTTTGTTCAAGATCAAAAAAAATGGTTTTTAAGTTTGTATGGCTTTTCTAATGAAGATGAGCTAGCTAAATTTTTAAGCGGAAAAACAATATTAGATGCAGGCTGTGGTTTAGGATATAAAACGTCTTGGGTTGCTTCATTAGCTCCTGATTCTACTGTGATAGGAATGGATATTAGTGATTCACTAAATATTGCTGCAAAAAAATATAAAAATCAAGAAAATTTATTCTTTATCAAAGGAGATATCGCAAACACAGAATTTGCCTCTGGTGTTTTCGATTTAATAATTTGCGACCAAGTTATAATGCATACCGAGAAACCTGAGCTTACGTTCAAACATCTTGGAGCCTTAATTAAGCCATCTGGTTTCTTTTTTTATTATTTATATGCCAAGAAAGCTTTACCTCGGGAACTAGTCGACGACTTTTTTAGGCATGAGACACATAAAATAACAAACAAAGAGTTATGGGAGTTTTCATCTCAATTAACTGAATTAGGGAAAAACTTATCTGAATTAAATGTCAAAATAGATTCACCTGACATTCCACTTTTAGGCATTAAGAAAGGTAAATATGATATACAACGATTTATTTATTGGAATTTCTTAAAATGTTTTTATAAACCCGAATGGGAATCTAATGCAAATGACATTGTTAATTTTGATTGGTATTCGCCATCCAATGCAAAACGTTATTCAGAATTAGAATTTCAAAAATTAGTTCTTTCAAATCAATTTGAGATTGACTTTTTTCACAAAGAAGAAGCTTGCTTTTCTGGCCGTTTAATAAAGCAAGGTTAAAGTATTTCATATGAAAAATAATAAAATAATTTTAAGATTAATTCAAACTAGAGTAAATGAAAGTTTTCTTGAAATAGACAAGCTATTTAATTTATTCACTAAAATTGACAATAAAGTTCTTTTCAAAGCCTATGAGTATAATATTAACATTAAAATGAACATTATATAAATGTGTGGAATTTTGGGTATTTATAATTTAGATGGCTCAGCTGTTAATGCAAATTTAATTGCAGAAATGGTTAAACAAATCAGCCATCGTGGTCCAGATGGAGATGGAATCTTTGTTGAGAATAACATTGGTTTTGGTCACAAACGTTTGGCAATTTTGGACCCTTCAGCAAACGGTCAACAACCCATGTGCTCCAAGGATGGCAAATGGATTGTTGTTTTTAATGGCTGTATTTATAACTTCAAAGAGTTGCGGGAAGAATTAATTCAAAAAGGGCACAGTTTTCAATCAGAATCTGATACTGAAGTAATTGTTGAGGGTCTCGCTGCTTATGGCACCTCGTTTTTCGAACGCTTCAATGGCATGTTTGCTATAGGTGCTTGGAATAGGGAAGAAAAAAAGTTATACGTGAGTCGAGATCGTTATGGCATTAAGCCTGTTTACTATTGGTTTAATGGAAAAACCTTGGTCTTTGCCTCTGAAATAAAAGCTATCATAAAACACCCAGATTATGAAATGGGGGTAGATTTAGACGCTCTTAATGAGTACTTTACGTTTCAAAATATTTTCTCCTACAACACTTTATTCAAAGGGGTTAACATGCTTCCACCTGCTAATACAGTAATTATAGATAGTGAAACCAAGCTAGTGAAACACAATTCTTGGTGGGATTACGATTTTTCAAAGACGGATGATGCAATGAGTTTTACTAGTGCCAAAGAACAAACAAAAGACCTGTTTGAACAAGCTGTGACAAGGCAAATGGTTTCGGATGTTCCTGTAGGAGCTTACCTTTCAGGTGGGATGGATTCAGGATCAATTGCTTCTGTAGCGTCTAAACAAGTCGATCGTCTGGCTACATTTACCTGTGGTTTTGATATGAATGAAGTAACGGGTAGAGAAGCGAATTTTGATGAACGACGAGATGCTGAATTATTGGCAAATCATTTGAAAACGGAACAATTCGAACAAGTAATGAATGCAGGAGATATACGCTGGTCTTTACCTAAGTTAGTCTATCATTTAGAGGACCTTAGAGTAGGAATGTCTTACCCTAGTTATTATATTTCACGATTGGCGTCTAAGTTTGTTAAAGTCTGCCTTCAAGGCACAGGAGGCGACGAGCTTTTTGGAGGATACCCATGGCGTTATTACAAAGTATTTGACTCCTTAAGTCAAGAAGACTTTTTTGATCAATACTACGACTTCTGGCAACGCCTGGTTCCCCAAGAAGAAAAAGCTGCTTTATTTCCAAAAAAAGTACTCGATCAAATTGACTTAGATGCTCCTAGAAAAGTGTTTGAACGGGTTTTTACATTCAACAATAAACTTAAATATGAAACTCCTCAAGATCACATTAACAACTCTTTGTATTTTGAAATAAAAACCTTTTTACCAGCCTTATTTTTAGTAGGTGACAAATTAGCCATGGCGCATGGTTTAGAGGAGCGTTTTCCATTCATGGATAATGATTTAGTAGATTTTGCCATGCAAATCCCTGTTGAACATAAGTTGGGAGATTTAACCCAAGAGATCGATAAAATTGATGAAAACATAAAGGGTAATAAAAAAGCATATCATGAGTACGTCGATGGTAAAAATGTACTTAGAAAAGCAATGCAAGACTATATTCCAGAACAAGTACTAAATCGAAAAAAACAAGGCTTTTCTGCTCCTGATGAAAATTGGTATCGTGGAGAAAATGCAGATTACATAAAAGAAACCTTATTGCATTCGGATACACTATGTTCAGAATATATAAATAAAAAGTACATGAGAAAAATAGTTAATGAACACCTCGAAGAAGGAAAAAATCATCGCCTTTTAATCTGGTCATTTCTTAATTTTGAGTGGTGGTGTAGAATTTTCATGAATAATAAATAATACTAATAAAATGAAATTAATTAAATCTGACTTTTTTTTAACTCCTGAAGAATTAGCTAACAAAAAGCACTCTAAATTGATGAACCTTGAAGAAGTAGTCGAAAATAGACTTTTAGCTTCTCCCATTAAGAAAGATATATTAGATAAAGACTTAAACAATGATGGAACTCAAAAATTTAGTTTTCACAAAGGCTCTCCAATTCTTTTTCCAAAGGTTATTTCTGATCACTTATTTAATAAAGAACTACCACTAGAGTATTATTCTAATTCACACCTACAATATTATTTGATTAGTCAAATCAAAGGTAAATCAGGGATTAATGCACCTTCAAATTCTCTTGCGGCAAATAAACATTTTTATCGAATTAAAAATTTTTGTAAAGAACTAGGTCAAGGCACTTTACTTGATGTGGGATGTGATAAACCCAGCTTAAGTCACCTTTTTTACCCTCCTGGAATGAATTATGTTGGATTGGATCCTTCTTTTTCAAATGATGAATTTAAAGTACTTGGAATGGCTGAATTTCTGCCGTTTGTCGATAATGCTTTCGATTTTGTTTGCTTTAATACAAGTTTAGATCATGTTCTTGATTACCATACAGCAATTGATGAGGCATGTCGAGTTTTAAAAAAAGGAGGTTCGTTAATTTTATCATCATATGCATGGAAAGACAAGGCAACGTTATTATCGGATAATGTTCATTTTCATCATTTCAGAGAATTCGAGCTTTTGGGTGCTTTAACTCTTTCTTTTTCTATTGAAAGGATAGAACGATACCAAGACCCTAAGAATGCTAATCATAGATATGGAATATATATTTTAGCAAAGAAAAAAGCATGAAAACACTTATAACAGGAGCTTCAGGTTTTGTAGGGTCAAACCTCTGTGAATACTTTAATGAGAAAGGAATTAATTTAATAAAAGTAAATCGTGAAAACGGTTTTGATCTTTCACAGCGAGGTTGGACTAATGGAATTAAAGATAAAAATATAGATACGATTATTCATTTAGCTCAGTCAAACAATCACAGGGATTTTGAGAACAAATCTGAAGATATCTTTGAAATTAATGTTTCAGCTACGCGAGAAATTTTGGAATGGTCTAGAGTTAATGGTGTTAAAAGGTTTATTTACACCTCTTCTTTTAATGTGTACAAAAATAATAATAAACCTAGAGAAGAAGGTTCTAATCTAAACACAGATTCATTTTATGGCTTAACAAAACTTATATCAGAACAACTGGTAAGTCATTATTCAATGTTTTTTGAAACTGCAATTTTGAGGCTAAACACTGTATATGGATCTAAACAATCTAAAGCACTAATTCCTCAAATGATTCAAAAAATAAACAATAATGAAACCATATATTTAGCAAAAGGAGAAGGGGTGATTCTCTCACCAATCTACGTTGACGATGTATCAAAAATCTTTTTAAAATTAATTGAATCAAATAAAAGGTTTAATAATGAAATTATTAATGTTGCAGGAGAAGAAATAGTTTCCTTAGAGAAAATTGTGAAAATTGTAAGTAAAATTTTGAATCTAAATCCAAAAATCGAAAAAACAGACAATGAATTGAAATATTTCATTTCTGATTCAACGAAGCTTGTAAGATTTTTAAATAGCAAATTTTCATTCACAACTATTGAAGTGGGACTTAAAGAAGTTTGTGATGCTTATCAATTTGATTCGAAATGATAAAAAACGCAAGACTATTTTAAGAAACTATTAAAACAGAATATTCTAATTAAATAATTAAAAGTGATTGACAAAAAAGAAGACTTTTCAACACAAAGCTATAAGCAACTGATTAATTTTATATCTAAGAATTATTCACCTATTTTCTTTGACGAATATCTTTCTAGCAAACAAAACAAGCTCGTTCTTCTAAGGCATGATATAGATATTTCTCTATTAAACTCACTAACTATTGCAAAGATTGAATATGATTTTGGAATGAAGAGTACTTTTTTTGTGAATATTCATTCGGATTTTTATAATTTTTTTGAGAAAGGCAGTATAGCATATCTTAAAGAGATTTTAAAATTAGGTCATTCAATTGGAATTCATTTTGATGGAGATTTTTGGAATTTAAAAGACGAGCTTCAGCTTATTAAGAATCTAAAATTCGAAAAAGCCATAATTGATGAAGTGCTAGGAATAAAAACCAATGTCTTTTCTTTTCATAATCCTACAAAATTCACTTTGTCATTCAAAAATGATAAATACGCAGGGATAATTAACACCTATTCCAATGGATTTATGAATGATTTCAAGTATAGCAGTGATTCCAATGGACATTGGAGGCACGAAAGAATGTTTGATATTGTAGAATCTCTTGACTATGACCGATTACACTTATTAACTCATCCTGGCTGGTGGACCACTGAAATAAAACACCCAAGAGAAAAGATTTATGCATCGATTTACGAACGTGCTAAGTTTACATTAGACAATTATGATCAAACCCTATCCAATTCAAACAGAGAAAACTTCAGAGTATTTACAGATCAGTTATTTTTCATAAAAGATTTTTCGTCTGAGCTTTTTAATTTAATAGATAGGTTATGGAATGAGAAAAACTATTTTCAATTACATCAAGAATTATTACGTACGATTAAATTACAATTATCTGTAATCACAAAATTTTATTCATCAGATGGTAATTTTAAGGTATTGAATAAAAAAAATTTACTTGATGAAATTAGTTATCATGTAACATTTATCAAAAAAAATGCAATTGAATTTACCGAATTAAAAAATCAAATAAATAAATTAATTTGCACAGAAAATATAGTTTTTGAAACAGACAAGGTTCTTTTTAATCACATTAATTCTCTAATTAGTTTAATCAAAGAATTGAACTTTTTTAGCAAAAAATTAAATCAATAAAATGGATATAAATCAATATTTGATAGAACTTGACGATTACACTTTAGAGGGAGAGGGAGGAAGTTTATTCTATGACATTAAAAGTGTTACTGAAGCAACGAAAAAGTCTCTGTCTTGGATTAATCCTACTAGAAAGGATCGGGAGGAATTGTTTAAAGGTTCAAAGGCAGGAATAATTATTTGTCATAAGGAGGAGAATTTCTTAGCTGGTGAAAACCAGCTTTTAATAAAAGTATCCAATCCAAAGTTAGCTTTTTCAATTGTAGTGAATAAAATTACAGAAAGTGTAATACAAGCTAACATTCATTCCACGGCAATTATTAATCCTAAAGCAAAAATTGGAAAAAACGTAACAATTGGAGCAAATTGTGTATTAGGAAAAATTTCAGTTGGGAAGAATACTGTTATAGGTCCTAATTCGGTTATTGAAGATAATACTGTCATAGGTAATAGGGTAGTTATAAAATCTTCAGTTGCGATAGGTGGCGATGGGTATGGATATGTAAAGGACAATAATGTTCAGATTAAATTCCCACATATTGGAGGTGTTATTATCGAAGATGAGGTACATATAGGTTCAAATACATGTATAGATAGGGGATCGCTAGGGAATACAGTTATTGGTCAGAGCACCAAAATAGATAATCTAGTACACATTGCACATAATGTTCAAATTGGAGAAAATTGTAATATAATTGCTTTGTCTATTGTTGGTGGAAGTACAACTATTGGTGATAACACGTGGATTTCTCCTTCTGTTTCGATTAGAGATGCAGTTAAAATAGGAAGTAATTCTTTAATTGGACTAGGCTCAGTAGTAACTAAATCAGTCCCAGATAATCAAATTTGGATGGGAAACCCTGCAAAATTCCACAAAAACATTAAATAATTTAAAAAAAACATGAAAAAAGTATTGTTTATTGGATTCAATCAGAAGTATTTAAATCCCTACACAGAAACCATACTAAGGATTTTAGGGTCCTTTATGAATCTTTCTTTTTATGGTCCTGGATATAGTAATCAGGAAGATCTTGATTTAGGAATAAAAAAATGGATCGACCAACAAGATGAGTTTGATTTTATTATGATGGACGGAACCGTTGCTTTATCCCGAGAAACAGATGAAAAATTTGATGAAAGTAAATTATTTTCAATGAGCATTATTAATTTTAATCCTATGGGAAAATACTTTAAACATACTTCAGAGTTTTATGATTTTTTCATGAATAGTCCATACAAAAAAATAATTTTTGCGAATTTTGATCCATACTTAATTAAACAGACAACAATTGATTCTTTTATAAAATCAAAAGCTTATATTGTTGATTTAGGAGGACATCAATTATTCGACTCACTAGAAACAATAAATAAGAAATATGAATTAAAGAAATTCAAGGCCAACAACAATTGGTTTAATTTTTTAAAAAAACACGAAGAAAGGATTATTGTTGTACCTCACACAATTGGCTCTTTGGAGTTTGATTATACTCCCATATCTTTAAGAAAAAATAAGTTTACTGTAATTGGAGCTGGTTATCCGGAAAGAAAACAGGCTTCAAAAATACTACCATTGCAGATGAGGTTTAATATCTTTATTTTTAAAATAAAAGGATTTTTTCTTTCAAAACTAAAGCGTAAGATGACAATTAGAAAAATGGTATTGTATCGTTCTTCTTATTTTAAAAAAATAACAGACTCGCAACTTTCATATTGTTCTGGAGGACCACTTATATATCCTGTTAGAAAATATCATGAAATACCTGCAAGAGGTTCAGTTGCAATTGGAAGGAAATGCAGTGGCTTTAATGATTTAGGATTTTTAGATGGTGTAAACTTTTTAGTTGCACATAATAATATTGAATTAGAAGCTTCATTAAAAAAATATTCTTTAGATGAACTACAAAAGATAGCGGATCAAGGAAGAAAATTAATCTGGGAAAAACATTCTGATTGGGCAAGAAGAGAACAACTCATGGAAACATTTAAATTGATTTTTCAAGGAAAGTTTAAAGGTAGTTATTGGAAAAAAGGAGTTTACAAGCAGTATTAATTTATTTGTATGTTTACAAACATACTTTCAATAAATCAATTAAAGTACTTTACAAAATAATAAGTATGACTTAAAACTTATTAAATATTTTTTTAAAACGTTAAAATATGAAAGCAGTAATACTTGCAGGTGGATTAGGAACTAGAATTTCTGAAGAAACAGCTTCTAAACCAAAACCAATGATAGAAATAGGAGGTAAGCCTATTTTATGGCATATAATGAAAACGTATTCCCATTTCGGTATTAATGAATTCGTTATATGTTGCGGATATAAAGGTTATATTATAAAAGAATATTTCGCGAATTATTCCTTACATCAGTCAGATGTGACATTTGACATTCAAGAAAACCAAATGTACGTTCATCATAAAAGAGTTGAACCTTGGAAAATTACTCTAGTAGATACAGGAGAAAACACGATGACTGGTGGAAGATTAAAATTGGTAAAAGAATATATCAAAGAAGAAGATGCCTTTTGTTTTACATATGGAGACGGCCTGGCTGATATTGATATTTCAAAACTAATTTCATTTCATTTTTCTCATGGAAAGGAAGCTACTTTAACAGCTACTTTTCCACCAGGAAGATTTGGAGCACTAGATATAGATGGTGCTGTAGTGAAAGATTTTCAAGAAAAACCTCGGGGTGATGGCGCTTTAGTTAATGGCGGTTTTTTTGTTTTATCTCCGAAGGTTTTAGACAGAATTAAAGATAACACTACAGTTTGGGAACAAACCCCACTTATGGGATTAGCTCAAGATGGCGAATTAAGGGCATATAAACATGAGGGTTTTTGGCAGCCGATGGACACATTAAGAGATAAAAATTTACTCGAGGATTACTGGTCAAATAAAATTGCTCCTTGGAAATTATGGTAGAATGCTTATTGAAATATAAGAACAAAAGAGTCTTTATAACAGGTCATACAGGGTTTAAAGGATCTTGGCTTTCCTATTTGTTAGATAAACATGGAGCTAAAGTTAAAGGTTTTTCTCTTGCTCCTTCCACCGAACCTTCTTTGTTCAAACGTCTCGAGTATGGTTCGTTTTTTAAATCAGTTATTGGCGACATTAGGGACTTTTCACTAATCCAAAAAGAGTTAGATTCTTTTAAGCCAGATTATGTTTTTCATCTTGCTGCTCAACCTTTGGTTTTAGAGTCTTATAGAAATCCTCATGAAACATTCACTACCAATGCACTAGGAACTTTAAATCTTCTAGAAGCAATTCGAACGGGCAATTATTCAACTACAGTTATTATAGTAACTACAGATAAAGTGTATGAAAATTTAGAGTTAAATATACCTTTTAAAGAAGAGGATAAATTGGGAGGTAAAGATCCATATAGCGCAAGTAAATCAGCTGCTGAAATCATGGTTCATTCTTATCAAGAATCTTTTCATGAATTAAATGATCTAAGAATAGCCTCTGTTCGTGCAGGTAATGTAATTGGTGGTGGTGATTGGTCAGAAAACCGTTTAATTCCAGATTTGATCAAGGCGTATTTCAGCCAAACAAAAGTTGTAATAAGAAATCCAGATGCAACAAGACCTTGGCAACATGTTTTAGAACCTTTAATGGGTTATCTGGAATTGGCTCTCGCAATTGAAGAAAACCCAAAAGAAAACCCAGGAGCATTTAACTTTGGTCCAGAAAGTGACGACGTTCAATCGGTAAGACAAATAATCGAAAAATCAATAATGCTCGGATTTACCAATGAAGTTGAATATGGAAAACCTGATGTTCAGGAAGCAAAATATTTAAAACTAAATATTTCTAAAGCGACTAAACGATTAAATTGGAAGCCAATTTGGAATTGCGAAACAAGTATCGAGAAAACACTTAACTGGTATAAAGGATTCTATTTAAAAAAAAACGTTGATGATCTAATAATGAATGACTTTAATGACTATATAAATGACAGGAAATAACTTATCTAATCTAAGCAGTTCTTTAAAAAAAGAACTTACTTCAATAATTGAAACAAAGATTAAATCTCAAATCATTCCAGGAAAAGATTATATTCCTGTTAGTGGAAAATTAATAGACCCTAATGATATTTTATTTGGAGTAGATGCGACTCTAGATGCTTGGCTGACAACCGGTAGATATGCTAAACAGTTTGAGCCAACTTTAGCAAAATATATAGGAGCTAAAAGCTCTTTATTAGTCAATTCAGGATCATCTGCAAATCTTGTAGCATTCTACGCCTTAACTTCTCCTAGTTTAGGAAAAAAAGCAATCCAAAAAGGAGATGAAGTTATTACAGTTGCAGCTGGTTTTCCTACTACAATTAATCCTTTAATTCAATTTGGCTGCGTACCAGTATTTGTAGACATTGATATTCCGACATATAATATAGATCCTTCAAAAATTGAAGCTGCGATTTCACCTAAGACAAAAGCGATAATGATAGCTCACGCTCTTGGAAACCCATTTAATTTAGACAAGATTTTAGCTATTGCAAAAAAGCATAACCTATGGTTAATTGAAGATGATTGTGACTCTTTAGGAGCAACATATAATGGAAAAAAAACAGGGTCTTTTGGTGATCTGGCTACCCTATCTTTTTACCCAGCCCATCATATTACAATGGGAGAAGGAGGTGCCGTTTTAATAAATAATAGACGCTTACAGATGCCGGCTTTAAGTTTTAGAGACTGGGGAAGAGATTGTTATTGTGAAACAGGTTGTGATAACACCTGTAATAAAAGATACGAATGGAAACTTGGAGACCTTCCTGAGGGTTATGATCATAAATATATTTATTCCCATATAGGGTTTAATTTAAAAGTGACAGATACTCAAGCAGCAATTGGTTTAAGTCAATTATCAAAAATTGATCAGTTCGTAGCTAAACGCAGAGAAAACCATGCAATTTTATACGAGCTTATTAAGCCTATGGAAGAGTTTTTTATACTACCAGAAAAAACACCAAACTCTGAGCCAAGTTGGTTTGGTTTTATGCTTACTGTGAGGGATCCAAAAAGGCTTGACCGGAATAAGCTTGTTCGATACCTTGAAGAAAATAAAATTGGAACACGTTTGTTCTTTGGAGGTAATATGCTAAAACAACCTGCATACAAGAATATAGAAAAAAGGGTTGTAGGTGATTTAACCAATTCAAATAAAGTAATGAATGACTCTTTCTGGCTTGGAGTTTGGCCAGGATTAGAGAAAAATCATTTGGAGTTTGTTGCTGACAAAATAAATTTTTTTATATATGAATAAAATTATTCTAGAAGATATGTTGGGAATCAATGATCAAATTGAGAGGCTATACTTTCAAAACAAAACGATCTTAATTTCGGGTGCTTCGGGTTTTCTGCCAGCGTACATTGTTGACTTTCTTATGTATTTAAATTCAAATTATAATAATCAGCAAACTAAGATTATTTGTCTCGTGAGGAATATGCCAAAGGCTTTAAAGAGATTTGAGTCTTATATAGATTCACCTTTGATTGAAGTAATTTCTCATGATATTAATATTCCTTTTGATTACGAGTTTGATGTTGACATTATTATTCATGCGGCAAGTCAAGCGAGCCCAAAATACTATAATTCAGATCCAGTTGGAACTCTTTTGCCTAATGTAATAGGAACTAATAATTTACTTAATTTGGGTTTAATTAAGAAAATATCTGCGTTTTTATTTTTTAGCTCAGGGGAAGTTTATGGTCAAAATGTAAAGGATTCTTTTAACGAAAATGACTATGGAGTAGTTGATCCACTTTCAGTAAGATCTTGCTATGCAGAAAGTAAAAGGATGGGTGAGAATTTGTGTGTAAGTTATGCACATCAATACAATATGAATATTAAAATTGTACGTCCTTTTCATACTTATGGACCAAAAATGAATCTAGATGATGGAAGAGTCTTTGCCGATTTTGTTTCTGATATTATAAAAAACAAAAACTTAGTTATCAAAAGCGATGGTAAAACAGAAAGATGCTTTTGCTACTTAAAAGATGCTGTTGTCGGATTTTTAAAAGTACTTATCCAAGGGGAGACAGGAAACGCATACAATATTGGAAATCCCTACGAAATATATTCTGTTGCAGATTTGGCTAAAAAGATTTTAGAAACGCAAGAACAAAATGAATTAAAATTAGTTTTTCAAGAGCATGAGAATAAAAATTATTTAAAAAGTCCATACCTTAAAATGATTCCTAATATCGATAAAGTTTTTAAGTTAGGTTGGAAACCAACTACAACTGTATCGGAAGGATTTAGTCGAACAATTAAAAGTTATACTCAAGATGATAAATAAATTAAAAAGTGCTTTTGAAAACAAAGCAATTGTTAAAAAAGAATTTATTGATCAAATGTATAAAAAGCATTTGGTGTTAAATGATTTTGCTCAAGAAATTAAAAACACGGAAGTTTATAAAATTGAAATTCTCGATAATGCGATCATCTTTCATTTTAACATTGAAGAAAGTAATAAAAAAGCAAAATTCTTTCTTGATATTGCAGACAAGCGATCAACTCCATTAGAGTCATTTAATTTTAATGCTTACGAGTATTATGATTCTAAAATGTTGTTTAATTTATCACATCAATGTAATGTTGTTTTTGATATTGGCGCTAACCTAGGCTGGTATTCAATATTTCTTGGTTTAATTGATGATGAAAAAACAATTTTTTCATTTGAACCAATTCCAGAAACATTCAGTGCTTTGAATAAAAATATTCAATTAAATAATGTTAAAAATATACAAACAATAAATCTTGCCCTTTCCAACGAGGAAAAAGAGATAGAAATGTTTTATTCTCCATCTTTAACAGGTGCATCATCTTTTAAAAATCTACAAGAAAACTTCACTAGCACCAAATTAATTAAAACTAATACTCTTGATGATTTTATTCAATCTTCAAAAATAGATTCATTGGACTTTTTAAAATGTGATGTAGAAGGAGCAGAACTTCTTGTAATCGAGGGAGGTCTTAAAAGTATCGAAAAATATAAACCAATTCTATTTTTGGAAATGCTTCGTAAGTGGTCAGATAAATTTGGATACCATCCAGATGAAATAATAGAAAAGCTGAAATCTATAAATTACAGATGTTTTAAAGTTATAAAAACAAACCTTGAAGAGATAACTGAAATAACCGATTTAGAAGAAGCTACAAATTTCTTCTTTTTACATACTGAATGCCATAAAGAATTAATACTGACAAATCAAAATTAATCCTATGAAAAACAGTGATATAGTTGCTAATTTTTTAAAAGAAAAACAAATTAAAATTGTTTTTGGAATTATTGGTTCAGCAAATTCTCATATTTTTGATTCAATAAATAATCTTAATTATACTCAAATCATTAACGTGCACCATGAACAAGCTGCAGTGATGGCGATGGGAGCTTTTTTTAGAGCATCAGGTGAACTATCTGCATCTATTGTGACCGCTGGTGCTGGAGCAACTAACGCAATAACAGGGGTTGTCAGTAATTGGGCTGATTCTATTCCAGGAATTATTTTATCAGGAAATGAATCCTCTTATCACATCGAAGAACATGCCAATCTGAGAATGTTTGGAACTCAAGGATTTAATGTCACAAAAATGGTCAAAGATGTGACCAAATACAGTAAGTATATTGATGAAAACACTTCGCTTCAGGATGAATTAGAAAAAGCTCATTTTTGTTCTATTTCGGAAAGACCTGGACCTTGCTGGATTGATATTCCTTTTAATCTTCAAGTTAAAGAGTCAGAGTTTAGACCATGGAAAAAAATCAAACAAGCACATAAAAAGGATATTTATATAGATGAATTAGTTACTTTAATAAATGAATCTAAACGACCACTTCTCCTAGGAGGACATGGTATTAGATTATCTGGTGCATCTGAACAATTTAACCTATTAGTTGATGAGTTGAAGATACCTACTTGTTTAAGTTGGTCTGGAATCGATATGCTTTCATCTTCAAATGAAAATTACTTTGGGAGATTTGGACTTTATGGTCAAAGGGGAGCAAATTTTATAGTTCAAAACACAGATCTATTAATTGTTATTGGGAGTAGATTATCTTTACCTCAAACTGGATACGACTTTAGTTCTTTTGCTCGTGAAGCAAAAATTATCATTATTGATATAGATGAAATTCAAGCTCCTAAGGAGTTTATTTACAAGCATTATAAAATGGATGCAAAAGATTTTTTAGATAAATTAATATTGAACAAATCAAAGTTCAATAAAATTAACCCAACTTGGATTGAATATTGTTGTAAAATAAGATCAAATTTTCCGTTAAAAGAAAAGGAGTATTTAGATAATGATTATGTGAATTCATATGAATTTATTAATAGACTTTCAGATCATCTTAAAAAAGATCAAATTATTGTAACAGATATGGGTACTGCTCTTTTAAGTGGACACCAGTCAATTAGACTAACAGAAAACCAAAAAATGTTTACTTCTCTTGGACTTGGAGAAATGGGATATGGACTTCCTGGTGCTATTGGAGCTGCTTTTAGTAGTCCAGAGAAAGAAGTCTTGTGTTTGAATTGTGATGGTGGGATTATGATGAACCTTCAAGAATTACAAACGATTATTGAAAACAATTTAAAAATTAAAATAGTTATTTTTAATAATGATGGATATTTAATGATAAAGCATACTCAAAAAATGCTTTTTAAGGGGAATTATGTATCTGTCAATAAAAAAACAGGTATTGGTCTTCCGAATTTCAAAAAAGTATTTGAGGCTTTTGGTTTCGATTATTTTAGTTTAAAGCAAGGGGATAATACAGATGATAAAATTAAAAATATCATGAATCATCAAAAACCATGTATTCTTGAAGTTTTTATGAATCCAGAGCAAGAATTCATTCCAAAGGTAAAAGGAGTTTCAATGCCTGATAAATCAATTTTATCTCTACCAATTGAAGAAATGTCTCCATTACTTTCATTAAAAAAGATTGAGGAGAGCATGTTGATCAAAGTAAGTAATAAATCAAAAAAAGTTAAAAGATGATAAAAGTTGCAATAATAGGAACTGGCAATATTGGGACGGATCTACTTATTAAGCTTCTTCAAGTTGATTATTTGGAAGTAGTAGCCTTCGTTGGTAGGAGAGATAATTCCAAGGGGATTGAGTTGGCTAGATCAAAGTCAATACTATGTTCTAGTTTAGGAATTAATTATTTTGTTAATAATCCTATTTGTTGTGAAATAGTTTATGATTGTACTAATGCGGAAGATGCTGTAAAACATGCAAAAATTTTCGAAAAGCAAAAAATAAAGGTAATAGACTTAACACCAGCTAAAGTTGGACCTTTATGTGTCCCATCCATAGATTCTGATGCCTTAAGGGGCAATAACAATGTCAATATGATTACTTGTGGAGGACAGGCATCCCTACCATTATTATCAATCGTAAAAAAACATTGTAAATCGATAAACTATATTGAATTAATTTCTCAAATTGCATCTGATAGTGCTGGTATGGGAACTAGAATTAATATTGATAAATATATTGAAACGACTGAAGCAGCGATTGAAAAGTATACTGGATGTAAGGACAAAAAAGTTATTTTAAACCTTAACCCTGCTGTACCACAAGTGGACATGCAAACAACGGTTTTCATCGAAGCAAGTATCCCCAATTTTCAAGAGCTGAAAGATGAAATTCATAATCAAATAGTAGAATTGAGAGAGTATATTCCACATTATCAATTGGTTATGGATCCAGTTTATAAAGATAAAGTATTAATATTAAGTATTAAAGTAAGAGGGAGTGGGGATTTTTTACCGAGTTATGCAGGTAATCTAGATATAATTAATTGCGCAGCTATTCAAATAACAAAGTCGTATGCAGGATAAAATAATAGTTACAGACTCTTCCTTAAGAGATGGGAACCATAGTGTGAAACATACTATTTCTTTAACAGATATTAAAAAATACTGTGTTTTTGCAGAAAAATCAAAAATTCCAATTGTAGAAGTAGGGCATGGTAATGGCCTTGGGGCTTCTTCCTTATTAATTGGTAGGGCTACACATACGGATTATGATATGTTAAAAACGGCAAAAGAAAATTTAAAAAACTCGAAGTTAGGTGTTCATGTAATTCCAGGATTAGCAACAATAGAAAAAGATATTAAGCCTGCAATAGACTTAGGAGTTGACGTTTTTAGAGTTGCTACACATTGTACTGAAGCAACTATTTCAAAAACACATATTGAGTTTTTAAAAAAGCAAAATAAGAAAGTTTTTGGAGTTTTAATGATGTCTGCCTTGTCTGATGAAGATTCTCTTTTAGAGAATGCGAAAATAATGGAAGATTATGGAGCCGAAGCAATTATTGTTATGGATTCAACAGGAACGTTTTTACCAAATGATGTTAAAAGTAGAATTGAACTGCTTAATTCTTCACTATCTATAGATGTAGGGTTTCATGCGCATAATAATTTAGGTTGTGCTGTTTATAATTCTTTAACTGCAGTCCAATCAGGAGCTAAATATATAGACGCATGCATAAGGGGATTTGGAGCCGGAGCAGGAAATGCTCCCTTAGAAATATTATTACCTGTTTTTCAGAAAAGTGGTATTTTAACTGGAATTGATTTCAAAAGAGTTATCGTTGAAGCTGATAATGTGTTAAATTATTTAGTTAAAAATCCACCTAATATTTCCCCAGTGAATATTTTAACTGGTTTAAATAAACTGTTTTCTGGTTTTGAAAAACCTATTATTGAAGCAGCAAAAATCAATGAGCTTGAATACTCATCCTTGATTTTTGAACTAGGAAGCAGAAAACTAGTAGCTGGTCAAGAGGATCTGATCATTGAAATTGCAAAAACCCTTAAGTTTAAAAATAAAGATTAGTATTTTTTCGAAATTATAGGAAAAACATTTTGAGGATTAATTTAAGAACCTATTAGGATTTCTAAAAAGAATGTATAGTGTATTATATCTAAAGTGTATCGAGTTATTTAATCGAAAAGACAAGCAATGAAATATACTTTTTTTTAACATTAATTTTATTAACCACTTATGTTCTTAATGAAAATTTAAAAAAAAACATCATTTATGAAAAATTTCAAACTCTCAATTTGTGTACCTACCTTTAATAGATCCAAATACCTTGATCTTTTTTTGAGCAAACTGGCCCAGGTAGATAATAAAATACTTGATCAGATAGAACTTAAGATATATGATAATTGTTCAACCGATAATACGTTCGATGTTATAGAGAAGTTTAATAGTAAATTTCATGTCACTTACAAAAAACAAAAAGAAAACATAGGTGGAACTAATAATGTAATCGATATAATTCAAAACTGTAAAGGAGAGTACATTTGGGTCTTAGGAGATGACGATTATGTAATAAAGTCAAATTTAGAAGCCTTTTTTAACCAGTATTTAACAAATGAATTAAATAACAATTGGTTTTTTGTGAGCTATGAAGACGGATTGATAAATTTACCTTTTGATCACGAAAAAATTTGTTTGTATTTTCAAGAAAACGGATTAGAAAAAACAATTTTAAAATATGGCTCCCATATTTTCGGCTTTTTAGGAAGCCATGTTTTCTCAAAATCTTGTTTAGATAAATCATTCTTTGAAATAGATTTTTCATATAACAGGTGGCCTCACATAACATTACTTCTTCGATCTAATCATAATCATATTTTTTTAAATCAAAGCTTAAGTGTTAAAGCAGGAGATTTAGAATGGGACTCATCAGTTTGGTTTGTTACTTTATTAAGTCAAATATTAAGTCTAGATAACTCGTATTTTAGCTTGACAACAAAAACCATTCTTATGATTAGATTAACTCTGTCCAAGACATTTAATAAACATTTAATTTACTCTAGGATATCAACAAATTATGATTATAAACTTGTAAATCAACAAATCTGGAACTTGAAAAGTGGAGCAAATTCTACGATCACTAAATTGATTTTATCAATACCAGTATTCTTAAATTTATTATTAAAATATATACCAACTAAACTGATCATGAGTATATTTAGAATTAAGCCCCATAGAATAGAGATCAATTCAAATGAAGCGTATTCAAGAAAAATATAAATAATGTGTGGAATCTATATTACTAATCTTCCATTAAATGAAGAAAAACTAAAAATAAAACTGGACTGGATTTCCCATCGAGGTCCAGATTTCACCGGAACATTTCAACAAGGTGATTTATCATTTGGTCACACCCGTTTGTCAATTATTGATTTAGATTCAAGATCGAATCAACCCATGATTCACAAGGAGTTCATACTTGTTTTTAATGGAGAAATATATAATTATCAAACAATCAAAGCAGAGCTTCAGGAGTTAGGAGAAACTTTTTTTACTCAAGGAGATTCTGAGGTTCTTTTAGTTGGTTACAAGCGATGGGGTAAAGCTTTGGTTCCTAAACTAAACGGCATGTTTGCTTTTTCTATTTATGATCGAGAAAAAAAAGAAGTGTTCAGTGCCCGTGATCGATTAGGTGTAAAACCTTTTTATTATAGTTGGGATAAAGGTGTATTTGAAATTTGCAGTCAAATAAAGCCTTTAGCAGAAAACAAAACTATTGATCAAGAAGCAATTGAGATTTATTTACAGACTGGATATGTTCCCAGTCCATGGAGTATATATAAAGAAGCAAAAAAACTCAAGCCTGGCTTTATAATGACTATGAAGTTAGACTCGCAAGATATTGAGTTTGAACAATACTGGGAACTGCAAACTCCACAGCAGAGTACCTTATCCTACGAAGAAGCAAAAGAAGAATTACATCGGCTTTTAAAAGATGCTGTGAAAATTCGTCTCCAATCCGATGTACCCTATGGGAGTTTTTTGTCGGGTGGAATAGATTCAGCATTGGTTTCGGCAATAGCAAATAAGGCAGAAAATGGAAACTTAAAAACCTTTACTATTGGTTTTGATAATCCTGAATACGATGAGAGTACTTTGGCAGGTACTTTTTCAGAAATTATAGGATCAGATCATCAAGAAACTATTTGTTCAGCGAAAGATTTAATTGATTTATTCCCCACTTTTTTTAAAACCTATGGGGAGCCTTTTGCAGATTCTTCAGCAATTCCATCCCTATTACTCAATAAAATAACAAAACCGCAGGTAACCGTAGCGCTTTCTGGAGATGGCGGTGATGAAAGCTTCTTTGGCTATAATCATTTTGAATGGTCAACTAAAGTGAACCTTTTTTTTAAAATCCCCTATGCTATTCGCAAAATATTCTCAATAATAGTTCCACTTGAATGGTTTGGGAAACGGGGGATTGGAATAAAAAATATTTTAAAGTATAAAAATTTTGATAATTTTATTGAAGGAATATTTACGGGATTTGGTTCTTTACTCCTGACCAGGAAAAGTAATGCTTGGTTAGACGAATATAAATTATTTAAAACTCTATCAGACCAATCACTTCAGCGAGTAGCAGATTTAAACATTAAACTCTGGCTAGAAAATGATAGTAATGTAAAAGTTGACCGTGCAAGCATGGCATTTGGTGTAGAAGTAAGAAGTCCATTTTTAGACTATAGGGTAATTGAATTTGCGAGAATCCTGCCTATATCATATCGTTACTATAATGGGAAACGGAAAAGAATTTTACGTGACATTTTAAATGAATATATTCCTGAAAAGGTGTTCGATGTCCCTAAAAAAGGCTTTGCAATTCCTCTAGCTGAGTGGATGCGAAATGAATTAAAAGAAGACATAATCGTGCATTTAAATGACGATTTCTTGAACAGTATAGAATGCTTGCACACAAAAAAAGTAAAGAAATACCTGCAATTACATTTTGATAATAAAGGTGATTATTCCTCCTATCTTTGGCGTGTGTTTGTATTGAGTAAATGGTTTAAAAACGAACAAATATAAATTAACATAATGGAAAGATTTCAATTTGGTAAAAACTGGTTAAGTTTTTTAGATAATCTCTCAGAGGACAGGATTGAAAATTCTGAAAAAAGTTTACTCTCCATGCTTGGAGTAAAATCTCTTGAAGGAAAATCATTTCTTGATATTGGAAGTGGGAGTGGCTTATCTTCCTTAGCCGCTAAAAGAGCTGGCGCTAATGTTCATTCGTACGATTACGACATACAGTCTGTTGAGTGCACTAGAGAGCTTAAAAGACGCTATTTTAACTCAAATAAAGATTGGAAAATTGAACAAGGTTCAATATTAAACGAGCAATACTGTAAAGAGCTTGGGCAATTTGATGTTGTGTATTCTTGGGGTGTTTTACACCATACTGGGAATATGTATGAGGCATTGAAAAATGCAGATATTTGTGTTAAGAAAGATGGATATCTATTTATTGCCATTTACAATGATCAAAGACTACAGTCCCGAATTTGGACTAGCATTAAAAAAA
>TARA_B110000971_G_scaffold94985_1_pt1 | contig 20638 bp, 18 predicted proteins | sample TARA_B110000971 | Tara Oceans TARA_B110000971 (sample SAMEA4397842) | marine metagenome | biome: Polar Biome; feature: [SRF] surface water layer (ENVO:00010504); material: water (ENVO:00002006), including particulate matter (ENVO:01000060) such as... | depth 5 m | reverse complement strand
TATAACCCCAGCCTAAACAGTTGGGGTTTTTTAATAAATATGAGATTGTTAACCCACCTCAAAACTAGTTCTTCCTATAGAAGCCGTGGTAGACAACCACGTTGATAGTCTGGATGTGGAAGCGCAGTAATGCATGTAGCTGAACAGTACTAATAGCTCAATTGGCTTGATTTATGCACTGAAATTCTTTTAATTTCATTGTTTTAATATCGATGATTTATTATTAAGTTTTTAACCATAAAACTAAATCACTATTTAAAATTGTTTTATTTTTTATTAAGTTTTCGTATTTAACTTTAAACATGTTTATTTCTTTTATTGTAAAATATTTTTTCAACAGGTTTTCAAATTCTGCTTTTCTAAAAAAAGTATTCTTTAATCTAAATTCATTTGTACAGTTAAAATTAATTAAGTAAGTCTTTTTCATGATTTTTTTTTTACAAAGTTTAGCTCTAAAATCATCAACAAGCCTAATCCTAAAAAAAATATCAGTATTTTTTTTTACTTTTTTTTTTAAATTTTCTAAAACTCTTTTAATTTGTGAATAATCTAAATAATAAAGACTATTTGAAAAAATGATTACGTTAAAATCAAGTTTTTTTTCTTTTTCAAGAAAGTCCAACATATCATTTTTTAAAAAAGAAAAATTATTTTTTAACTTATGTCTCATCTTAATTATATCAAAATTATGATTTGCATCAGATATACATTTTGATGACACATCTATACCCCTAGTATTCCATCCGTAATTAAAGAATAAATCTAAATTATTCCCATTAGAACATCCTAATTCTAAAACACGTTTGTTTTTTTTTTTATCAAATTTTTTTTTAAAAAAATACTTAATTATATATTCGTCAGGGTATTTTAAACCTTTTATAAATGACATCATTTTAATAACTTTAAAACTTCTTTATTAATTAAATATTTACCACGAATATTAAAATATTCTTGTGAATTTTTAATTATAATACGCTTTTTTTTCTTTGATAAATTCTTTAAGTCATTTTTTATACTGCTGAGATTTGATTTTATAATAGATTTATTTTTTGAAAAATAATTAAAAGCATTTTTTTGGTCTTTTGAGCAATTAAATCCTAGAACTGGTATTTTCATTGAGAATAATTCATATAAAGTTGATCCACAGCATGAAATTACTGCATCAATATTATTTTTAGCTAATACTTCCCTTAAATTAAAGTTATTTACAAAAAAAACATTCTTTTTATGGCTTAAGTTCTTAATTTTTTTTTTAATAAAAGGGTTGGCTGAGGAAATATAAAGCTTATATCTATCTAATTTTGGAATTATTCTATTATAAAAATTATTTACATCTGTGCCTCCAAATAAAAGTAGTACATTCTTAATAGTTTTTCTATTATCTGAAATCTTTTCAGTAAATTTATAATTATTTAATATAGTATAATTCGAACCAAAAAGTTTTGTTGTTTTTTTATTAATTTTATATCCAAGGTTTCTAAAATATGGGTTTTGATTTATCAATAAATCACATTCATATTTTTTCAAAAAATTTTCATCATCTATTACTACAGTTTTTTTATAAAACTTCTTCGCACTTCTAATAACTTGGGCTGATAAATTTGGATGATCAAAAATAATAATTTTACTTTTATCAATTCTAAATTCATTATTTATATTTTTATAAATAATTCTTAATTTAATTTTTTCATGATCAAAAAATGATTTAATAAAATTTATGTCATTGTCACCTTTCTTTTTATAAATAATAAAAGTTTTTTTTTCCTTAAATGTTAAAGCTAAATTTATTGATCTAATTAAATGTCCAAGACCAACTTTGTTCCCTCCATCTGTATAAAAAGTAATCATTATAATTCTTGATAATTTTTGCTAATATCTAAATTATCATTATCTTTGATAATATTTTGAGTTTTTATTTTTCCACAAAAAAATAACATATCAAAAATGGAGAGATTTGGTGTGAATTCTTTAATATTTTGATTATATTGAACGGACTTATAGTTAATAAAATAATGATCTATTTTTTTTTTTTTAAATATTTCTAAATTAACATATGACTGGCTTCCCTTATTTGAAATATATGACTTTGCTCCAATTGTTTGACACATTTCTATTAGTAAATTATTATTTTTACTTTGAAAATTAAAATCTTTATCGTTTAAAATTTTTGTTTTTATATCTAATTCTTTCATTAAAAACTTTAATGTATAGATATTTATATCTTCTAGCTTAATCCAATTCTTTGAATACAGCTCTTCAAAAAATCCAATGTATTCTTTGAAGTATTTGCTTTTTTTATAGCTAAGATAAATATTCTTTAAATGATTTTTTTTCCAATCTGTATTATTATCAATTTCAACTTCTCTTATTTCTGGTAACTTATTTTTTTTAATCGGCACAGATAAAAGAAGAGGTTTATTCCTATTAAGGATTTGATTTCTAGAATGCCAACTTTTTTTTTGAAATTGGATTTTTGTAAGAAATATAAAAACATCTGAAAAATTAATTTTTGCAATTAAACCTGGATATGGAAGATAATTTAGTTGATGAGCACTTAATTTCATTAAATATTATTAATTATTTTGATATCTTTTTTTATTTTTTTTATACTAATTTTTTCATCTAGCCAAAAATTAATAATTTTTTCCCCAATCTTTACTGAATTTTTATAATTAGTTTTTTTACTAGGGGAGATGTAATGTAGAGGTTGATACCAAGTACTTACATCTATGTTAATTTTCCTTAGAGAATTTACTAAAAAATCTCTTTTCTTATTTATTAGCCCAACAAATCTCCACGGAACAATTTCGCCAATGTTTAGTGGTTTGGAGATAAATTTAATATCTTTTTTATAAATATTATATTTTTTTTTTCTATTATTAATAATTTTTTTAACATGTGTTAATTTATTTTTTATTTTTCTTTCTATTGAATTATTGCTTTTAAAAATAAATATTTTTTTATATTTAGCCTGTATATTAAAGATTTCTTCTGTAAATTTTTTATCATTCTTAAAAAATTCTTCTTTAAGATCGTAGTAAGACTTTTTATAGTTGTTAATCCTTTTTAAATAATCATTTGGTTTTGGATTTAATATTCTATTAAAATCTAACATTTTTAAATATAATTTCTCATTATCTGTTAAAATACATCCCCCAGATCCACAATCTAGAATTTTACTATATCCAAAACTCAGAACAGAAGCATCTCCAAACGATCCAATAATTTTACCATTTGTCTTAGCTCCAAAAGATTGAGTGGCATCTTCCAGAACTAATATTTTTTTTTTTTTACAAAAAGCAACAATTTTTTCAATTTCACAAATATTACCAAAAGTATGAGTCGGGACGGCAACCATAGTTTTTTTTGTAAAAACTTTTTTTAAATTATTAATGCTCATAGTATAGTTTTGAGAGCTAACGTCAGAAAAAATAACTTTGTGACCTGCGAATATCGCCGCATTTACAGCTTGGACACATGTTATTGAAGGATAGATTATTTCAGTTTTTTTTTCCAATGTTTTAAAAAAAAGGAACATGGCAGTAGTCCCATTTCCAGTCATTAAGCAATATTTTCTATTAAAATATGATGCTATTTTTTTTTCTAGATTTTTCAAATTTTATTTTTCTAAGTTCTTTTGATATATTGGCTCATCAGCATTTATATTTTTTTTGAGTCTCATTCCTATAATTTTAAAAAATTTATTTGCAGGTATACCAATACTAGGTCTAAGTGTTTTTATATTTTTTTCTGTAATTATATCATTTTTATTCAAGTTTTTTTTGGCATAAATTGACCTTCTGTAAATAAGGTTTTTTTTATCATTGTCAGATATTTTTTTATTAATCTTTCCTATACCAAGTGAAATAAAAATATTTTTTGTTTCCTCTTTAAGGACTCTTAGGTCTTTAAGAGGAATTGAAAACTCAGAGTCTTCAGTTATTGAATTATTATTTAGTTTAACATGTTTCTCAATTGCCACAACACCAAGTGCTGTAGCACTCAAAGAAGATGTCAGTCCCCTTGTATGATCCGATAAACCAATTAAATGCTTGTTGAATTCTTTTTTTAAAAAATTAACTCTGTTAATGTTTGCATCTGAAAGTGAAGTTGGATAGCTTGACACGCAGTGTAACAAGATGATTTTTTTGTGAAACTTATAGATTATTTTCATTGCCTCATTAATTTCTTTAGCTGTGGAAACACCTGTTGATAGAATTATAGGCTTTCTTGTTTTTGCAATCATTTTAACTAGATATAAATCAGTAATTTCAAATGAAGATATTTTAAAAATTTTGGGACTAAATGATTTCAAAAAAATCAATGCTCTGTTGCTAAAAGGTGTGCTAAATAAAATTTTATTTCTTTTTTTAGCTAATTTGAAAGCATCTTCATGCCAAGAATAAGGTGTGCATGCTTTTTTATATAAATTCCACAAGTTTTTTCCTTTCCATAAGCCATTTTTAATTATGAAAGGTTTTAAATCACTATTAAAAGTTATGTCTTCCGGTTCATAAGTTTGAATTTTTACTAAATCTGCGCCATTATCATATGCTTGATCAATGAGTTTTAAAAATTTTTCTTTGGATCCACCATGATTAGATGAAATTTCTGCAATAATTACAGGTGGTTTGTCATAACCAAATTCTACATTTTTGCTAATTTTAATATTCATAATTATACTCAGTAAAATCTATCAACTTATATCAATATCTTTGATAATAAACATATTTTCTTTAGTAATAACGATTTAAATAAACTATATCAATTATTAAGTAATAAAAATTTAATAAAATATTATGTGCAAAATTTAAGTAATGTTTAATAATCTTATAAATTATTTTTTATTAGACAAGACAACTCTCAAATTTATTAAACTAAATAAGAAACTTTTTAAAAATTTTAAGAATAACAATTTAAAAAAAAACCAAATTTTAATTGAGTTTAATAATTGGAAACCTTTTCATGTTTCAAACTCATATATTTTAAATTATTTATTAAAAAAATATAATGCAGAAGCTATCGGATATGAGCTTTATAGCCCCATGTTAAAAAAAAATAATTTATTTGAGAAAATAAAATGGATTATCGGTAGTAAATTTCTTTTAAAGACTTTTTATGTATATTCTTCGTTTAATGTAAATAAATTTATTACAATCAAATTTTCTAACAATATAAAAAATTTAGTAAGAAAAAATTTTAAAAAAGTATTTAGTAAAATAAAAAAAAAAAGTGATTTAGAAAAAATTGAGATTAACAAGGTCTGGATTGGTGATCTTATTTATGATAGTTTTTTAAAAAAATACAATGTAGCAACGATTGATATTGAGTCAAATAATTTTAAAATTTTTTTTAAAGAATTTTTGCACATATTTTTTTTTTGGTACAATTATATAAAAAACAATAAAGTAAAAAGTGTTCTCTCAAGTCATGGTGTCTATACGTTTGCCATACCACTTAGAATCGCCGTAAGCTTAAATATAGATTCATTTGTAGCTAATGAACAAAAAATTTATAGATATGATAAAAAATGCTTATCATTAAAAGAAAACTTGACAGGAAATTTTTCAGAATCAAGACTGTTTAAATCTATTTATTCCAGTGCAAACAAAAGTAATAAAAAATATATGATTTCCAAAGGCAAAAAAATATCTGATCAAATTGCAATTAAATCCAAAAAACTTTTTTATATAAATAATGAAAAAATTAAAAAGTTAAAATTGAATAATTTTAACGTCCCTACTAAAAAAAATATAAGGGTCTTAATTTCATCCCATGCTTTTACAGATAGTCCACATGTATTTGGAAATAATTTATTTGTAGATTTTAGACATTGGTTTGATTTTTTAAATAAGACTATTAATGAGACAAATTATGAATGGTTTCTTAAGCCTCATCCCAATAAAGATGAATGTACAACAAAAGAAATTGGTGATTTAGTTAAAAAAAATAAAAGAATAACATTACTTGATAACAATTATAATATTAATCATTTAAGTAAGTTAAAAATTGATTTTACATTAACAATATTTGGTGTTGTTGCCAGAGAACACCCCTTAAGAAATATTAATGTAATTAGTGCATCTGCAAATGGGCCACATAGTAAATTCAATTTTACTCACACATGTAAAAATTTAAAAGAATATAAAAACATTTTATTAAATTTAGACAGTTTTAAACCTAAAATTAATAATAAACAATTATACCTCTATCATTATATGAATGATATGTACTTTAATCGTAACTATCTTTTTTTAAATTTTGATGAAGTTGTTACTAAAATTGGTGGCATTAAAAATTTTTACAATAGTTTTTTTTATGAAGGTTGGATAAAGTACTTCAAAAATCGTGATCATGAAAGAATATTAAGGTATATCAAAACCTTTATAGATTCAAAAGATTACTCCTTAAATTTAAAGCATCAAATAAATAAAGAAAAAAATTTTAAAATTAATTATTAACTTTAATTAACTTTTCTGCAAATTTCCAATCTTCAATATCGTTAATATCTATACTTGAATATTTATTTATAATAATTGCTTCAGTTTTCGAGTCTATAATATTTTTTTTTTTTTTAAATTTTGCAGTTGTTCCAAAATAAAATTGTCCACTATCATAATAATATTTATTAAGTTTGTTAGAATTTTTGTTAAAAAAATTTTTTTTTAACCATTTAATTTTATTTTTTTCTATTTTAAAAGCTCTATCAATTGCTGAAGGAAATTCCTGAACTGTTAATATCATATTTTTTTTTTGGTTTATAAGGATTTTATAAGCTTTAATTAAGTTTTTATGATTTATAAATGGTGAAGCAGGATAAATACAGCAAGTATAATCAAACTTTTTATTTTTTTTTTCATAAAAATTTAATGTGTCTCTTATTACATCATTTGTGTTAGTAAAATCATCACTTAGTTTTTTTGATCTTAAAAAGTCTACGCTTGCACCAAATTTTCGAGCTGTATTGGCTATAACTTCACAGTCAGTTGAAACGGCAATATAATCAAACAGTTTACTATCTATAGCAGCCTTGATTGTATAGCTTATTATTGGTTGCCCATTAAACTTTTTAATATTTTTTTTTAAGACTCTTTTACTATTTTTTCTTGCTGGTATTATTGCAATAGCATTTTTATTTTTAAACATTATATTGAAATTACTATATATTCTTAATAATAATAATATTATTTAAATTATACTTAAAATATTTTCAATAAATAGTTAAATTATAGCTAAAATGTTAGAAAAATTTTTTAATTCTTATAATTTTAATAAAATTTAATTTTTATATGAAGCAAATTAAAAAAATTTTTAAATATCTAAAAAATATACTTTTAAAGAAAAAAGATAACACAATAGAAACTATATTTGTAAATAAGCTATATCTAGCGAGAGCTAAAACAAAAAACAAATTCATACAGAATAATTTTTTTCAAACATTTAAATCTACAGGTGTAGATATAGAGTTTAATAAAAGAATATTAAAGTTTAGAGAAAATAATCCCGAGTTTAATTTTTATTTTTTTGATGACATTGAGATGGATGAATACATGGAAAAAAATTGGAGCCATCGAAAAATTTATAAAATTTATAAAGATAGTATTTTTGGAGCATCTAAAGCCGATATTTGGAGATATTGTATACTTTTTCAATATGGTGGAATTTATCTAGATTTTGACTCTTCTATAGAATTTTCTTTAAGTGATATACCTCCGAATGTTGATGAGGTAGTTTCTTTTGAAAAAAATACAATAGAATCACAAATTTCAAGAGAATATACACCTGATTATAATTTTTTTACTAAATTACCCAAAGAACATAAAAATGTTAATTATCCAAAAAATTTGTTTATTCAATGGCTATTAATATTTAAAAAAGAGCACCCAATACTTAGAATGGCAATTGATCAAATAGAAAAAAATTACGATTTCTTCTATAAGAAAGAGTTTGAATCTGCTCATTTGGCAATCGTAAACTTTACTGCACCAGTACTATTAACAAAAGTTATTTGGGATTATGTTTTAGATGGAAATAAGATTTTTCAAAAAGGAATTGATTACAACTCTCAAGTAACTTTTAAAAATATTTCAAAAAATGGTGTTTATTTTAATGACGATAGTTATTATAAAAAGTACAGTAACACTCAAATTTTATTTGAAAAACCTGTGAGGCTAAATTTAGGTTGTGGGAATAATATCAAGAAAGAATTTATTAATATAGATGCAGTCAAAAAGAAGGAAAATATATTAAATATTGATATAAAGCATTTAAAGAATAATTTTTCCAACTTAACTGTGGATGAGATTTATGCAAAAGATATTATTGAGCACGTGGGATTACCTACAGCTAAAAAATTTATTAAAGAATGGTCATTTTTATTAAAAAGAGGTGGGGTTATAACTATTACAACTCCATGCCTTGATCTTTTAATTGATGCTTTTAAGATGAAGTTAATTGATGAAGAAAAATTTAATTATTTGTTATTTGCAGGTGTTTTTTGGCAAAATGAAAAGCCATATTGGGATACAGAAAAAACAACAATTTATGACTGGCATAAGGTTTGTTTTTCTAAAAATCAATTAAAAAAAATACTTAATGATAATGAATTTGAAATAGTATCGGAAAGATACGATGAGATCATTAAAAATGTAAATGGTTTAAACATGACTATAAAAGCAAAGAAAAAATAATTAATGAAATTCTTTTTGAAAAGTTTGAAAAGGCTGATACCAGAATCAAATATTTCTAAAAAATTACCTAATTTGAAATTTAATACTTATGAATTTATTGATATAAAAGACTGGTGTTACACTGTTAGTAATATTACAAAATTATTTCAAGAAAAAAGAACATGGATTAAGTTTTCTAAAGATAAAAAAATAAAATTAAAAAAACCAGATTATTATCAAGATAAAACATCATTAGATATTTTATTAAGCCATAAAACTGTAGGCATGAGATTAAAAGATTTAATAAAAGGAAGAAAAATTATTGGGTCGAAAATTGCTCATTTAGACAATGTGTTCATTCAAGATGATAAAATTCCTATTTTTTTAAAGCCCAATCTTGCTTTGACAGAGTCATACGGTTCGTCAGAATGGTTAAATTTTCAATTAAATAAGTGGAATGATAAAAATAATTACAAAGAGTCAAAAATTTATATTAAGAAAAAAAAATATTTACACACAAGAGTAAAACTGCTGCAAATAGACAAAGAAAAAAAAGTTAAATATATCAATAGAGGTATACTTCTATCATCAGTAAATGATAATAATTTTTTTCATTGGATATTTGATACCTTGAGTAAAATGAAGCTTATAAAGTTGAGTAAAGAATTTGAGAAGATACCAATTATTATTAGATCTAAACCAAATAAATATCAAAAAGAATTACTTAAAATATTTAAAATAAAAAATAAAATAATAACAACAAACAAAAAAGATATTTTTATTAAAGACTTGTATTTTCCATCCCTTCCTAGTCCGCCTATCTATGACCTGGACACTATTAATTGGATAAGAGAAATTTTTTTAAATCATCAAATTAAAAAAAGTAGTTTTCCATCAAGTAAAAGAATTTATATTTCCAGAGAAGATGCTAGTCATAGAAAGGTAAGGAATTGCAGTAAAATTTATGTCTATCTAAAAGATTTGGGATTTACCAAACATATATTGTCTAAAATTTCTATAGATGAACAAATTGAATTATTCAAAAATGCTGAAATTGTAGTTATGCCTCATGGCTCCAATTGTCTTCATATGGTTTACGCCCCAAAAAAATGTAAATTCATAGAATTTCAATCACCTTCACAAATAAATAACATGTTCGCTTGTATGAGCTTAATTTTAAAACAAAAATATGGTTTTTTGATTGGTAAAAATGAAGATAGGAATAATAATTATGATATTAGTTTAAAAAACCTTGAAAAAATTATGCAAAAAGTATTATAAGATTTTTTTTTGTAAAAAAATTAAAAATTTATAGAATTAGCTTAACTTATTTTGATGAAAAAAGATTCAATTTTACTATTATTCAAAGGTTCGGCTGGTGAGGTGGATTGGATTTTACCGATAGCAGATAAACTTTCAAAAGATTTAAATATTTATACACATTTCAGATCAAAAAAAGCCTTCGAAATTTTAAAATATAATAAAGATTTATTTGATAAGTGGAAAAAAATTAATAATGGTTTTTACATAAGCAGTATTTACAATAATTTTGGATGGAAAGTAATTAACAAGATTCTAAATAAATTTTTAAATAAAAAATTTGAATTTTTAAATAAAAAAATTAATAATATCAAATATTTAAAAGATTTTTTTTTAAATAAGCAAAAAAATAAATTTTTTAAATATATATTTTCTGAGTCTAGTTATCCCAATGGATGGTATGAGTCTGCAAAAAAAAATAAAGATAGGTCTTTAATTATACATTATCCTCATAGCCCATTTATCTCTTTTCAAAAAAAAAAATTCAAAAATAACTATTCACTTAATGGAGATATTCTTTTATTAAATGGAATTGAGGAAATTAATAGATGGTCTAATTTTATTAATAAAAAAAAAATTTATACCTTAGGCATACCCAGATATGATATAAATTGGGTAAAAAAAATATTAAATAATAAAAAAAGGATTCACACTAAAAATTTTATAATATCCATTCCTTACAAATCTTTTTTTAATCTTTATCCATCAAAATCAAAAATTTTAAAAATACATTTGGAAAATTTATTTAGGACTATTTTGAGTATAAAAAATGTTATTATATACATCAAATTACATCCAAGACTTAAATGTGATAATACTATTGAGATTATTAAAAAATTAAAAAAAACTTATAAAAATAAAATTATAATTACAAATCATCATTTATTTTTGTTAGCAAATAATTCTGATCTATGTATTAGTCCAACTAACACATCAACTATTCTTGATTTTATTTATTTTAATGTGCCCACAGTACAATATGGAAAACCATTCAAACAAATTGATGGAAAAGAAAATGAAAATAACTCACTTCCAAAAAAAGGAATTTCTTTAATTTATAATGATATTAATTATTTATCAAAAATTATTAAAAATATTTTAAAAAAAAAAAGAACTAAAATTTGGAATTATCAGCAAAAAACATTTAAGAAATATTTCAAGCATAAAGATTCAATAAATAGAATTATTAAATTAATAGATACCGAATATAAAAAAAGGTATGATAACTAAACAACGATTTATTCTAGATTGGAGAAGCTATTATCGATAATAAATATTAATAATTGATTAAATTTTAGCATAATCAATTTTAAAATTGCGAAATCTAAAAAATAATAATAGTTAAGTTATCATATATTTAAAAAAAAAGGATAAATTTTGTTTAAAGATAAGACCATATTAATTACTGGAGGGACAGGCTCATTTGGTACCAATTTTATAAATTATTTTATAAGAAAAAAAATTAATTTCAAAAAAATTTTAATATTTAGTAGAGACGAGTTCAAACAATTCAATATTGAAAATAACTTGCCAAAAAATTTAAAAAATAAATTTAGATTTTTTTTGGGAGATGTAAGAGATTTAGATAGATTAGAATTTGCACTAAGAGATGTAGATTATGTTATACACGCAGCTGCCTTGAAACATGTTCCAAAAGCTGAGTATAATCCTTATGAATATATTAAAACAAATATCTTGGGTACTCAAAATATTGTTCAGGCCTCATTAAAGACAAATGTTAAAAAAGTAATTTCTTTGTCAACAGATAAAGCAAGTAGTCCTATAAATCTATATGGAGCAACAAAACTTTGTGCTGATAAATTGATAACATCAGCCAACAATATTAAGGGAAAAAAGAAAATTGAATTTTCAGTAGTTAGGTATGGCAATGTTTTTGGAAGCCGAGGCTCTGTAATTCCTAAGTTTTTAAATATAAATCCAAATTCAACTTTTCCTATAACACATCAGGATATGACCAGGTTCAACATTTCTCTTGAGGACGCTATTGATTTAGTAATATGGACTTTGAACAATTCTTTTGGAGGCGAGGTGGTAGTTCCCATTTTATCAAGCTATAAAATAATTGATGTAGCGAGGTCCATAAACCCTGACATAAAATTAAAATATACCGGAATCAGAGTGGGTGAAAAAATTCATGAAGAAATGATTTCCTATAATGAGTCAAGACACACCATATCACTTAATGATAAATATATTATTCTACCAGAATATAATTTATCAAAATCTATAAAATTTTATAAGAAATTTAAAGGTTTTAAAGAAATTAAAAAATCATTTCAATACACTTCAAACCAAAAAAAATTTCTTACAGTCAAAGAACTTCAGAAACTGATTGATCAATTCAAGAACAAATAAATGGTTATAAGTTATGGAAAACAGTCAGTTGATAAGAGTGATAAGTTAACAGTACTTAAATCATTTAATCAGTTAAACTTAACAAGTGGTAAATATTTAAACTTATTTGAAAAAAAATTAAAAATATATCTAGGGTGTAAATATGTTTTGGCATGCTCTAGTGGTACTTCATCAATCTTTTTAGCACTTAAATCATTAGAGTTAAAAAAAAATGATATTGTAATAATGCCAATTGTCAATTTTATAGCTTCAGCAAATATATCAAAGTTGCTTGGGTTTAAGATTTTTTTTGCAGATATTGATGCAATAACTGGCCAGATGACAAATGAAACTCTTGAAAAATGTATTCAGCAAAACAAATTAAAAAAGATTCAAGCTGTCATTACAATGCATATGGCTGGACATCCTTATAATATAGTAAATTTTTATAAACTAAAAAATAAATATAACTTTAAATTGATAGAAGATGCTTGTCATGCACTAGGCTCAGAATATAAAAAAAAAAAAATTTTTAAAATTGGCTCTTGTAAACATTCAGATATTTCAACATTTTCTTTTCATCCTTTAAAAACCATTACAACAGGAGAAGGTGGCTGTTTAGCAACAAATAATAAATTGATATATGATAAAGCAAAAAATTTAAGAAGTCATGGCTTTGAAACTAATAAAAATAAACCGCATTGGAATTATGATTTAATTCAAAGTAGCTTAAATTTTAGGCTCAGTGAGATTAATTGTGCATTAGGATTCTCACAAATGCAAAAAATAAATAAATTTTTAAACAAAAGAAGAATTATTGCAAAAAATTATTATAAATTATTTAATGAAGATGTTTTTTTAAAAAAATATGTAAATACTCCAAATATTCTTAATAAACACATTAAATCAGCTTGGCACCTCTTTTTAATTAATATTAATTTTAGTTATTTTAATACAACCAAAATTGAATTGATGAAACATCTTTTGACAAAAAATATAAAAGTACAGTTCCATTACACCCCTATTTATGAATTCAAAAAAATAGAAATTAAAAAAATTTCTTTCCCGGGTGCCCAAGAGTATAAATCTACAACATTAAGTATACCAATTTTTTATGATTTAAAAAAAAATCAGCAAGAAAAGATTGTACTTATTATAAAAAAATTTCTCAAAAAAAAATTAATTAAAAAATGAAAACAATTTTAAAATTTTTAGATAAAAAAGTTAAAAGAAATTTAATTATTATTATTTTTCTATCATTTATTATAATTCTCCTAGAAACACTTAGTGTTGCAGCAATTTTTCCATTAATGAAAATAATACTTGATATTGATTATTTAAAGACATTTAAAATATTTAATGATCTAATTATTTATTATGATCAGAATACTGCATTGATTGTTTTTGTTGTAAGTATTTTTATAATTTATATGTTTAAAAATTTGTTATTATTAATTTCTACGATAATTCAAAGTAAATTTCTTAACTTTGCAAATGCGAACTTTTCAGCAAATCTTTATAAAATATATTTAAAATTTGAATATGAAGAGTTTCAAAAAAAAAATACAAGTTATTACCTTAGAAACATAATAGATAATGTTAATGCATTTTTTGGAACTTATATAAAATATTTAATAAGCTTTATTACTGAACTGTTTATAGTTTTAGGTTTATTTATCGTAATGTTCATTGCCTCACCACTATCAAGTATTTTTTTTGTATTAGGAATGAGTACAGTTGGTTTTTTAGTCTATTTATATCATCAAAAAAAAATTACATTTTGGGGAAAAATAATTCATGAGAACCATGTAGCTAAACTTAATCTAGCTAAAAGAGGACTTAATCTATTTAAAGAAGTAAAATTATTTAATAAAGAAAATTATTTTGTAAATAATTATTTCAATACTATAAAAAATATAGCAAATATTTCATATAAATTCGATGGTGTAATGGCATTACCGCGACTTTTTTTTGAGATTGCAGGTGTTATTTTTATCTGCTCATTTCTTTTAGTTAAAGTTTTAAGTGATGAAGATCCATCAGATTTTTTACCTATTCTAGCGTTATATGCTTTGTCTGGATTTCGAATGATGCCATCTGCTAATAGATTGATAGGAGCAATACAGAGATTAAAATTTTCTAAACCGATGATAGATTTCCTGGAGAATGAATTAACCAGGTATAACCGAAAAAATGAAAGCAATGGTAGAAAACAAAGTATTGATTATACTTTTAAGGAAAAGATTCAAATCAAAAATTTAGAATTTAGTTACTCTCAAAATAAAAAAAAAATTTTTGATAAATTTAATTTAGAGATAAAAAAAGGTGAATTTGTAATTGTTAATGGTGCTAGTGGCGTAGGTAAGAGCACTCTTATAAATCTACTATTAGGCTTACTTAAGCCAACAAAAGGAGAAATATTAATAGATGACTTGAGCATTCACAAAAATTTAGAATCTTTCTATAAAATCATAGGTCATGCTCCGCAAGATATAAATCTAATTGATGATACTCTGATAGCTAATATTGCTTTCGGTTGTTACAAAAATGAAATTAATATGAAAAAAATTAATAAAGCTGTAACAATTTCTGGGTTAGATGACTTTATAGATAGCTTGCCAGAAAAACTTAATACTAATGTGGGTGAAAAAGGTTTTAAAATTTCAGGAGGTCAAAAACAAAGAATAGGAATTGCAAGAGCCCTATATGATGATCCTGAAATTATTATTTTAGATGAGTCAACAAACGCACTAGATCCAGAAACAGAGCTTGGGATAGTTAATTCTCTTAAAAATGAAAAAATAACTGTTATTTTAATCACTCACAAAAAAGAATTATTAAAATATTCGGACCGAAATTTTAAGCTAGATTAATTAATGGTTATGAAAGTTTTATATGATAATTCTATTTTTTTTAAACAATCATATGGTGGTATATCAAAATACTTTTTTAAATTATTTAATAACTTTGATAATCAGAAAGATATAAATTTTTTTGTATCATCATTTATACATAAAAATGAATATTTAAATGAATATTCATCAGAATCTATCTATTTAAAAAAGTATCCATTATTTTCTAAAACATTTTTTGAGCAAATGAATAAATTCAAATTTAAAAAAGATCATTATGTATATAAACCAGACATTATTCATTACACTTATTATGGACCTCAAATATCAACTCAGTCTAAGTCAATAGTTACAGTTTATGATTTAATTCATGAGAAATTTTATAAAAAATATGGTTTAAAAAAACCCTTTTTTGAACATAGAAAAAAAATTCTAGATAGCATGGATATTATAATTTCTATTTCTGAAAATACAAAAAAAGATTTAATCAAAATTTATAAGATTAATGAAAATAAGATTCATACAGTTTATCTAGGTCTTGATATAAAAAAAAATATTACGAATGATGAAATAAATTACACAAATAACAACCCCTATATATTATATGTTGGGAATAGATCTAAACATAAAAATTTTATAAGTGTGATTAAGGCTTTTTCCAGCTCAAAAAAAATCAATAGTAATTTTAAATTTATTTGTTTCGGGGGGGGAGAATTTAATATTAGTGAAAAAAAATTATTTAATGATCTAAACTTAAATAAAAAGATAGAATATATACATGGCAATGATTTATTGCTTCAAAATTTATATAAAAAATCAAATTTATTTGTGTATTCAACACTATATGAGGGCTTTGGGCTTCCGCCAATGGAGGCTATTCAAAATAATTGTCCTGCATTAATCTCCAATGTGGGTTCTCTAAAAGAAATTTATGATGATGGCGTAATGTACGTCAATAACCCACTTGATATAAATGAATGGTCTGAAAATATGAAAACAATTTTATTTGAGGATAGAATTAAAAATGATTATTTAACAAAAGGAAAAAAAAGAATTCAATTATACTCCTGGCAAAAATGTGCAGATCAAACAAAAAATTTATATAAAAAATTACTTTAATTAATTCTATATAGCTAAACTTCTTGACAAATTAGATTTCTAATGTTCTTAGTAAAAAATCTTATGTTTTACTTAAATTTGCCCAATACTTCTACACTTGAAAAAAAGTATATTAACGACGCTATTGACAAAGGCTGGCTGTCAAGTTCTGGCGAGCACACAAAAATTTTAGAAAAAAAAATTGCCAAATTTATAGGTGTCAAATACTGTGTAGCTGTTCAAAGTGGTACAGCAGCATTACACGCTGCATTATTAGGCATGGGTGCAAAAAAAGGAACCAAAATTGTTTCACCAAACTATAGCTGTATTTCAAATCTATCATCAATAGCACAATGTAGCTCAATCCCTGTCTTGGTTGATGTAGAGTTAGAAACATTTGGTTTAGATCTTGAATTACTAAAAAAAGCAATAAACAAGTATAAACCAAAAATAATTCAAATAGTCCATGTTTATGGCCATCCAGCAAAAAACACTGCAGAAATAATAGAATATTGTAAAAATAAAAATATTTTAGTTTTAGAGGATGGGAGCGAGGCTCTTGGTGCAACTATTGAAGGTAAAAAAATAGGCTCTTTTGGTGATGTAAGTATTTTCTCTACCAGATCTGAAAAAATGATTGGTGTTGGTGAGGGTGGCTTAATTTGTACAAATAATAAAAAAATTTTTAAAAAAATTTTACTTTATTGTTCACGTGGAGCAAGTGAGAGATCTAAAAATGACAAGTATTGGAAAAAATACCTTATCAGCGAACTTGGTTTTAATTATTTGTTACCTCACTTGTTAGGTGCAGTAGGGAGAGGTCAAATAGAAAGATTTCAAAAAGAAATATTACCAAGAAAGATTAATGTTGGAAAATTGTACAGAAAAATATTTAAGGAAAATGATAAATTTAAACTAATTCAAATTAACATACCTGGTAATAAAGCAGTTTATTGGCTGAATGGGATTTTTTTAAAAAATCTTAATAAGAAAAATATTTTTAAATTAGGAGAAAAACTTCAAAAAAAAGGAGTTGAAGTTAGGTCAGGTTTTTGGCCTTTATCAGATTTTAAGTTTTTTAAATCAAAATTAGTATTAAATGGTAACTCTAAAAGCATATTTAATAAAATAATTATATTGCCTTCAAACTGGCGTCTAGTTGAAAAGGATATAATTAAAATTAAAAATATAGTTAACAATGAATTAAAAAAAATAAGTGGAAGTTAAAGAGCAATTTAAATCATATTATCATTTTCATAAAGACAAGGGTGAAGATTTTCAGCATGGCGGACAAAGAGTAAAGGGTATTTTTAAACAAAGTACTGACTTAAGACCTTTGATTTCTGTGATTACAGCTGTCTATAATGGCGGGCAATATTTGGAAGAAAGCATTGATAGTATTAAAACTCAGAATTATCAAAATTTTGAACATATAATTATTGATGGTTGTTCTACAGATAAAACCCCTGATATCATAAAAAGAAATGAAGATAATATTGATTATTGGATATCAGAAAAAGATAAAGGCATATATGATGCTTTTAACAAGGGGCTAAAGTTAGCTAAAGGTGATTATATTGTTTTTGTTAATTCTGATGATAAGCTTTATGACAACAATGTGTTTAGCACTGTCATTAAGTATTTTAAAAATAACAAAGATTTAGATTTTTTATTTGGCCCAGTAAAAAAACATTGGGGATTGTTGCATGGCTACAAACCCTGGAAAATAAGATTTAGTTGGGGTTTTTACTCAAGTCATTCTACTGGTTTTTTTATAAAAAAAAATGCAGCAAAGAAAATTGGATTTTATAATTTGGCATATAAGTACTCTTCAGATTATGATTATTTTTATAGAATGATTGTTAAGTTAAAAATGAGAGGCACATCAACAAAAAAAGATGAAATCTTCGGAATTTTTAGAAGAGGTGGTTTTTCAAGTAAAATAAATTTTATAGACCACTTTTTTGAAACAATAAAGATCCGTTTGGATAATGGGCAAAATAAATTTTTAGTTTTATTGATTTTTATACTCAAGTATTTAAAGAATAATCAAAAATTTTAAATTTATGAAAAAAAAAGCTTTAATATTTGGTATATCTGGACAAGATGGAAGTTTTTTGACAAGTCTACTGATTAAAAAAAAATATATAATTTTTGGTACAACTAGATCAAAAAAAAAATATTTTAAAAATTTTCAAAAATTAAATATAAATAAAAATGATGTTAAAATATTTCAAGTAAATCATTACCAAAAGAAAAAAATAGAATTAATAATTAGAAAAACTAAATGTAATGAAATATATTTTTTTTCTGGAATTTCATCTGTAAGTAAATCTTTTGAATTAGAAGATAAAACTATAGAATCTAATGTAACAGGATTAATTAACATAATTCAAGCTGTCGAAAAAGTTGATAAAAAAATTAAGATATTTAATCCTATTTCAACTGATTGTTTTGGAAGTCAAAAAAAACCTATTAATGAAAAATCAAAATTTAATCCATCAAGCCCTTATGCACTGTCAAAAGCAATGAATTTTTATATTGGAGAAAATTACAAGAACAATCTTAATATGTGGATCTCAAGTTCATTTTTATCAAATCATAATTCTTTGTTAAGAAATGATCAATTTATTTTTGGAAAAATTACAAAATATATTAAAAATATTAAAAAAAATAAAACAAATAAGTTATTAGTTGGTAATATTGATATAGAAAGAGATTGGGGTTGGGCACCTGAGTTTGCAAATTTTATGCATTTAATTATGCGATCAAAAAAACCTGAAAATTATGTAATTGGCACAGGAAAAACAACAAGCTTGCGATTAATAATAGATAAATTATTTAGAAAATATAATTATGATTACAGAAAATATATCAAAAAAGATAAAAAATTAATCAGACCATTAGAATCTATGAAAAATTCTATCGATCCTAGCTTGCTCAAAAAAAGGTTTAAAAAAACTCCCAATGTTTCTATTAATCAAATTATAAATAATTTAGTTCAAAATAATTTAAAGCAAAAATGAAAGTTTTAATTACAGGTGTTGCAGGATTTATTGGTTTTAGTTTTGCAGAAAATTTATTAAAAAAAAACAAAAAAATATTTATTCATGGCATAGATAATTTAGATGATTATTATTCAGTTAAATTAAAAAAAAAAAGATTAAACGAATTAAGAAAATATAAAAACTTCTCATTTAAAAAACTTGATATAACTAATCAAAAAAAAATTAAAGAATACTTCAAAATCGAAAAATTCGATAAAGTTTTACATTTTGCTGCACAAGCTGGTGTTAGATACTGTTTAATAAATCCACTTAAATATATAAGAGTAAATATTTTTGGTTTTTTTAACATTATTAAAGCTGTTAAAGAAAATAAGATTAAGTACTTTTTTTATGCCTCATCAAGCTCTGTATATGGAGAGGTTAAAAATTTCCCAATTAAAGAGAATTTTGAACTAACACCAAAAAATATTTATGGAAATACAAAAAAGATTAATGAATTGATAGCAAAATATTATTTTAACAATTTTAATGTTTCATCAGTAGGATTAAGATTTTTTACGATTTATGGAAAATGGGGAAGACCAGATATGTTGTTAGTTAAACTTTTAGATTGCCAAAAAAAAAATAAAAGCATCTATTTAAACAATAATGGTAATCATTATAGAGACTTTACTTCAATTGACACGGTAAATTTAATACTAAATAAATTGATTACTAAAAAAATTAATGGCATGAAAGTATTTAACATATGCTCCGGTAAACCAATTTTTATTATGGATGTTATTAAGTTTATTGAAAAAAAATCAGGTAAAATAAAGAAAATTAATACTTTAAAAAATCCTGCAGACGTATTTAAAACACATGGATCAAATAAAAGAATATTAAATTATTTAAAATTGAAAACGATCAATGTGAATTACGAAGAGAAAATAAGTGAAATGATTAGTTGGTTTAATAAAAATAAAATATATAAACTTTTATAGATGTCTAATGATGTAACAACTTATTTTAAGCAAGGATTGATTGAAAATAAATCAAATGAATTGATAGAATTCTTTAAAAAAAAAATTTTACATAATTTCAAAAATGATAAAGAAATAAATGAACAATTTTTAGATAATAAAAAAATTAAAATTATCATAGACATTGTTTTTGTTCTGAGCAAAAGCCCATTAATTGAATATGAAAATCTGTGTAATAGATTCAATTTAAATAAAAATGATTTAAAATTGTTTATAAAGATCATAAGAAATATTAAAGATTTTCAGGAAATAATTATTAAACATGGCTCAGGATCTAAATATTGGTTAAATACAATAATTCCAATGTTAGTCTC
>TARA_B110000971_G_scaffold78883_1_pt1 | contig 20638 bp, 19 predicted proteins | sample TARA_B110000971 | Tara Oceans TARA_B110000971 (sample SAMEA4397842) | marine metagenome | biome: Polar Biome; feature: [SRF] surface water layer (ENVO:00010504); material: water (ENVO:00002006), including particulate matter (ENVO:01000060) such as... | depth 5 m | reverse complement strand
TACTAGTAACACTACTAGTAACACTAGTAACACTACCCGTTACATTACCAGAACTGGCATCTGTTACAAACCTATACTCGAGACTCGGGACTGACCCTTTGTTTTATTCATCTCAGGGCCGCGTGCGGCACCCGGGCTCGGTCAAACCCGGCTTTTGCGCCAAAGTCGTGTGCCGTTTGTTCAACCGGTTCAGCAGTCTGGCGACGGCGTGCGGCATGCAGTGCTTGGTTGATATGGTGGGTGCTACCCGGGTTTTCGCGGCAGCCGCGGCGGCGGTGGTTTTGAGACTCTGCGGGATGAAGGGAATCTTCTACAAACTTGCGGGGGCGCAGGCCGCCCTTATTGACGACGTGTCCGGTCAAATCCCGCCGTACGACCAGAGCATCATGTTAGGCCCGGTGAGGGTGACAGAAACGTGCGACGCGGTTGAGACAAACACGCAACTGCCGTGCGCAGTGGTTGACGTAAACGACCTCACGAAAGTAACCGGCGCTTTTCTGGTGCTTGGGAAAAGCGCGGGTGTGGATTTGGAAATCGTCAGGTAAGTTTTGTATTTCCCAACTCCAACGACTGTTTGCCCATACACGACTGACACTTTCTTTTTTATCTCTCAGGGTCGCGCTTCTTGGGAACCCCCAAGGAAACGCGGATGAACAGACCCCGATTGTGCTGGTGCGGCACGACGTAGGGCGGCGGGATGAGATTCTGAAGGGCGCCTTGGACGACGAGGTGGCACGAAAGAAACGAGCGAAGCGGGGGGTGGGGTTCAAACAAAAGTGAAAAAGTTTATCAAAAGTTCATTCGCATTCATGTACTGTCACTCTTTTCGTCTCGATCGAGATATCCGTCGCTACTCGTACCGTCCAAACGTCCTTCTTCACGACCCCGAGTATCCTCACGCCCCCTTCGTGTGTCTGCAAACTTTCAAACCGTATCAACCGCTTACGCGGCCACGACGTGTCCTTTCGCGAACAGCTCGGCGCCCAGTTTCACCGAGAACTGATCCGCCTGTACCTGCACGCCTTCCGACGCGGACGCCGCGAAAAGGTTCTGCAAGTCCGTCACCGCACCCACGATGGGGTACTTCGCGTGGAACACGTCTTCGAACTTCGTCACCAGGGACCGCTCGTCTTCCGTTAACGATGACCACTTCGCGTTGAGTAAAGACGTGGTGGACTTGTTGAACTTGCCGCACGCCACGGTGATGTCTTTGCCCGCGAATGCGTGGTACTGCCCGGACGGGCCGTACAAACCAGCCCCGCCACCCACGTCGTACACCTTGCCCATCACACTCACCAGAATGGGCTTGCCGTTCGTGGTGCCGTCGTACCCGGAAAGCTCCGCGAGGCTCAGCTCCATGCCAGGGCTCGCCGCGACCGGCGAGATCTGTTTCTCCGCCATCTCCTGCTTCTTCAGGAAATCGAGGCCGGCGATCATAGCGACCGCGATGAGCGTCGCGGGGATCATGAACGTGAACGTCAGCACGGTGTCGAGAAACGTGACGATACCCATGGCGACGGGGTGGGGGACGTGCGCTGCGAGCGGTCGGTGTGACAGCGCACGTGATTCGAAATTGGTCACCACCAAGCGTCGTTCGTTCGAACGGACGTGACTGGAAAACTCGGAGCCGTCAAAATCACTGGCGCTCGTGGCTCCATTCCACTTGTTCTTTTGTCACTGCAGTCGTCCGCGACCTGCTCACCACAGAGTGGCTCGCACCGGGTGCCGAGGCGCGTTCCCTCCGCGCCGGCACTGTCCGGGCGATGCTGGCGAATTCGTCTACGCGCGGCGCGCCTGCGGGGACGTGTTCGGGTCGTTCTTTCGGCGCCAAACACGCGACGCGTGTTGTGCGCGGATTTAACGTGCCGACGTCACGTGCCCAAAAGACTTTCCAATCCCACGACGCTTCGTTCCACGTGTTGTGTGCGAAACAACCCAGCCGAGGCGGCAAGCCTGGTGCAGGTGGCGACAGCGGTGGCAAGCGCAACGCCACCGCGGGCGGTAACCCACAGCAAACAACAAGCGCCCCACGAATCACAGGCAAGGTGGGTTCAATGTCCGTGCACACGCAGATCAAACTCGTGGAGAGGTACAAACGCTTGAGTGGAGGCTCCACTCACTCTTCGCCGGGTTCACGTTCCACCGGGCCCGGGGGCGGCAAGGCAGGCACCGCTGTCGTCCGCCGCGCCTCCGTGGAAAAAAACACGTTTCGCAAAACCAAGGACGACGCGTATCAAGAAGAGCTGGCCAGACGAAGGCGGGCAGCGCAAGCCGAGGTGCGGCACCAAAACACGCTCGAGTCGTTCGGGGGAATAGGCGCGGCGCCTGTTTTGTTGGTGGACGGGTACAACGTCTGCGCGTGCGACGAGGGGGAGACTTTTTCTGACATGAAACAAGCGTTCATGGCGGGTGACTTGGAAACCGCACAGCGGCTGCTAATTAACGACCTGGAAACGCTCGCCGCGCACAAGGGGTACCGCGTGATATGCGTCTTCGACGCCGACCGAACCGCGCGCGCGTCAAACGGCTTGGACCAGGTACGGCCTTGGGCCTTTCCCAAATCCTGGCACACTGTTTTACCTCTAACGCTGGTGACTGTTCAGACCGAAGCTGGTGACTGTTGTCCATACATCGTCCAATACACGCCCAACACGGGACTGACACTTTGTTTTACCTATCGTAGGCGTCGAAAACGACGGGCGGGGTGTGGGTGGTTTTTTCGGTGACCAACGACGCGGATTCGTGGATCGAAGCCGCCAGCCTTGTGGAGCTAAAAGGGGAGTCATCGTTGGCGGGTGTTTTGCGGAAAACTCGCGATGCGACTGGAGGGAAAGGGCCGTCCGGCGAATCGCAGCGATTGGCGTCGCGCGAAGACGACGGCGTTGAGACGGTACAAAACGCGGGTTTGAAAATTGAAAACTCCAATCCGCCAAAACTCAGCACCCCCAAGTCGCGCACCGTGTACGTCGCCACGAGTGACGGCGCGCTGTCTTCCGTGGTCAGGGGCAACGGCGCGTACGCGGTGAGCGCGGGGTCGCTGATTGAGGAGCTACGCGCGGCGCAAGCGACCGAGACTGAGATTTTACGCGAGTTGGCGGTGAAAGCGCGGTGGGGGGGGGAGAAACGCGGCGCCGCGATGAGGATCACAAACCAAACCACCGCGGACGCGCTGATGGAGCTTTACAAAAACGCCCCGAACACATCCGCGGTGGTCAAGTTCGGGTCGGTAAGTATTTCCCAATCATCACATTCCTCCGACTGATTGCCCATACGAGACTGACATTTCTTTTTTTACAATCAGCAAACAGGCGCGGGGTTTGCGGGCCGGCCGAAGAAGGGGAAGAAAAATAAACCCGGAAAAGAACCGGTTTCCGGGGAGCAAGGGACGGAGACCGGCGAGCTAGAATAAATAGACTAGTACTGAGTAAACTACGGACGTATTGCGCACGAACACGTATTTATACCTCTTCAGGACTCGAACAAAAACGTGTTACTGTTACCGTTTCAGGGCGTAGAACAGCACGTACGCGTTTCTCGAGTTGGACGGCGGTCCCGCCCCCGCGCCTGAAACGCGTTCGTCGTTGAAGTCGTACCACTCGTCCGCGCCGACGTTTGTGGTGGCGGTGTAGTGCCCGTGAGATATACTTCCTGTGTGGTTGATGACGGAAAACAGCGTGTACGTCGGGTCAGTGAGTGCGCCGGTCCCAGAACTTTCCCGCCCGTCGCGATGCCCGGAAAGCAGCTCGCGTAGGTGCAACACAAGCGGAACCTCAACCGCGGTGTCTATTTTCCGCCCAGGCCGGCCCCCGTTGGTCCACTGGAACCGTTTCAGGTGTAACACCAACACCCGAGGCGGGCGCTGGACGGACAAGGTCTTGGTGGCGTCGCCTTTTTTGTGGCACCGCGGGCAGTGAAACGCGTCGGTGCCCAACAACGGCTCGTCCTCCCCGAAAGCGCGCAGGCAATCCGCGACGGACAGTGAGGAACTCGAGAGTTCTCTCGCCGAGGATCGAACCAAGGACGACCCGGACCGTCCCAGTGTGCTTCCCATGTACCGGGAAAGCAAGCTCGCGCTGGCCGAGGTGCGGGTGCTTCTTGTTTTGCTTTTGTCGGGGGAGGGTTCCGGAAAGTTTTTATCCGCCCCCGTTTCGTTTCCCTTCCGCCGGCGCAGGGGAAGGGAAAGGTCCCAAAACGGGTCGTACGACGTGGAAACCTTTTTTTGTAAAGAAAAGTGTCAGTATTGTTTGGGCAAACAGTCTTGGGATTTGGTAAATACAATTACGTACCTTTCCACAGGCGTGACATGTCACCGCGCTCCTTAACTGACCCGCGAACACGTCAACCACAACGGAGGAGGTGCGTTTCCGGTACGTTTCCCACAGCCTCGTCGCTTTTTCAGGTTCGGGTTCAGTGAAGTCATCCTTCTCTTCATCGTACCGCGGCGTGACTTTCACGTCCGTGAAATCCGTGTCCAGCGAGTCCAACAGGAAACGCAAAAACTCCTGACTGTCATGCTGGTCACCGTCGGTGAACAAATCCAGCGGGCCCCCGCTTGTAGACAGGGCGTCCAGGAACGTGGAAGGGCAGACGGCGTCCCGTGAGGGGGTTACTGAATCGGATCGGTGAATTTTGCGCACCAACTCGCGCGTCGCGGAGGCTACTTTTGATACTTTTGAAACGGGTGAACCGTCGACGACGCCGACCGAGCTTTCCCTCAACAGAAACTCCGCCAGCGGGGGCGTGTGCGCCAGGGACTGCAAACACGCGGACGCGAAGCACGTGTTGCCGCAATTCCGTAAGCCTCGCAGACCACGGGGGCGGTCGAACATCGCAACCCGACGCGGAGGCGCGCTCGATGCCGATTGAAGTTGAGCGCGGCGGTGCGCAGCGTTTAGTTCGGCTTTGACACCGACCCCGATTCCGTTCGGGTCGTAACGCGCGCGTGCGTCGTTCTCCGCAACCGCCTCCCTGGCGCGTCTTCGCGTTGCGAACGCGTCAAGCGACGCTCGTGTTGAGCTGAGGCTTCCGCCCCGCGAAGAGCCGTATAAAACGCTCGGGTCGTACGCGCTCGCCGGCGCCGGCGCCGCATCCATCTTTTCGTACCGGGTGGAACGAAAATTATTTCTTTGCTCGGCACCCGACCCGCTTTGCCAATCAGGAGGCGACCGAACACGGGTCGTGGTCGCGGCCGCGGCGCTGGTCCCCCTCACCTCACTCACCCGGCCTGCCGGGCTTACGTATCGCTTAGTCTCCGTGTCCCACGACGGCGCCGCCCCCACCCTGGATCGTCGCGGGAACGAGCTGGATGGAGAAACGTTGTCGCGGTCGCGGTCCAAAGATGCGCCGTCCCATACACCGCTTTCCGACCGACGAGACACCCGTTGGGTGGTTGGGCTGTATCGCTCGTTTCGGTGCCTATACCGGTCCGAATCTTCATTGTCCGGGCGCGGGGGTAACCCAGTGGGCGGCGACGCCCTGAGGCCGTACGAACGTCGCGCGTCATCGCCGTCGCCATCGCGACCGAAAACACCGAATGAACTCGACGTCAACAACCCAGACGTGGTCGTGCCGTACGCACGGTCCTCGCCGAGACGCGCAATCTCGCTCCGCAGCAAACTGCGCGGGCGCTCCGTTTCCTGCATCTCAGTGGCTCACCCGCCGCGCGCGTGGAGTGGCCTGTGCACCTCGCCCGGCCACGCGCCCCCGAGGACTGCGGGCGTGTGCAACGGAAAAGCGAACAACGGAAAGGCCAAAACGTCGAAAATCGTCGAAATGATTTCCGGCGCGATCCAAGAAACGCTTGCGTTACGGCGCGATCGAATTTCAACGAAGCCCCCCCCGGTGAGGCACTGCCGACCGCACACTCGCCGTATCGCTCGCACCGATCACCCAATCCACCGCTTCATTCGCGTCCGTACCCGCTGAAGCGCCCGCCGGTACGCGATGCAGCTGGATTTCAGCAGCCCCGACTTGCCCGCCCCCGAGTACGAACACGCGGTGCACCACGACGAGGCCGGGTTTTCGCAAGTGATCATTTGCGGCGTGCCTCTTCGCGTGCGGCAGTCCGAGATCCTGGGCGGCCGGCTGTGGAGCGGCGGGGTGAGGCTCGCGGTGGAAATCGAAAAAGGCATCGCACTGAGGGAGCTGGGGCTGGGGCAAGCCGGCGCCACGGATACGGAGTTGCACGGAAAGCAAGTATTGGAGATCGGCGCCGGGTGTGCCGGCTTGCCCGGGTTGGCGCTGGCTATCAAGCACAAAATGCGCGTCACGCTGACGGAACACCCCGACGTGGTGCCCATTCTTTTGGAGAACATCTTAGCCGTGAAAGCGCAGGTCAGCACGCTCTTTGGGAAAGGAGAAGTCCAAAAGGACGTACATGACGCGGTACAGGCGGTTGAGGTCGTGGCCTTTGAGTGGAACGACCAAGCCGCGCTTAGTAAGTACGCTTCCGAAACCGAAGCGTTTCAACTGGTCGTCTGGGCGGACGCCGGGTACTTCTCCGACCACATGTCTCTTTTGCGATGCGCGGTGGCGGCGACCTCCCCGACGGGCGCTATCTTAGCCGTGGAGTCGTTACGGTCGGAATCGAGCACAAGGACGTTCAGGAAAGCCTTCGGCGCGAACGGGCTGTTCGCCGTGCGCGTGCTAGGGAACGGCGACCACAAAGTGGACGAAACCTGGACCCTCGCCATGGAGTGGCAGAACAAACACGAAGCCGTCGCGGCGCGGCAATCCGTGGTTGACGGTAAGTTCGAGAAGAAGTTCAGGGGAGTGCTTGACACGACACAGGGGGAACGGGGAGTTAAAAAAACGGTTTACGACGCAGCCGCGCGAAAGAAAACCCCGGAAACGATTCCCGTGTGTTGGGACGAAGATGCGAAAAACGAGGAATACGGCGCGAAACGGTTTTGGGCGAGGGGGTTCGATTCGTCGCTCGTGCCGGACGACGCGTAGTGAACGGGTTCCGGGTTCCTTTTTGCCGGAATCGTGACCGTATCAACAGGGAGGTAACCTGCCTTACCTGCCTTGTTTAGTGTTCGTAACCTTATAATACTTATACTATTGATTCGGCGTTACTAATGTCGCCGCCTCGCGCTCGCGTTGTTTTCCACCGGTTGTTGTCTGTTGCTCCATTCAAATTCCGTGCCGTGTCTCCCCCCCGGGTAACTAAACATGTACTCTTGGTTACCCTAATCTCCCGTCACAAGCAGTTCTCTCGTTTGTTCGACCGCACCGGCCCGCACCCTTCGCAGCCCATCACCCGCATCCACCACGGATTCAGGTCCGCTTGGAACAGCTGGTTCGTTTCGTTGGCTTGCGGCGAACTCGGCGCGTCAGGGTCGTCGTCCTCGCCAGAGGCGTCCAGAGAAAGGCCTCTGGACTTTGGAGACCCGGGGTGACTCGTCGACGCGTTTTCGGTTTCGCTTTTAGGCGAGTGTTCATCCGAAGAAATTGACGGATTCAACCGGAGCGTGGTGGACGGAGACGGGGCTTCGTCTTCCTGATTTTTTAAATCACCGACAGCGATAAACGCCGCCCCTCCAAACGGGCTCGCGTTCGCATCAACCAAAGCAATAACAACCCCATCCACGATCACGGGGAACGGCGACGAAGGCCGGTCGATTTGTGGCGACGCCGGTACCAAACAGTCTTGGTTTTTCTTGTCACCACCCCGTGAACGCGAGTTCATCTTTCCGCGCGTGATGAACCCTGATTGTAAAAAAAGAAATGTCAGTCCCGTATGGGCATTCAGTCGGCGGAATGTGGTAAATGGGAAATACTTACCGATTTCGCACGCCGCGGCCGGGGTACTTTCGTGTGTTGGTATTGGAGTCTGCTCGCCCGGTTCCGTGGACGGTTCGTTTGTTGGTTTCGTCGTCGTGGGTTCCGGACACGGCTCGGGCAACGCCTCACTCGGTGGTTCTTCACGGGTTGGCGTGTCACACAAACTCGGTTGCTCGGTTTCCACCGGAATATCCGTCGGATCGACAACTGTCCCCGGCACCGGGGATGTGTTTTCTGTATCCGCGGTTTCCGTGTTTGACCAAGTCCCAGAAGGGTGTTCTTTCGTCGCGAGTGTTCGCGATTGCATTCCTACTCCACACGCCTCCTCGCCCAGGACGCGCCGCAAACGGTCCGCCATGCGTGCCAAGTGTTGCGCTGGGTTGCGCTGGGTGGTCGGGAACGATTCCGTACCTGCCGTTGCCCGTGAACCCAAAAAAGAAGCCGCCGCGAGCGCCTTCAAAGTGCTCGGCGTTTGCAAGCACCACACGCCGCCGTCCGCGCCGAGGGCGAACGTCGACGCGCCAAACGTACAAACGTCCCGGAAAGCCACGCCAGAGGACGCTGTTGTTGAGTCATTAGACCCTGAACCCTTTCCCGTTCCGTCCGGACTGGGTTTCGGACTGGGTTTCGCGAGCGGGTACCACGCCAAAACTGACGCGTTCAGAATGTCAATCACCGCGATGGCGGAGGGTGACACCGATAACAAGCACGGCCCGATTTGGTGCAGTTCGCCGAACTCCCACTTTTTCGGTCGCCGCGGTGTACGCGGGTCACGCGGGTGCGTAGCGGTTTGTGCCGACTCTTTTGTTTCCGTATCACACGGCGCGCCGAACGCGGCGCGCCCGAAAGGGTGTAGAGACGGCGCGGGCGGCAACAACGGACGCACCGTCGCGACGACTTCGGTTTCAAAAACCTCGCCGTGTGTCGACGCACGGCACACCCAAAGCCGACGGCCGGGACGCGAGGCGAACATCCACCAAGTTTTTTTATCATCGACGCCGTCTTTTTTCGGAACCGTATCCTCCGAAAACTGCGACTCGCGAAAACCCGCGCCGTCGCTGCTTTCCGGCGCCGCCGCTTTGGCAAACGCGTGCGCGGTCGCGCCGAAGCGTCCGTCCCGTGGTGTGTGCCCCACGGGCGTCTTCGTAAATCCGTCGGTGTTGCGGTGCAGCAGAAATATGTGCGCCGTGGTGCTTATCAACGCCGTTTGGCCGTGTTTGTCCATGAACTCGACTTGGCAAATCGGGTGCTCGAATTTGATCGTGCGCGCGCCCGCGTTGTTTCCGTCAAGACGCACCACGGAAACGCACCCGGTGTCGTCCCCCGCGCAAAACGCATTTCCAGCGGGGGACCAGACAACCGACGTCACGGTGTGTCCCTTGTGCCCGGATGGAACGCCGGCCTCGTACCGGCCCGAGGCGGTCGGCGAACTTGAATTTGAATCGCGGGGTAGCGGGCCATACGAGGTTGTCGCGGCAGAGACGCCCGCCCCGATACCCTGATGACAGTCGTCCGGGTCCGAAAACTCGCACACCGTGAGCTCGCCGTCGTCGAACGCCAACGCGAGTCGGGTTCGGTTGGGGCTGATTTTTACGGCAACGACCGCGCGACTCGCGCTGCCGCCGCCGCGCGTCTCCACCATGAACCGCTCTCGGAACTTCAACGAGCAGTCTCTGTAGTCTCGTTTATTTGTTAACTCTTCGTCCTGGGGTGTGTCGCGATTGTCGTTTGACAGTGCGTCGCGGTCGTCGTCGGGTTTGTCGCTATCTTGTTCGTTCCTACTCCCTGAATTTAAACCCACCCCACGCACTCGCCAAAGGCGCTCGAACACGTACACGCTGCCGATGTTGCTGCCGAAGATTACGAATTTGTCGTCCGCGTCAACGCACAGCAGGCGCACACGCGATCCCGTCACATGGCGAACCACAGTGGCGTCCGCGAGGCACTGTTTACAATGAATTGGGGGAACGATCAGGCGTGAGATGAGTTGTAGCGACCGCGAATGAGACGCGAGCGCGGTCACGGAGATGGTGGCCTCGGTCGCCCCGAAAAGTCGACGAATCTTAATGCCCGAACGATAAATCCCGACAGAATGCGACGACGCGTGCGTACCTTCCAAACGCATCCGTTGTTCTGGTCAAAATCTACCTCCGTGTCCCCCGTCATGGCGGCCGCGCCCCCCGTCCCTGCGAGGGCGCCGACGATGCCGCGACGAGCCGACTCCGCTGTCGTGGCGCGACGACCTGTGGCGTCCGGCCCGTCGGGCCGCGGGTTCAACACTTTTCAGTTACGGAAGCGTGTCGGGATTGACACGAGGATTCGAGAGTTTCACATAAGTCCTTTACACTCCACCTACGCCTTCGTCTTCACGTCTCCCATGAGCTTCCGCTCTTCGTCCACGCTCCAGCACTTCCCGCCTGTTTTCACGGTATCGATGCGCTCCACAAAACCCTTCTCCGTGACCGAACTGCCATCCGTGGCCATGCCGTTCGACACGAGCGCGGCGTCTTGCTTCGCCGCATTTGTCGCGCGCCGCGCAATCGCCGCGAGCGTTTCACCCGTGTACTTATCCACCCCCCCCTCCATCCCAATTCCGCTCTTGATTCGCGCCATTTGTCGAAACGCGTCCTTCTCGCCTTTGTTTTCGCTCGGGCACTTCGTGAAGCACGGCACCATCACCGCCGCGTCTTCGTACAGCGGCGGCGGCGTGGTGGAAAACGCCCACTTACACGAAAAGTCGTCGTAGTTTGGCTGGATGTGCGTCTGCATTCTGGCCCGATACAAAAGAAAGTGTCAGTCGGTCGTGACGTGTATTACGTAAACAGTCAGAGGTAATAACCGTCCCTTCGGAAGGACGAGTATGGGCAATCGCGAAGGCGGAGCGTGGAGATTGGGAAACGCGCTTACCCGAAATCCTCCCCGAGCCATTCCTGGGACGGGGCTTTACAGGAATTGACGCACACGGACGCGCACCCGCTTTGTTCAAGAAAACGACACCGCTCGGCTTTAATGGCTTGCGGTACGCTTATTGTTTTCGGGAGGTTGGCGAAGGTTTTCGTTAACAGGGAAGGGAGTGCCACGTCGACGTGATCCACGCCCGCGATAGGGCCCATCAGCCACGGGAACAGATTCGTGAAAACTAACACGAAGGCGTAGTTCGCCGCCCACTCCGGGGTTGCTTTTTTAATTTGGCTTTTCCAAATCGGCGGGATCCAGCCTATGCCTAGTGCTGGTAGTATACCCGCGAAGACCCGCTTGGCGCGCACGGTCACATCACGCGCGGTGCCGTCCATGTCGTTCACCTCCCGGACACTAGTCAACACGCCGTCGAAATCCGTCCACGGCCTTTTGTCCGTGTCGTACCCAACCTCCTTCACAAGCAAACCTCGGATGGTGCTTGTTAAAACCTTGCTGATCGGCGACGCGTCTATCGACGCGTAATCAACGCTGCCATCCTTGCGTATCGGTAAGCTGCTTTGCGGGGGGGTGTCGCCTCTCCACGCGCTGCACGACGCGGGGTCATCATCAGGGCTCATTACCGCCTTCGCGGTGACCTTTCTCTCGGACGAGGACGTGACCACCACGCGTGGTGGGCGTCGTGTGGAGACGCGGGCTTTCGCTGAGCGCTGCACGCGCAGAAGCGCGGGCGCGCTCGCAAGGCCGGCGACGGCTACGGAACTCATAGCGGTCGACGACGAGGACAACGCGGCAGGCGCGAGTCGGAGTGAGGAGGTGACGTGGAGATGGAAAAAACGAAGGCGTAGGAACCACCAACTGAGTTTTCTCATCCCCAGGTCTCGGCAGATCTGGCGTTTTCGTCGGAACTAGTCATCTTCAAGCCCGCCGACAAGCAACCGCCGCCACCGCGAAACTCGATTGCCGCGGACAACGACCCGCGCGGTCGCACGGTGTCCGAGGTTTCTCCTGTGCGAGGGGTTGCGGGTACAAGTCGAACCGTGGGCAGCGGCGAGGCGGTTCGTGGCACACACCAGCGCGTTTCGGCGGCGGTGGCGAGAGGCGGGCGGCATCTCTCACGGGACGGGCTTTTTCTTTCCCAAGTGCTTCCGGTTGTTGTTCCGGTTGCGGTGCGTGTTCGACCCTGACCGTCACGATGGACGCGGTCGCGCCCTCCAAGGAACACAGGGCCCCCCGAGCGGGTGCCAAGGCGAAGAAGAAGAAAGCCAACGAGAAGAAGAAGAAAGGCGATGCCGTTTCGAAGGGGAACAACCCGAAGGCGTTCATTTTCAAGTCCAGCTCAAAGGCGAGGAAGGCGCGCACCATCGCGGCGGAGAAGCAGCAACGCAAGCTTCGGGTGCCTATTCTGGACCGGCAACAGGACGAGCCGCCTCCTTTTGTGGTGCTGGTGCAAGGGCCTCCTGGGGTAGGGAAAACCACCGTGATTCGTTCGTTAGTCAAGCACTACACGAGACACGCCATGAGCGAAGTGAAAGGCCCGGTCACGGTGGTGAGCGGCAAGAAGCGCCGCATTCAGTTCATGGAGGTCGGCACGGATTTGAACGACATGGTGGACGCGGCGAAGCTTTGCGATTTGGTGTTGCTCCTGGTTGACGGGTCCTACGGTTTCGAAATGGAGACGTTCGAGTTTCTCAACGTCCTCCAGGTACACGGGTTCCCGAAAGTCATGGGGGTTTTAACGCACCTCGACGAGTTCGTGGATCCGAAAAAACTCAAAAAGCAAAAGAAAACCCTGAAAGCGCGGTTCTGGGCGGAGATTTACAACGGCGCCAAGCTGTTTTACCTTTCAGGCATGCAGCACGGCCGGTACAACAAGCGGGATACGCTGAACCTGGCGCGGTTTATTTCGGTCAGCAAGTCCCGGCCGCTCACCTGGCGAAGCACGCACCCGTACGTGGTGGGCGACCGGTTCGAAGACCTGACCCCGCCCGGGTTGGTGCAGGTAAGTTTTCCCACCCAACACACACCGCCGACTGATTGCCCATACTCGTACCAGAAGGAACTATTTCGACCAGAAGGGACTATTACCTCGGACTGTTACCCTGACTGTTTACTCATACCAATCCCTCATGCACATGGCCCGAGAGACTGACACTTTCTTGTTACTCGTATCAGGAATCGCCAAACGTCCCGCGCGACGTCGCCGTGTACGGCTGGCTGCACGGGTGCAACTTGAAGAAAAAGCAGCTCGTGCACGTCGCGGGGGTTGGTGATATGCAGATTGCCGACCTCACGCAGCTCCCGGATCCGTGCCCCCTCCCGAGCACCGACAAAAAGCAAAGGAAACTGGACGAGCGCTCCAAGCTTCTGTACGCCCCCATGTCCGACGTCGGCGGGTTGCTTTACGACAAAGGTGCGAAAAATTGTGTTTCTCACATTCCAACACTGTTTTATCTCTAACGCTGGTGACTGTTCAGACCGATTACCCTGACTGTTTGTCCATACATCGTCCAATACACGCCCGATACACAAGGCTGACACTTTCTTTGTTTGGTATCAGACGCCGTGTACATCAGCATGGACGACCGCGTGGTTAATTTTTCCAAGCGCGGTACCGAGAAGCACGCGGTGGTGGGTTTCGATTCCGGCGAGCAAATGGGGGGGGGGCAAATCGGGCTAGACTCCGGAAACAACGTGGGCGTGTCCATGGTGCACGGGCTGCAGGACGCTAAGTTCGGGATGGACGAGAAACTGGCGCGGTCAGAGATCTCGCTGTTCCGGGGAAGCGCGGGACGGCTGAAAGGCGACGGGGAGTACGACGACGTTCCGGATGATGAGCAGGATGATGGCGAAGATGAGTTGGATCCTGAAGATGAAGGCGATGACGACGACGACGACGACGACGACGACGACGACGACGATGCGGATGACCCCGGGGTAAGCGCTCGCCGCGCGGCGGAGCGCGTCGCCGGGCGAAGCCGGCGCGCCGCCGTTTTCGGAAAAGACGGAGGTTTGGCCGAGGAGAACGGTTTGTACTCGGATGCGGATTCCGACGACGATCTCGGCATGGACGGTGACCACGGTGAAGGTTTGGGGGTGGGGGCTGCGGATTGGAAACGGGGGTTAAACGGCGCGCTGCAAAAAACGCGCCAGAAATCGCTCATGGAGATGGTGTACGACGACGACGGCGACGGCGATTCCGGAGACTCCGAAAACGATTCCGGAAACGACAGCGACGAAGACGACGGCGACGCGCTTTTCAAAAAAGCAACCGACGACCACCTTAGCTCGAAACAGGACCAGTTCGACCGCAGCAAGTTCCTCACCGAGGTCGTCAGTGGTCTTGATTTAACCGACCCAGCCCTACGGAACAGGTTCGTGACCGGGGACTGGAGCGCGGCGAAAAGCCGGGACGCGAAAGCGCCGCGGGCGGAAGGCGACGAGTCCGGCGACGACGACGACGGCGCCGAGGTGTACGGCGACTTTGAGGATCTGGAAACGGGCGAGAAGTTCGACGGGACGGGGACTGGTGAGGCAGAGAAGGGTGGAGAAGGAGAGGAACAGGATGAGGATGGCGATGGTGACGACTCTGAAGACGGCGGCTCCGGCGACGACTCTGAATCCGAAGGCGCCGCGCGTCGGCGCGCGGAGAAAATCGCCAAGAAGGAACAGGTGCGTGTTGCATTTCCCAAATCCACCGACTGTTTGCCGATTGTCCGCCCGCAATTACTCACGCACATCACGAAAGACTGACACTTTGTTTTACCCATCGTAAGTTCTTGGCGGAGGGCGATTCCAAAAAGAAAACCGGAGGCTTCGGGAGGGGCGCGAACGGCGCCAACGACGAAGAGCCCGCTTCTTACTTCGACCTGGTGAAGGGCGAGATGCAGGACCAGATGGCGAGGACCAGGCGCGAGCTCGACTTGATGCCGGAGCGGACCAGGGAGGCGCTCGAGGGGTTCAGGCCTGGGGCGTACGTGCGGGTCGTTTTAAGGGGCGTTCCAAAGGAGTGGGTCGAGAACTTCGACCCCACCAGGCCGTTACTGGTGGGCGGCCTCAACGCGAGCGAGGACCAGATGGGGTTCACGCAGCTGAGACTGAAGAAACACAGGTGGCACAGGAAGGTGTTGAAGAACCAAGACCCGCTTGTGTTTTCGGTGGGCTGGAGGCGGTTCCAGGCCCTTCCAATCTATTCCATGCAGGACGCCAACTCGCGGCACCGGATGATAAAGTACACCCCCGAGCACATGCACTGCCACTGCACTGTTTTCGGCCCGATGGTTCCGCAGAACACGGGGGTTGTTTGTTTCCAGACGCTGAGTTCCAAATCCGCCTCCTTCCGCATCTCCGCCACCGCAGTGGTGTTAGAGGTGGACCACGCCATGAAGGTGATGAAGAAGCTGAAACTCACCGGCACGCCTTTAAAGGTACGTGTTGTATTTCCCAAATCCAGGCGCACTGTTTGATGCCCCTCTTTGACGTCCACGGCCGGCATTAAAAGGAAGTAACGTAACTACATCACAAGTGCACTGTTCGGCCCGAGTACGCCCGACTGTTCGGCCCGAATCCTACGACTGTTTACTCATACAAGTCACGGGAAGACTGACCCTTTTCTGTTACAAACAGGTTTTCAAAAACACCGCGTTCATCGCCGGGATGTTCAACTCGGCGCTTGAGGTGGCGAAGTTCGAAGGCGCGAGTCTGCGCACGGTGAGCGGGATCCGGGGCACGGTGAAGAAAGCGGTGAAACCTGGGTCGCACTTGAAGGGAATCGTCAAGAAAGACGACGACCTTGGTACCGGTCCCAAAGCATCCGAGGACGGCGCTTTCAGGGCGTCTTTTGAAGACAAGCTTTTGCTCTCCGATATCGTCTTTCTGCGAGGCTGGGTGCGGGTTGATATTCCCCGGTTTTACAACCCAGTGACGTCGTTGTTGCTAGCGCACGGCGAGAAGTGGCTGGGGATGCGCACGGTTGGTCAGTTGCGGTGGGAAAAACAGCTCCCGATTCCCACGAACCCCGATTCCCTGTACAAACCCATCGACCGCCCCAACCGGGTTTTCAACAAACTGTTCGTTCCGAAAGCGCTGCAGAGCGCGCTGCCGTTCAAGTCGAAGCCGAAAATCGAACCCGCGCGGAAGACGAAAACGCTGGATCAAAAGCGCGCGGTTGTTATGGACGCGGGGGAGAAGAAACTGGCGACGTTGGTTCAGCAGCTGAACACGATTCGGAACGACAAGTCAGTAAAGGCGAAGGAGAAAGCCGCGCTTAAAAGGAAACTGCGCGCGAAGGACGTCGCGAAGGAGGAACAGTGGCGCTCGACGTTGCAAAAGGAAACGCGGAAAAAGCGGTACCGGGAAGAAGGGCAGGCGGAGAAAAGGAAAGCCATGAAGAGCAACGGGATGAAGTAGGAGTGTCTTCTTTGTTTGCGGTTGTCGAAGTAGTGTGTTTCTTCGAACGTCGTTGTGGAAGTAGTGTTTTGTGCCGTAATCATCATACAGTAGTCCTCGATACAGTCCTTGACGTCTTCTTTACACGCCTCGTTAGACGAGGAAGTACCTGGTATCCGATACCTCGCGAAATGAAACCAGCTTGTCAAAGGAAATGAAAAATCTCCTTTCGGGGCTTTTTGCTGACAGTGCGGATTCACAACCTGCCGCGCGGACTCAAATGCTCGCGGCCGCAACCATGGCCCGGCGCGTCAGCCCCCCCCCCGTTTCCCTGGACGTGCGCGGTGACGTCGGTGTCATTTCCATAACCAACCCGCCGGTAAACGCGCTCGCGATTCCAGGTACGTCGCGCGCCAAGGGCACCCGGGCATTGTTACCTCTCGGAACGTCACCTCCGATCTCGTTCCGCGGTTGGTTGCCCTAATTAAATCCAACCCGCGGCACCTCGGGTCTGCCGTCTGACCGTGCCGTGACCTCCCGCCATCTCGTTAACGCAGTCCTGGAGGGCTTGAGCAGAGCGCTGGAGCGTGCGCACGGCGACGCAAGGGTCGTGGGCATCGTGATAACCGGCACGAAAGGCAAGTTCAGCGGCGGTTTCGACATTACGCAGCTAAAGCTCCGCACCGAGGGACGCGCGGGGCCGACAAACATCGCCGATTTCAACCAAGTGTTGAACCGGTTAGTGGAGGCGGGGCAGAAGCCTACGGTAGCGGCGATTGAAAACCTAGCCCTGGGAGGGGGGCTGGAGCTCGCCATGGCGTGCAACGCGCGAGTCGCGACGCCTAAATCTCAACTCGGGCTACCCGAGCTGCAACTCGGCGTGATTCCCGGTTTTGGAGGCACGCAGCGGTTGCCTCGTTTGGTGGGGCTGCCGAAATCCCTGGAGATGATCATGAAGAGCAAGTCGATTGGCGCGGAAGAGGCGCTTACCTTGGGGCTGGTGGATCTCGTCGTGCCTGCTGATCAACTTTTATCAAAAGCGATAGAACTCGCGAGACAAATCGCGCACAAACAAAAACCGAAGTCCATGGCGTTTTACAAAAGCGACAAGCTTCCGGACGATACATCTTTCAAAAAGATAATCGCCGAAGCGCGACGGGGCGCCAAGCGAGTGCAATCCGTCATGCCGCACCTGTGGCTGTGTTTAGACGCCATAGAAGCTGGTGTTACCAAAGGCGCGGAAGAGGGTTTGGCGGTTGAGAAGGTGAGCTTCGACAAAGCCGTGACGAGCAAGGCGTGCAAGGGCCTGGTGAGTTTTTTCTTCGCCAGCAGGCAAACCGCCGCGGTTCCCGGCGTGACCGACGTCGGGCTCATCCCTCGGCCCACGCAGTGCGTGGGCGTGGTGGGCGGCGGGTTGATGGGCAGCGGGATCGCCACCGCGTGCGTCATGAACGGCGTTTCCGTGATTCTGAAGGAAATAAACCAAACGTTTCTGGACGCCGGGATGGGCCGGGTCAAGGCTAACCTTCAAAGCCAAGTCGCGAAGAAACGAATGACGCAAACAAACGCGGACCGCCTTTTTTCCCTGGTTCAGCCTTCCCTGTCCTACGACGACTTCGCGAAAGTGGACATGGCCATCGAGGCGGTTATCGAGGCAAGTATTTCCCATTTACCACATTCCGCCGACTGACTGCCCATACAAGACTGACTTTTCTTTTTACAATCTCAGAACCTCGAGTTGAAGCGGAAAATCTTTGGCGACTTGGAGCGCGTTTGTCCGCCGGGCGCGATTTTGTCAACAAACACGTCGACGATCGACATCACGAAAATAGCGGCGGGTATGAAGTCGCCGCAGCGCTTGGTGGGCGCGCACTTCTTTTCACCAGCGCACATCATGCAGCTGTTCGAGATCATCCGGACGCCGAACACGCCCCCCCAGGTGCTTTGCGACACCCTGGGTTTCAGCAAGCGCATCAAAAAGACCCCGGTGGTTGTGGGTAACTGTACCGGGTTCGCGGTGAACCGCGTGTTTTTTCCGTACACTATGTCCGCGTGTTTGTTAGTGGATTTAGGTTGTGACCCGTTCGCCATCGACAACACGATCAAGCAGTTCGGCATGCCCATGGGGCCGTTCCGTTTGAACGACCTGGTCGGTACGGACATCGGGGTGCACGTGGTGAGTATTTCCCACCCACCACATTCCGCCTCCCTGATTGCCCATACTCGTACCAGAAGGGACGTCTTCCCTCTGACTGTTTGTCCATACATCGCGATATACTCGTCCTGCGAAGAGACGTCTTACCTCTGCCCTAACTGTTTGTCCACACGGTGCGATATACGAGACTGACTCTTTTTTTTACAATCGCAGGGCAAAAACTTCGTGGAGGATTTCCCGGACCGCGTTTACGAAACCCGGCTGATTCCTTCCATGATGGACGCCAACCGTTTGGGCGAAAAAAGCGGGTCTGGGTTTTACGCCCACGACTCCACGAAGCGCGGAACCGCGACCCCCGACGTACACGGCATCGCGCCGTTCCTCGCCGCGTCCAGGCAAGCCGCGCGCTTAAAGCTGAAGCTAAACGCATCCGGCGGGCCGTTACCCGCGCTCACGTCGAACGACATCGTGGAGATGATCTTCTTCCCGGTGGTGAACGAAGCGTGCCGGTGCCTTTCGGAGGGCGTCGTTGGGAAATCCGGGGATTTGGATTGCGCGTCCGTGCTCGGGATGGGGTTCCCCGCGTTCCGAGGGGGGGTGGTGCACTGGGGTGACGAAATCGGGGCGGCTAAAATTGTCGAGAGGCTACGACAATGGGCCACCCTGTACGGCGGCCTTTACAACCCGTGCCCGTACCTCGAGGACTGCGCGGCGCAAGGCCGGGCGCTGGCGGACGGGCCGATCGCGGGGCCGGACAGAAGCAAGCTGTGAGTGGTGAGGTGCTGTTTTTGTATGAAAGGGACACGAGCCGTAAATGTGTTTGGCACGCCGTGAAAAGTACGTACGGTTTAGCCGTGAAAAGTACTTACGGTGTTGTAGCCGTGAAAAGTACTTACAGTGTTGTAGCCGTGAACAGTACTTACGGTGTTGTAGCCGTGAAAGGTACTTACGGTGTTGTAGCCGTGAAAGGACTTACGGTTTTGTAAAGTGCGTGTCTTTCAAAGGGTTGTGTCTCACTTTTCTTTTGGAAACCCCTCAAAGCTTTGTCTGTTTCCCTTTTCTTTTGGAACCCCCTGTACCTACGCGCCAACCGCTCCGCCCACCGCCACGGCGATTGCGGCGGCGAGCACGATTTGTACACCGTTCACCACGTCATTGTCGAGCCATTCGAACCCCGCCCTTCCCTGTATCGCCGCCCCCAGCCAGCTCTCCGCCGTGGTCGCCACGAACGCGGCGAACGCGCAGACCAGCGCGCCTGCGGTTGGTACGCGAAAAGGGTCAGGGAACGAGTCGGCGAGCGTGGGTGTACTTCGTAACGTATATCCGGGATTGGGTAGTTCCGTAGTAGTGGTGTGACTTTCAACCTGTACTCCATAAAACGCAGGTAACAGTGCGTATGTGCTGTATGTAGTTGTAACAGTTGCCAGTAAATGCAAGTGCACTACGGCAGGGGCGGTAACCAGTGTGTCAGGATTTGGGAAAGCCCCGTCCGGCCGTACCTCTGAAATCAACCTGTCTCAAACACGCCGCGGCGCTCGCGAAGACAACCGAAGCGCCGATGCCCGCGAGCGTGCCTTCTAAACTCACCGCCCCCTCCGTGCCCCGTTTCACGGGTTTGAAAGGAGGGGTGGACATGTACGTGGTTTTGCCGTACGCCTTGCCCACTTCAGACGCGGTGGTGTCGCTGAGCTTGCTGCAGAAGCTGGCGACGAAACCGAGGCGCCACAGCTCTTGTGCGACCGGCGCGGTCCCGCTCAGCGCCAACAGCGCGCACACAAAACCCGCGACGCCGCTGCCCCACACGCTCCCCACACCGCGTCGCCCGCCCCGGGCCTCGGCGATGCCTTCACGTTGCTTCTGCTCAAGCCTCAACTTCGTAACCGCGCTGCCCAAGACGAAATACAAACACACCAAAACGTACCCGCCCAACCCGAACGCCGCGCACGCCGCGGTGCCTAAAAACCACGCGTTCAAAACCCCGGGCCACGTTAAGCCCTTTAGCAACGTCTTGATGCCGGCCACGAAGACCAGGGTGTTGGCGCACGCCGCTGGTAACAGACCCGGGCTCGGGTCAGCAAAGAACCCGACCGCGTCTGCGAACCCGAAAGCCAGGGACGCGGTGCAGACGCTGAGAGACCGTCGTCCATTTTTATCGGACCGCCCATCGCGAAGACGAGTCCAACGCGAAGAACGCGTGGCGATCGAAGAGGCGCCGAAACCGCGCGCGCCGGTCGCCGTGCCCGCCTGGTGCGACGAGAGGACGCGCGAGGAGGGACCGGATACGCGACGCGATGACGACGCGCGCGGAGGGCACACGGGCGCGCGCGGGCACGCGGCGACGGTGAACGTCGACATGTGCGTGCGCGAGAGGAGTGCTGAAAGCAGTGGACGAGA
>TARA_B110000971_G_scaffold74370_2_pt1 | contig 20920 bp, 22 predicted proteins | sample TARA_B110000971 | Tara Oceans TARA_B110000971 (sample SAMEA4397842) | marine metagenome | biome: Polar Biome; feature: [SRF] surface water layer (ENVO:00010504); material: water (ENVO:00002006), including particulate matter (ENVO:01000060) such as... | depth 5 m | reverse complement strand
ATCAAAAAAGCTGGACATGAATGTATCTACCTTGGTCCTAGCGTACCTGTAGTAGATGTAGGTGAATGCTGTATGAACTCCAACGCTACTGCCGTGCTGTGCGCCTTCACTATCCCCAGACACGATGACGTCTTGAACACTTATTTAAATAAGATGAAAGCAGTTTGTCCTTCAGCTAAGATTATAGTACACGGCCTCCCATCACATATAGATAATCAACTTAATGATTCACAATTTAACTTTTTGTATGATTTACAGGATTTAAAAAACATTATTTAACGCTTTTTGTTAAATCTTTACTGCACAAAGTAAAACAATCCATAAACACAAAGTGAAAGTCGCAATAATAGGTTCTGGTTTCTCTTCACTGTCTAATGCTTGCTATCTAGCAAAAAACGGACATGAGGTGGAAGTTTTTGAAAAAAATGATCAACTCGGAGGTCGAGCACGAATCAAAATAATCGAAGGCTTTACCTTTGATATGGGACCCAGTTGGTATTGGATGCCAGATGTCTTCGACAATTTTTTTGCTGATTTCGGTAAAAAAGTAAGTGACTTCTATGATTTGCGACGAATCGATCCAAGTTACCGCGTATTTTGGCCTGACTCGCCTGATGATATTCCAGCTTCGATGGATGAACTTATAGCATACTTTGAAAAATATGAAAAAGGTGCTGGCAATAACCTGGTGCAGTTTTTAGCTGAAGCTAAAATTAAATACGAAGTTGGTATGGGAGATTTTGTAACTAAACCATCTTTGAGCATCACTGAGTTTTTGAGTTTAGATACTGCACGCAAGGGGTTAGCACTAAATATATTTAAACCCGTCAGTAAGCACATACGCCAGTACTTTACACATCCCAAGTTAATAGAACTCTTAGAGTTTCCAGTTTTATTTTTAGGTGCAAAACCACAAAATACTCCGTCACTCTATAGCTTAATGAATTATGCCGATATGGCATTAGGAACTTGGTACCCTATGGGTGGCATGAATAAAATAGTAAAAGCTATGGAATCTGTAGCTGCAGAACTAGGTGTCACCTTTCATACCTCTGCCAATGTCACTGAGATAATAGCTGACGGTAGGACCGCATTAGGATTAAAGTCCAACGGCAACTTTCACGATGCAGATGTAGTAGTAAGTGGCGCTGACTATCACCATACAGAGCAGTCACTACTTCCTCCAAAGTATAGAAACTATGACCAGAAGTACTGGGACAAAAGAGTAATGGCTCCGTCCAGTCTATTGTATTATGTGGGTCTTAATAAAAAAATAGATGGTATCAAGCATCACAACCTATTTTTTGATGAGAGTTTTGATCAGCATGCTGTGGAGATATATGAAACTCACGAGTGGCCAGAAGCTCCTCTTTTTTATATATGTAACCCAAGCAAAACAGATAACAACGTAGCACCAGAAGGCAAAGAAAACCTCTTTTTCTTAGTGCCAGTGTCTACGGAACTGAAAGATAATGAGCCTACTCGAAAACGCTACTTTAATATGATATGTGATAGATTAGAGAAGCACACTGGGCACGATATAAGACCACACATAGAAGTTTATGAAAGTTTTGCTAACACAGATTTTATTTCCGAGTATAATAGCTTTAAGGGGAATGCTTACGGACTGGCAAACACCCTTTCACAAACGGCTATATTAAAGCCCAAATGCAAAAACAAAAAATTAGATAATTTATACTATATCGGACAGCTTACTGTGCCAGGACCGGGAGTGCCTCCAAGTATTATCTCCGGTAAGATAGTGGCGCAACTCATACAACAAGAACAACAAAAGCATGAAAGCATTATTTGACCAAGTATCCATAAAAGCTAGTAAAATGGTAACGAATGCATATAGTACATCATTCTCTCTTGGTATACGTATGCTCAATGAGTCTGTGCGTGAGCCTGTCTATGCTATATATGGTTTTGTGCGTTTTGCTGATGAAATAGTAGATTCATTCGAAGGGTTTGACAAAGCTGCACTTATAGCAGACTTTAGAAAACAGACAGCCGACGCTATCGATCAAAAAATAAGTCTAAATCCTATTCTCAACAGCTTTCAACACGCTGTAAATCACTACAAAATAGATCAATGGCTCATAGATGCTTTTTTTGATAGTATGAAGATGGATCTCAAAGAACAAACCTACGATCAAGAGACGTTCGAAAAATACATATTAGGCAGTGCTCAAGTAGTGGGCCTCATGTGCTTGCGTGTCTTCTGTAATGGCGATACCGCTCAATACCAAAGTCTAAAAGATGGTGCAATGAGTTTAGGCTCTGCATTCCAAAAAGTAAACTTTTTACGGGACCTAAAAGCAGATAAAGATAATCTAGGTAGGCTATACTTCCCTAGTATGAACATGCAGGAATGGACCCCTCAGCTAAAAGCAGATATCGAGTCAGATATAGCCTTAGACTTCCAGCACGCATTAGAAGCAATCAATAGACTCCCTAAAAATTCTAGATATGGAGTTTACACTGCATACAGGTACTACTTCAAGCTATTTAGAAAACTAGAAAATGCTAGTTTTGAAGAACTATTCACTAAAAGATTGCGAGTACCTAATTCCACAAAATTCAGATTACTATTCACCTCAAAAGCTAGATTAGCTATGGGGACTTACTTTTTATAATTAATGATGTCGCTTTATATATTTATTACGCTAAGCACATTTTTAGCTATGGAATTTGTAGCATGGTTTGCTCACAAGTACGTCATGCACGGGTTTCTATGGTATCTGCACAAGGACCACCATCAGCGTGAACCAGGTTTCTGGGAGAAAAATGATGCGTTTTTTCTAATATTTGCTATCCCTAGTGCTTCGTGTTACATCATAGGAAGTGCAGTAGTAGGAATGTTTCCACTCTTTTTTGTCGGTGTAGGCATCTCACTCTACGGTCTAGCTTATTTTTTAGTGCACGATATTTTCATTCACCAGCGATTCAAAATATTTACCCGCACCAAAAACAAGTATTTAAAAGCTATACGAAAGGCTCACAAAGTACATCACAAACACTTAGACCCCAAAGACGGTGAGTGTTTTGGCATGCTCGTAGTTCCTCCCAAATACATTAAAGAGGCTAAATAATGGACTCACTATACCTTTGGGTAAATCTAGGAGCCATTCTATTTCCGTTATTACTAAGTTTTAACAAGCTTGGTCATTTTTATAAACGATGGAAATACCTCTTCATAGCCATAGCCGTAATGTGGATATGTGTTATCTCCTGGGATGTACTATTTACTATATTGGGTGTGTGGGGTTTTAATGAGGAGTACCTTCTGGGTCCTTCATTTCTGCACCTTCCGCTAGAAGAGTGGCTCTTCTTTTTGTGTATTCCGTATGCCTTTATGTTTTTGTATGATCAGCTAGTGGTACTCCAAGTGAAAAATTTCTTGAAACCTGCCGAAAAGTACTTGGACTACTTCTTCATAGCTGTAGCTGCCGTGTATCTCATTGCAGGTTACGGTCGTATCTACACTACGACAGTTTCTGTACTGGTAATTATCTTTACCTTGATAATTATAAAACTCAATCCACCGAATCGCGGTATTTTCTATCTAAGTTATGCTATTATCCTTATTCCCTTTACAGCGGTAAACGGAATATTAACAGGATACATCACCCCAGCGCCTATCGTGTGGTATAACAATGCCGAAAACCTTGGCATACGCTTTCTCACTATACCTATAGAAGACTACCTCTACTACTTCCTAATGTATGGTATTTGCTACGTGGTGTATGAACGAATGAAACCGGCAATGCGTTAGCCATAGCTAAGTATCTAACTAATCAGCACCACTTTTTTATGTATTTGTCGGATTACGAAGGTCTATACTAATTTCTTTTTCTCACATTAAACGAAGATAAATCCTTGCTCAAACAGAGCTGAGGTTACCATTATCGTTTTTATTATAGTTCATTCATTTTTGGTAACCTTTCAAGACGGTTTATTTTGTTATTAGTATATACTTCAAACCAAGGGAGAACAGTATGGGGATTTAGTGATAAACCCTTAAAAACTTTAATTTCGACACCTATGCTTGGTCCTATTGCATAGGTATTATCATTTAAAATACGACTGTCTTTTATAGACCTAGTATACATGACCATCAAACCAGGTTTAATTTTTATCCAATCATATTTTTAAAATGCCAACACATACTCAGCGGTTGCTCCCAAGCTTTTTACATTTCCAACAACATTATTGGTTACTGAAGCTGTTGAGCCTAAAATGGAATAGTCAAATTCATTTTGGCGATAGCCAATTTTGGTGTATGTCCCAATAATAGTAAAATTAGTATTAAACCCGTCAAGCATACTTGGGACACCAATTTCCAAACTAAACTGAACTACATGCAAATTGCATTAACACTAGTATTAAACTACCTCTCAGTATTATATTCGATTTGTTTTTTGAATTCTTTTTCCATCCGTATTTTCTCCATCTAACATAATCTTCATTTCTAATTTATCTTGGACATAAACACCCTATACCATTTCTCAATATTAGTAATTGTTTTTGAACATAAAATTAATGGCTGATGACAAAGTTGAAGCAGTAAAATTAATTTAATCGCTTGTTGATGAAAGAGTCACCGTAGCAAAATAAGTGACTGGCAACTATAGCAAACCCCGGCTAAATATTAAAATCAGTACCACAAAAAAAGCCACCCAATAGGGCAGCTTTTCTAAAAGTCATTCGCGATAGGTATTATCCCAAGTACGATTTCAATATTTTGCTCTTGCTAGACTTACGCAGTCTGCGTAGCGCTTTTTCTTTAATCTGACGTACACGCTCACGAGTAAGACCTACCTTGTCAGATATGTCCTCTAATGTATGTGCTGGTCCGCCATCTAGTCCGTAGTAATACTTTAGTACATCTCTTTCTTTTTCAGAAAGTGTACTGATTACACGGTTTATTTCTTTTCTGAGTGACTCATCCATCAATGGTTGATCCGGATTAGGCTCATCATTATTATCCAGTACACCAAGAAGACTATTGTCTTCTCCCTCTATAAGTGGAGCATCTATAGATAAATGTCTACCACTAGACTTAAATGCATTTTCTACCTCCGTAACGGAGATCTCAAGTTCCTTAGCTATCTCCTCTGGAGTAGGCTCACGCTCTTGAAGCTGCTCTAAGCGGGCTGCAGCAGCAGATATTCTACCTATACTACCTACTTTATTAAGCGGTAAACGAACGATACGTGACTGATCTGCTAGTGCCTGAAGAATAGACTGACGAATCCACCATACTGCGTATGAAATAAACTTAAAGCCACGAGTCTCATCAAAACGCTTTGCCGCCTTGATAAGTCCAAGATTCCCTTCATTTATTAAATCTCCAAGGGTAAGACCTTGATTTTGATATTGTTTGGATACAGATACCACGAAACGCAAGTTAGCATTTACTAACTTCTCTAAAGCAGCTTGATCACCTTCGCGTATTCTCCCCGCTAATTCAACCTCCTCTTGAGCATCTATCATAGATACTTTACTGATTTCGTTTAGGTACTTGTCTAACGACTTATTTTCCCTATTGGTGAACTGTTTTGAAATTTTAAGTTGTCTCATTTATTATCTGAAATCTATCTTCTTTATTAGGAACTTGCAAAAGTAACATTTTGTGTGTAAAAAGCTAACAAAAATCCTTGCTTATTCGCGACATATTCTCTACAAAAAGCGTGCCTTTTTATACGGTTTGGGTGAAGTAATCATACCTTTGTACCAACATAGTAAAAAAATGATACCAATAAAGATATCTGTGGCTAAAGGTGACGGAATAGGTCCAGAAATAATGGACGCAGTACTGCGCATATTTGATGCCGCTCAAGTACCTCTATCCTATGATTTCATTGACATGGGAAAGGGTGTCTATGATATGGGTTTTACTACTGGAATGACTGATGAAGCGAAAGCCAGTGTAGAGTCTACAGGCATCCTTTTTAAAGGGCCCATGGAGACGCCGAAAGGCGGTGGTGTGAAAAGTATAAATGTAACTGCAAGAAAAACGTGGAACACCCACTCAAATATCAGAAAGTTTCAAACTATAAAAGGAGTAGATACTGTTTTTAGCAAAGCTGGTATCCCGATAAATCTAACCATAGTACGTGAAAATATAGAAGATACATACGGCGGTATAGAGCACTATATGACTAAGGATGTAGCCGTAAGTCGCAGGATTATATCTCGCCCAGGAAGTGAACAGGTCATCCGCTCTGCTTTCGAAACTGCTTTAAAAGAAGGATACAAAAAAGTAACCTGCGGCCACAAGGCAAACATCATGAAACTTACTGATGGCATGTTTCTAGACACCTTTTATGACATAGCTAAAGAATACCCACAACTGGAAACTGAGGACGTGATAGTAGATGCACTCTGCATGAAACTAGTATACGCTCCGCAGGAGTTTGAGTGTGTGGTACTTACTAATCTGCAAGGCGACATAGTCTCTGACCTATGTGCAGGATTAGTAGGTGGATTAGGTTTTGCCCCATCTGCAAACCTAGGTGATCACATCAAAATATTCGAAGCGGTACACGGCACAGCACCAGACATCGCTGGACAAAATAAAGCAAACCCGACTTCACTTCTTTTGAGCGGGGTATTGATGCTAAATCAAATGGGACTAGAACATTACGGCTCTGCTATAAGAAATGCACTGCTAGATACTATTGATACAGGAGTTCACACTGGAGATTTTGGAGAAGACAGATCTAAATCTGTGGGTACTCTTGAATTTGCTGATGCTATCATCAAGAAACTAGACCTAAGTACGATAACAGACTCTAGTCCTGAAAAATACCATAAGCCTACTCAGTTAACTCAAAATAAAATGATGATTTCTAGTGACGAAATCATAGAGACTGTAGGAATAGACTTATTTATAGAATGCGAAACTCAAGCAGACAAGATAGCTGAGATAGTACAAGCAAACCTAGACGATCATATGGAACTTACTACTATCACTAATAGAGGCACGCAAGTATGGCCTGAAGGGTCCGTATTTACTAACTTAGTAGATACCTACGTGGTACGTATAGAAAAAAGTACTACCGCCGAAATCAAGAAAAAGAAATTTATGGAGCAAGCTATTCGCTTATATGATTACCTCAATATAGGCTCTATAGAGATGCTTATCAGTATAGATGGTAAACGTAAATACTCACTCGCACAAGGACAAAAAGTAAATGCATTGAGTTGAGCAAAAGTGGCACTATAGCAGCTTATTTTACCGGTCGTAAACTCGTGATCCCTATTCTAATAGGCCTAGCTACAGCCGCCTATTTTTTCTTGCAGGACTTTGATATTCTAGCCTATCAGAGTATTCACTGGACTCCTAACTTTATTTTGTGGATCACAGCAGCTGTCCTTTCTGTTTTCACTCGACTCATCTGCTATGCATATAGACTAATCGTCCTTTCTAACTATGAGGTCTCTTGGCGTAGAGCCGTCCAAATTATTATTTTGTGGGAGTTCTCATCTGCTATATCTCCGGGGATAATAGGTGGTACGGCAGCTGCTTTATTACTCCTGGCTAGAGAAAAAAACATAAATGCTGGCAAAGGATCAGCCATTGTTTTGGCAACCTCTTTCCTAGATGTGCTTTTCTATGTGCTTGCTGTGCCATTCATGGCACTTTGGGTCTCTCGGTCAGAAGTTATTCCTCACAGTATTGGGTATCTCTCAGCGGATGCCATCTGGCACTATTTCGTCACTATATATTTCATCTTTTTAGGTTGGGCAGTTCTTCTAGGTTTTGGATTGTTCTTTAAACCCAAAAAGATTGCTCAGTTTGTATTACTATTTACCAAACTGCCATTCTTAAATCGATTTAGTCATAAAGTACAGCAGTGGGGAAACAATTTAGTTTTAGCAGCAGAAGCCTTTCGTAAGGAAAGTTTTTGGCACTGGTTCAAAGCTTTTTCAGGGACCATTTTTGCATGGATATCCAGATTTATACTTGTCAATTGTCTTATACTCGCTTTGGGAAATGGTATGCAAATAGCCGAGATATTTGCCAAGCAGCTCGTGATGTGGGCTGCACTTATGATACCAGCGACTCCAGGAGCCGCAGGTATGGCAGAGTGGCTATTTAGTGGCTTTATGAATGAGTATTTTGTAAATGCTCAGCTTACCAATACAACCGCTTTTTTATGGCGACTATTAAGTTATTGGCCATACTTATTTGCAGGTCTTGCAGTGTTTCCTATTTGGTACAGAGCTACCGCTAAGTCTGCAAAACTATCGGCAGAGTCACGATAAACTTAGTCCCTACTCCCATTTCAGAGTCTATCTCTATAGCACCGCCATGATCTTCTATAATACTGTATGAGATGGAAAGTCCTAATCCTGTTCCTTTCCCTACGTCCTTAGTCGTATAAAATGGTTCCATAATTTTAAGTTGTAACTCTTTATCTATTCCATTCGCGTTATCCCCTATAATAATTTGAATGGAATCACCTAAATTTTTGGTTTCTACTATAAGATGAGACGCTTTCCTATTGGTTCCATTTTTCTCTTCTAATGCATCTAGTGCGTTGTTTATAAGGTTAAGTACCACTTGGTTGATTTTACCCACTTGGCAAAACACCAATGGAAGGTTTTGATCTAAACTCATAATCAGTTTCACATTATTCAAGCGACTTTTCAAAACAGATACGGTACTTCTAATACCTCTATTTATATCTGCTTCACTCTTTTTGACCATATCACCTCTGCTAAAGGAGGTAAGCCCTTGAACTATGGTATGTGTGCGATTAGCACCCTCTTCTATCCCGTCTATGAGCTGTTTAGTCTCGGTGAGCATATAGTCAAGTTCTAATTCTTCTTCTAGTCCAGCTAAACGCTTTAACTCAGATTTTAAATTCGAAAAATCAATGGACTTGTATGCAGCTATAAGCGTAGTAATATCATTTATATTCTCCCGTAAGGGTATTACGTTAGCCGATACGAAGTTTATTGGATTGTTGATTTCGTGAGCTATGCCTGCTGTAAGTGTACCTAGAGAGGCCATTTTCTCAGATTGCACCAGCTGAGACTGTGCCGCTTTCAGGTCGTCTAATGCTTGTTGCAAGGCTGCGGTCCGTTCTGACACTTTTCGCTCCAAAACAACATTTTGATTCCTTATCAGTTCTTCGTTCTTCTCTATTTGGTCTATTGCACGCTGATTTGCCACTTTACTATCCTCTCGCAGTATATTTATACTATCTGCCAAAGCCAAAGAAAGTAGAATTGCTTGCAGCGCAACTCCTATAGTTAAAGTATAGTTTGTAAAAACATTGAAAGGAACAATGTCCAAGTCTTTAAGTGTATACAGAAAAATGCCTATAAATAGTACAAAATAAGAAACGGAAACGTGCACTCCTTGTTTTGTGCCATTTATGGCCAGATTTGATGATACAAATAGAATTATAATAAGAGAAACTCCTCCAAGTTCCATAAATTGATAAGCCCAGTTAGCTTCATTAATAAATATTAGAGCAAGGACGATTACATAAACGCCTAAGATCACATTTAGGAATATATGCCCTCTTCTCGCTTTCCTTCTAGTAGCTAAAAACCCTTGAATAAACAATATTCCAAAAATGCCGGATAAACCTGAGCCTAAATGGAATAGCACATTAAATAGTTCTGTATGCTCAGAAAAAATATAATAGTTAAATCCAGTGATATCCAACTGTGCAATAGATATAAAAAACAGATATAAACAGTAGTACAAATAATTGGAATCTCGGAGAACAAAGTACAATGAAAGATTATAGAGTAAAAGAGAAATGATTATTCCAATAAAGATGGAAGAAAAGACATTTCGTTGAAATTGAATAGTATGTAATTCTGAATTGTCAACAACTTGAAACGGTAAAATTATCGGTTCATTAGAAAACACCTTTACTATAATTACACCCCCGTGCTCGATAGGAAAAATAGGGTAGGGGTCTTGAATCAGTAATTTTTTGTCAGTTACTGTCTGACCATTTACATAGACTTTAGACTTATCATAAATTGGTTCTATGGACAGATAATCGAAGTTACTTTTTAAAATAATAAGATTTCGATTGACGTGTACGGAATTAATCTGGATTTCAATTGTTTGCGTATCTTGACTTAAACCCAAATTTACAATATGGATTTTTCTGTCATTGATATCAATGACATTATCACCAAATAAAAGGAAACTTCCTAGAGTCAGGAATAGGGTAAAGCCTATTCTAAATGTGCAAATCATATTGGATTAATAGCTTATTGTTAAGTTCTAAGGACTTTTGATTTAGATTATCTCGCAGTGACAAAATTCGGTTTTTTTCAATCTCACCACAATTTATCAATTCTATTATGTTTGAATTCCTCCATACAGCTGCTTGAAAGTCCTCAGTCGGATAGTTGAAAATTCCATTATTCCCAATATCTCGGATAATTTCATAGCCTAAACTAGTTGGTAAATGAAAAACATACTTTGCCATGAGACAAACCGAAATTTGCCAACCAAAGGTAGGGGCAAGCACCAAGCCTAGTCTAGAAATTATAGCACTTAATTTCATTCCTGAAACTGATTTAGAATTCCATAAAGCACTGATTTCAAATGGATTATCGATTAGCATGTCATTGAATCTTTTTGTTACTTCTAAATCATACTTAACAAGTGCTCCTTCTATTGAACCCATATGAGAAGAAGTTAAACGCTGCATTCTCATGCCTGCTAAAGGGATATTATTCTTCAATGCCAATACAACATAAGTATCTTTATCATCAAACCAATCAATACTATTCGATGGAAAATTTGTAAGACCATGATGTCGCAAGACATCAATATGACCTCTACTAAATTTTTTGCATAACTCTATCTTGTCAACTGCCCAAAAACCGTGTATCTCACACTCGAATGGATTATCTTCAACTTTCATCTAATTTTATTGGAAAGTTAAGCCTCACGCTCTTGGTGTATTGATTCAAAAATATTTGTCTAACGATTATCGATAACAGACCCGACCCGTAAGCTATATCACTATAAAGTTGTGGCCAAGAAACCAATGTATCTTGTAGATAGGGTAATGATTCTTTCATTCTCTCTGTTATCAAAGTTTCATCCAGCATGTTTCTTAATACTTCAGTCTTTTGAACTACTGATAATCTGTCTGCTATCGAGTAATACTCGGGCTTAATATTCCCATGTAAAATAGGTAAAGAGTCATCCAAATCGAATCGTTCGATATCTATGATACATCCATCATTGGCCTCCATTATAACAGGTATCCCAAGCTCTTTGGCTTTTAGCCTTGACTGTATTTTGATTCTGATTTCATCACATTCTTCTACTAAAATGTCAATTTTAGTAGGCGCCGTCATGAACGAAACCATGTTTTCTGCAGTTAAACCGTCTAAGTAACAAGTTACTTTTATAAACGGATCTATTTCCACAATTTCTCTTGCTGTAGAAACTGTTTTATTTAAACCTAATTCTGATAGCGGGGCATGAATTCTGTTCAGATTACTCAACTCAATTTCATCAAAATCCGCTAGCCTAATCTCTCCGGCAATTCGCTCAAGAGCAATAGTGGTTGCGATAGTTCGCCCCACAGACAAACCTACAACTCCTACTACCTTTGCCCTAAGGATATCTTGCTCTTCTTTTGTTATTTTTAATTTGTTTCTGTTCGTACGAACTTCTATAAACTCTTCCTCATCTAGAATGTGCACGAGCTGATTTTTCCATGGATAGTACACCCAAACTCCATAGGTCTCAAGTGTTTTGTTTTTCTCACGTAAATATGCATCCACCATGCCAGAGTTCAAGATGTTCGCTTTTTTAAGATTGGGATTCCTACAAGCGAGTAGCTCTAATATTTGTATATCAATTGTATTATACAATTGATTACTTGTAGAATGCTTTATCGCGTGAAATGCAGACTTGTCTGTATCAGATTCGAGCCTAAAAAAAGTAGGCTTATACACATTATTAGCATTTTTATTGATTGTGGTCATTACTTTTATTCTCTCTCTAATGTTTTATTAATTCAAAAAAAACTGTCAGCTGCCTGCAAACAAACAACCTTACCAGATAATAATATATTTTGAATATATAAGCCTGTCTCTAAAAATAAATTTTGGGTTATCCACATAATATGTATATTTGTATAACTACTATTTACTGATAAATATGAAATTATACAACGAAATTTCTGTGCTTTACGTCGATGACGAAGCGCAAAACCTAGCCGCTTTCAAGGCAAACTTTAGAAAAATATTCAATGTTGTTTTAGCTAATGATGCAACAGAAGCACTCCAAATTGTCAATTCACAGCACGTAGATGTTGTCATTACTGATCACATGATGCCGGATATTTCCGGTGTTGACTTATTAGCAATGTTAAAATCTTCTCATCCTTACATAGGAAGGGTTCTGATCACAGGATGTAGCGATATATCCATAGTGATAGAAGCCATAAATAGATGTGATGTATTCCGTTTTCTTACCAAGCCTTGGGTAAAAGATGACCTTACTGAGACTATTCTATCGTCTCACGATCAAAATCAAGAAAAAGAAAAGGAAAATCTAAAATCTACAAAACTAGCAGAGACGAATCAGCAGCTTGAGTTTATGTTAAGACAAAAACTCATCTCCTAAGTACCAAAGAATATATACCTTTGTTCATACCATGAACAACAAACCGTGTATAGGAATTACTGTAGGCGACTTCAATGGTGTAGGCCCTGAGCTTATACTGAAATCCCTGAGTAATGAACTGATTTTTAACTACTGCACGCCAGTAGTTTACGCTAGTACTTACGTGTTTAAATTTTATGCAGAATTATTGGGATACCCACTGCTTAATTTTAATATAGTACGTAAAGCCGCAGATGTAAAACACGGCGTGATAAACATCCGTGTGTGTAATACCGATCGTATACTAATAACTCCAGGTACTCCAAGCACTGAGGCTGGAAAATTCGCTTACGACTCACTAAAACTAGCCGTAAGTGATATAAAAGATGGCATAATAGAAAATTTGCTTACCGCACCTATAGATAAAAAATCTACAACTGATGCAGGCTTAGAATTTAATGGGCATACACAATACTTTGCCAACGAATTTAATAGTAATGTACAAATGCTTTTACTCGCAGATGAGATAAAAGTAGCTATGGTCACTGGCCACACAGCACTCACCGAGGTAACACAGCACCTTAGTATAGAAAAAATACTGGAAAGCATTAAATCTCTCAACGAGAATCTCAAGTCAGATTTCGGTATTGTAAAGCCTAAAATAGCTGTCCTCGGCATGAACCCACACGGCGGAGATCAGGGATTAATGGGCCGAGAAGAACTCGACATCATCGCACCAGCCATTAAACAGGCAGAAGCAGAAGGTATCTTGGTTATTGGTCCATATCCTCCGGATGGATTTTTCGGTTCAACAAATAGCAATAATTTTGATGCAGTACTCGGAATGTACCACGACCAGGTACTTATTCCGTTTAAGCAAATAGCCTTTTCTGAGGGCATAAATTACACTGCTGGATTACCTATTATACGGACATCACCAGACCACGGCACAGCCTATGACATAGCAGGAAAAGGTATAGCAAATACAGCATCCTTTATTAATGCACTATACCTTATCAATAAAATACACAGAAACCGATTAAGCTACTATGACTCGAACGTTACTCAACTTAAGTTTAGAGACCATAGAAGAGAAAAATTCAGTATCGGAGTTCCAGACTTAAGATAAGTGAGTCTTAATAATTCGTTTACAAGTAAAATGTTTACCTTTGCAGACTTTTTGTTATGAAATTGTCAAACTTCGATATAAATTTTAACAAGTTTAAAAACGAGCAAGATACGGTTGACTATCAATTAGGAGATAAGTTCTTTGACCTTAAGGAGGGCAGCCTGTATCACAATTGTGATGTAGCTGTCAAAGTAGTTTGCACAAAGAAAGATAGTACAGTCACACTAAAGTATAGTATGAATGGCAGTATCTCGTCTGACTGCGAAAGATGCCTAACCAAAATTAAGATAGAAATCAATAGCGAATTTGAATACCCGCTAAAACTTACTACTAATGAGGTTTTGTTACTAGAAGAAAACTACATTTCTGCAAATCATCAGATATATAATACATATGACTCATTATATGAGTACATCTGTATGAGTATCCCTATCCGTAAGATTTGCGAAAACTCCGTAAGTGAGACAGAATGCGAAATAATCCATCCAGAAACTATCGAAGAAGAGGTAGTAGATGAAAGATGGGCAGAATTAAAAAAATTAATAAAAAAATAAAATGGCACATCCTAAACGTAAGATTTCCAAGACAAGAAGAGACAAAAGAAGAACTCATTACAAGTTAGGCAATAGACAGCTTCACAGAGATCCATCTACTGGCGAAGTACATCTTTACCACAGACTTAATCTAGAAACTGGCATGTACAGAGGTGTACAAGTTCTAGAACCTAAAAACGCGGAGTAATCGCATATGAAAATTGGCATAGATGCCATGGGAGGAGATTTTGCACCTGCAGAATGTGTAAAAGCAGTAGTAACAGAGGCAAATCGAGAGGATAACGAACTGCACTTTTTCCTTTTTGGAGAAGAAGATTCGTTAAAGCTTTATGCAACTGAGCTCAACCATCCTAACATAAGCATAATACATACTGGTGACAGCATAGGCATGGCGGAACACGCTACAAAAGCAGTGGCTTCCAAAAAAGACTCCAGCATAAATGTAGGAATGCTCTATCTATCAGAAGACAAAATAGACGCATTTTTAAGTGCTGGAAACACGGGAGCCATGATGGTTTCTGCACTATATCAAATCAAAACAATACAAGGGATAGACAGACCTGCTCTCTCGTCTGTCCTTCCGCAGCAAAGTGGTATTACTGGTGTATTACTAGACGTAGGTGCTAATAGTGATTTAAAACCAGAGACTTTGGCAAAATTTGCAGTCCTTGGCAGCGAATATGCCAAAGCAGTCTATGGCATCAAAAATCCAAGAGTAGGGTTAGTAAATATTGGTGCTGAAGAAGAAAAAGGAAACATTCTTACAAAGGCCACATTCCCTCTTTTAAAAGAAAAAAAAGGCATTAACTTCATAGGTAATGTAGAAGGAAGAGACCTTTTTAATGACTTAGTAGATGTAGCCGTGTGTGATGGTTTTACAGGAAATGTCATTGTTAAAACCTGCGAAGGGTTTTTCTATAATCTTTTAAAAAGAGGAGTACAAGATGACTTTCTTACTAAATTTAATTTTGAACATTATGGAGGTACTCCTATACTAGGAGTTAAGAAACCCGTCATAATAGGTCACGGTATCACCAAGGAAAAAACATTCCTAAACATGATAAAACTTTCAAAAAATGTGGTTGAGTCAGATCTAATTTATAAGATTGAACAATCGTTTTTTGAAACCACAGGAAACTAAGACAACAAAAAGCAATAATCATGAGAGCAGCTATCACAGCAGTAGGCGGCTACGTGCCAGAAAAGGTACTGACCAATAAAGAACTCGAAAAGCTCGTAGATACTTCTGACGAGTGGATACAATCGCGTACTGGTATCAAAGAGCGCAGAGTAATGCCAGATAACGAAGCGACTAGCGATATCTGTGTTTACGCTATACAAAAAATACTAAAAAAAAGAGGAATTTCCGCAGATGAAATTGACCTTGTCATTGTAGCTACTGTGACCCCTGACCACGTATTTCCTGCTACTGCTAATATTGTGACAGATAAAATCGGTGCTAAAAATGCTTGGGGATTTGACTTAGGAGCAGCCTGTTCAGGATTTTTATATGCACTAGAGACAGGAAGCAAATTCATAGAGTCCGGAAAGCACAAAAAAGTAATAGTGTGTGGTGCAGATAAAATGTCTGCCATAGTAAACTATCAAGACAGAAATACCTGCATTATCTTTGGTGACGGTGGAGGAGCTGTACTCCTAGAGCCCAGTGAAGACGAAAATGGCATAATTGATAGTATTTTAAAAAGCGATGGCTCAGGTCGTAACTTTTTATATCAAAAATCTGGTGGATCTATGCATCCACCCACTCACGAGACTATAGATGCCAGAGAGCACTATGTCCATCAAGAAGGTAAGACTGTATTCAAATTTGCCGTAACCAATATGGCGGAAGTCAGCAGAGAAATAATGGACCGTAATAACCTTGAGGGCAAGGACGTAGATTTCCTTTGTGCCCATCAAGCTAATCTTCGTATCATAGATGCTACTGCAAAACGAATGGAGTTAGATGATGAAAAAGTACTTATTAATATTGAGAAGTACGGCAATACTACAGCTGGTACGATCCCATTATTATTCGCTGATTTTGAGAAAAAATTTAAAAAAGGAGATAACATAGTGCTAGCCGCTTTCGGAGGTGGTTTCACTTGGGGCTCCGTATATGTCAAATGGGCATACAATTCTTAATAACTAACATAAAACACTATTTTCGTTAAATAGATTATAAGCCATGAACTTAAAAGAAATTCAAACATTAATCAAATTTATATCTACATCTAAAGTAGATGAAGTAGCTATAGAGCAAAAAGATTTTAAAATAAAAATCAGAAGAAATGCCAATGTAAGCACAAAAACTGTTTCAGTAGCATCTCCTCAAGCTTATGTAGAACAATCTGCACCATCAGTATCAGATAATACTCCGAACAGCCCTGCTGCTCCGGAAATAGCTTCTAATACTGAAGAAATAAAATCACCGATGATAGGCACATTCTATCGAAAGGCATCTCCAGACAAGCCTTCTTTTGTAGAAGTGGGAGATGTGGTAGAGAAAGGCCAAGTTATCTGCATTATAGAAGCTATGAAGCTCTTTAACGAGATAGAATCAGAAGTAAGTGGGAAAATTGTTAAGGTACTGATAGACGACTCTCAACCTGTAGAGTATGATCAGCCACTTTTCTTAGTTGAACCTGTCTAACTCGAAAGTGTCAATGTTTAAAAAAATACTAATCGCGAATAGGGGTGAAATAGCCCTCCGCGTAATTAGAACGTGTAAAGAGATGGGCATCTCCACTGTAGCAGTTTACTCTACCGCCGACCGGGACAGTCTTCATGTAAAATTTGCCGATGAAGCTGTTTGCATAGGGCCTCCATCTAGTACTCTATCTTACTTAAGTATGCCTAATATAATAGCTGCTGCAGAAATTACAAATGCAGACGCTATACATCCAGGTTACGGCTTCTTGTCTGAAAATGCACAATTCTCTGAAATGTGCAGAGACCACGGTATTAAATTCATAGGTGCTAGCCCAGAAATGATAGAAGGTATGGGTGATAAATCCAATGCCAAAGCTACTATGATCGCCGCGGGTGTGCCTTGTGTGCCTGGGTCTGAAGGACTCTTAAAAGACCTAAAAGATGCGAAGAAGGTAGCTAGAAAAGTAGGTTACCCTGTTATGCTAAAAGCTACTGCTGGCGGCGGTGGACGAGGAATGCGTCTCATCTGGAACGAAGGCGATTTCGAAGATAACTGGAACAGTGCACGCACCGAGTCAAAAGCTGCTTTTGGTAATGATGCGATGTACTTGGAAAAATTCGTAGAAGAGCCTAGACATATAGAGATTCAGATAGCTGGAGATCAATACGGTAAAGTATGTCACCTTTCTGAGAGAGACTGCTCAATACAACGTAGGCATCAAAAACTTCTGGAAGAAGCTCCCTCTCCCTTTGCTGACGACGATCTAAGAACTCGTATGGGTGAGGCTGCTATAAAAGCCGGAGAAGCCATTAAGTATGAAGGAGTAGGAACAGTTGAATTTCTAGTAGACAAACACAAACAATTCTTCTTTATGGAAATGAATGTGCGTATACAAGTAGAACATCCTGTAACCGAAGAAATTATCAATTTTGATCTTGTTAAAGAACAAATAAAATTAGCTGCCGGACATCCTATAAGCGGACAAAACTATCTGCCACAGAAACACTCCATCGAATGTAGAATAAATGCAGAAGATCCGTTTAACGACTATAGACCAAGTCCAGGGAAGATAACAGTGTTACACAAGCCAGGCGGACACGGAGTACGTATAGATTCACACATTTACGCTGGTTACACCATCCCTCCGCATTACGACTCTCTCATAGCTAAGCTTATAGTATCTGCCCAGACTAGAGATGAGTGCATCCTGAAGATGGAGCGAGCTCTATCTGAGTTTACCATAGAAGGAATAAAAACGACTATTCCTCTTCACCTCAAGCTAATGCGTGATCCAGATTTTAGAGCTGGTAATTTCACCACCAAGTTTATGGAAACCTTTAATATCAATGACTAATTAAGTTCACCTTCTTACCCATAAAAAAAGGGGATATCAATGTTGATATCCCCTTTTTTGTTTTATATAGTCAAGTTTACTGCTTCTGAATCATTTTAGAGTACGTTTTATCCCCTTCTATTTTCATAATATAAACTCCCTTTGTTAAGTCGCTCACATTTATGGTACTCCCAGAGGTGATTAATTGACTCTTCTTTAAACTACCTAATATATCGTAAATCATAACTAGCTGGGTACCGCCGCTAGCAAAAGAGACAGTAACTTTATCTTTAGCTGGATTAGGGTATACACTAAAAGCCGATTTGTTAGCATTGTTTTCTACAGATACAGGGCTTCCTGCTCTGATTGACAAACGAAATGAGTCTAGAATACTGTTATCCATTTTAGAACGTGCGACTACAAGTGCAGTGCCATTACCTATCGCATCAAAAAATGAAAAGCCTAATTTAAAAACTTCTTTTTCTCCTATGCCAAGATTAAAATCATATAAACCTGTAGGGTTTGGAATACACAATAAGCCACTGCATACCGTAACATCCCAGGACACCTCCATCTCTAACTCTGCCACAGTCCATTCAAAAGCCGTATCAGCTTCATTTGTAGCATTATTAGTCAGATAAGATGTCAAATTATAATCAAACTCTTCAGCAGAAGACCACGTGCTTTCATTTTTAACATCAAAGGAAATCTGAGCAAAAGAAGAACTAACTATCGCTAGGGCTCCAAGTAATAAGGTAATTTTTCTATTCATACTATTCTATAATTTTAAGCGGCTTCAGCTTCTACTGCTTCCACCTCAGGTATCATTCGTTTTAATAAATTTTCTATTCCCGCCTTAAGTGTAAGTGTACTACTAGGACATCCACTGCATGACCCTTTCATAGTCACAGTAACTATCCCTGCTTCAAAACTCTTAAAATCTATAGCTCCACCATCCATCTCTACAGCTGGTCTTACGTGGTCCTCTAGAAGTTGTTTTATTTTAGTTACTACTTCGGACTCTTCCTCATCAGTAAGTATCTCTTTAATAACTACTATCGGTTTCTCCGCTTCTAAGTATTCTTGCACAAATTTCTTAAGCTGAGGTATGATATCAAACCACTCATAATCTGCTTTTTTAGTCACAGATACGAAGTTGTTCATTATGAAAACTCCTTTTACGAAGTCATACCCGAAAAGCTCTTGCGCCATAGGACAAGTCTCTAGACCCTCATTAGATCTAAAATCTATACTATCGTTTGGCAGAATCATTTTGTTCGCCACGAATTTCATAGACTCTGGATTAGGTGTCTTCTCTGAATATACGGTTATTGTTTCTGTTAATTCCATGTTATTTATAACGCTTCAAAAGTAGTGAATGTTTTGGTAGTCATCAACCCCGCTATGTCATCATTCGTCTATTTCGTCTGATTCATTGTGCAATAGGAGATCTCCCGCATAATGAGCTTGCTCATTGTAGTGCTTATTAAATGTACACCATTGACAGTCGTCTTTTTCGCATCCCTCCTCAAACTCCAAGTTCTGTATTTTTGCAAAAACAGACTTAATCTGTTCTTTTACAAATACATACTCGTCATCATTTACCATGATTTTTACTTTCTGGTGGTTTTCACCATCTGGCTCTATAAAGTCTATTTCACCTGATAGTACTCTTAAGTTTTGAGTGTTATCACTTTCTATGAGTGCCTTATAAAATAGTATCTGTCTCCAATAATCACCCCCATACCGCTTCTCAAAATTTAGCTCATCAGAGTTGTCTTCTAAAACCAAAGGTGGCTTTACCTTACTCTTACCGTATTTAAACTGTCCCGTCTTGAAGTCTACTACGTGCACATACTTATCATTAATAACGACCTTGTCAATTTGCCCACGGATAGGAACCCCATCTATTTCGCAGTTTTTCAAGTAGAGTTCTGTTTTTATTTCCCCTTGCTCTTTCCACGTTTCTGCATACTCGTCATAGTACTTATTTAACACTTCTTCACCGTAATAAAGCCTTCTCTCTAACCCTTCCTTGGTAAAAGCCTCCTTGCTGCTCAACATAGCAGAGGTAAACTTCCGAGTGACGAGACTCTTAGCCTCTTCGTCATCCTTCAAATTAGCAAGCTCCTTAAAAAGTCCGTCTAATGCATAATGGATAGCCGTACCAAAAGTCATGCTCTCTCCCTTAGCTGAAGGCACTCTGATAATATTTTGATAAAAGAAAGCTACAGGACACTTTAAGTAGCTATTCAGATTAGTAGCACTAAGCCTGAAATTTTCTACTTCTTTTTTCACAAAGTCTTGTTGTACCAGTTTGGTATAGCCGTCATTATTACTTGCCATCATAAAGTCAAAGAACCTTAACAGGTCCCCTTCAGACGCCTCTTCTTTTTGAAAATCAGCAGCGTTACTTTCTTCTAGCTCGACCACAAAAAGACTTTTTATCAGGTTTTTTTCTTTCTCATTTTTAAGAGCATAGCTTATCTCTATGTGTCTACGTGCACGGGTGAGTGACACATAAAAGAGTCTCCTAGATTCTTCTTCTAGTGCCTTAGCAGGTTCTCCAGGAAGTAGCATGTTGAGTTTAAATGGCAATGCGGTTTTATCCTTTTCCCACTTATTTTCAGTGCAG
>TARA_B110000971_G_scaffold15587_1_pt1 | contig 21570 bp, 20 predicted proteins | sample TARA_B110000971 | Tara Oceans TARA_B110000971 (sample SAMEA4397842) | marine metagenome | biome: Polar Biome; feature: [SRF] surface water layer (ENVO:00010504); material: water (ENVO:00002006), including particulate matter (ENVO:01000060) such as... | depth 5 m | reverse complement strand
ATATCACTGGCTATATATCCGAGGGGATGACCTACGTGAAGTCCAGCTCCACTAGGGTATGGAAACATATCTAAAGCATAGAATTTTGGTCTACTGTGATCTATGGTAGTTTTATAAATCTGCTTTGCAGACCATTCTGCTTGCCACTTGGTTTCTATAGCTTGAAAATCGTAGGTACTCATTGTTTTTTTAGTAAAGGGCAAAGCAACGATTTTTTTTTCACTTTAAAATTACGAGATAGAAATGAAAAAGATGAATAAAACTGTATTCAGTCTTTATAAATAGTAGAGCGTTATGTTGTTCTAAGGTTATGATATGTGTGTTATTTTGGTGGAGATCTTCTTCATGTTTGAGCAAGTGTTATCCCGTACATTTGACGTATCAATGAGCGAGAATAGACCGAAAGGATATACGGTAGTGGTGACACTTTCGCTTGTAATGTTTCTGCTTGGATTACTGGGGGTTATTAGTATCAATGCCAGTCAGCTCAATGACCATTTTAAGAACAGCTCAGAGATTACAGTTTTCTTTCAAAATGAGCTTACTGATGCAGAGTCTAAACTGTTGGGAGACAGTATACTGAAGCTCCCTTATGTAGCTAGTGGCAGATACATAAGTAGTGAAGATGCTATTTTTAATTTCAAAAATGAAATAGGAGAGGACTTTGTATATATATTAGATAAGAATCCACTACCCGCGAGTCTGGATGTGTCACTGAAGAGTGAGTATGCAGATGAGTCTAGTCTGATGCAGCTGGACAGAGAGTTGCGGAGTTCCGCGGGTGTTTTAAAGGTGAGTTATCCGCAAAACGTATTTAAACAAATAGATAGAAATAGAAGAATGATATGTATGTGGCTTATTTGCTTAAGCCTACTTCTGTTCGTCATAGCAGTGGTATTTATATCCAATACTATACGTATGCTGACTTATGCGGATAGATTTATTATTAAAAATCAGCAATTAATAGGAGCATCAGAACGCTTTGTGCTTAAACCCTATAGAAAAAGAGCCATAGCGTGGATTCTTACGAGTTTTGGAGCAGGAGTAGTGCTATTGATTGGATTTATTTGGCTAATATTTGCTTTGCTCAATGTTTCTATGGATTTGAATATGAGTGCAATAGGAGGACATTTTAGTGGAAACTGGTATGCATACATTTTGATGTTATCTTTGCTACTTATAGGGGGAGCAGTAGTTATTTTAGTAGCTACTCATCTTGCCACTAAAAAATATTTACTGACACATACTGACAAATTATATACCTAAAATGGCTAAATCTAAAAAAGTTACTACTGAGAGTTCTGTTACCGCTAACTCTACTTTCATGTTTGGAAAACAAAACTATATGCTTATGATCGTTGGGCTAGTAGTGATAATATTGGGTTTCATACTCATGTATGGTAAAGAAGATATTTATGATTTTAGAAAGACGACCTTAGCACCTATAGTAGTTATTGCAGGATTTCTGATTCAGATTGTTGCTATTATGAAGAAGTCTAAAAGTGCATAATGACGCTCATAGAGTCTATCGTTCTTGGTATTATTCAGGGACTTACCGAGTTTTTGCCGGTTAGTAGCAGTGGTCATATAGAGTTAGGCAAGGCCATCTTCGGTATAGAAGAAAAGGAGGCTGGACTTCTTTTTACCATAGTGCTTCATTTTGCTACAGCACTTAGCACTATCATTGTTTTTTGGAAAGATATTATTCAGGTATTCAAAGGGCTGTCTGAGTTCAGATGGAACGAGGAAACCAAGTTCGCTCTTATGGTTATTATTTCCATGGTTCCTGCGACGATAGTGGGAGTCTTATTAAAAGATCAGATAGATACTTTCTACAATGGTAATGTATTACTCGTAAGTATAATGCTACTACTTACTGGCGTTATTTTGTACTTCTCAGATAGAGCTAAAAGCCCTGTAGGCAGTGTGACAAATCAGAATGCACTAGTACTCGGTATAGTACAAGCCGTAGCTATTATGCCAGGAATAAGCAGAAGTGGAAGTACTATAGCTACCGCAGTGATGCTCGGTATTAATAGAGAAAAGGCCGCTCGATTTAGTTTCCTGATGGTGTTGCCACTCATCTTTGGAGCGATGGCAAAGGAATTTAAAGACTATTTTGATTTGACGGAAGCAGAGCAAGCTTCTGCTCTGATAGTAGACTCTACGGTAATAGCCGGTTTTGTAGCAGCTTTGGTCGCTGGGTACTTTGCGTGCAAGTGGATGATAGAGATAGTAAAGAAAAGTAAGTTGTCATACTTTGCATATTACTGCTGGATAGTAGGCATTATAGGTGTTGGATATTCGCTACTATTCACCTAATTAAGTGCTTCTTCTGGCATCAGCAAGAAAGTTTCTATCTCAGCAAATACCACTTTCCCAGTTCGAAGTTCTGTAAATGTGAAATATCCTCGCATACTGCCGTACTCTTCAGATACAGGACACCAAGAAGTGTATTTAAAAGATTCTCCAGTTTCAAGGGTAGGCTGCTCGCCTATGACACCTTCGCCTTCTACTTCTCTCTCTCCGAAGATACCGTCAGTAATGTACCAGTGCCTGTGAAGAAGTTGTACAGTTTCCATACCATTATTAGTGATGGTTATATGATAACTAAATACGTGTCTAGCACCTTGTATAGTGTGATCGGACTCGTGTCTTGGTGCAGTGGTTACGGATATTTCCTTTGAAAAATTCAATATTTTACTTTATCAATGTGCAATTTAAACACATCTAGCGTAATTATGTTGTGTTATGAGTGTCAGTATTTACACAGCTCATAAAATGACCCATATTATAGTGGTAGTTATATTCCCATATCTATTTGTTGTGCCCTTGATTTGACGGATAATATGTCTTTGTTTTTCACCGTAATTTTCAAAATTTTAACGCATTAATTGATGAAGAACCTCATCTCATTAATCTGTATTACATTTGTCTTAAGTATATGAGCACATCCTCTAATCTTATCAATAAAGCTGTTGACCAACTCTCTCGATTTCCTGGGGTGGGTAAAAAAAGTGCACTGCGTATGGCCCTGTTTTTATTAAAAAAAGAAGAGATGGATACAGTGGAGCTTAGTCAAGCTCTGATCACTATGCGTACGGAGATTAAGTTTTGTAAGCAGTGTTATAATATAAGTGATGCAGAGCTCTGTAATGTCTGTAACTCGCCGTCCAAAGACCAAAGTGTAGTCTGCGTAGTGAAGGATTTTCAAGATGTTTTGGCTATAGAAAATACCGGGCAGTACAATGGACTTTTTCACGTACTGGGCGGACTAGTATCTCCAGTAGACGGCATAGGACCTAGTGATATTAAGATACCAGAGTTGCTTTCTAGAGTAGAAAAAGGGGAGATAACAGAAGCTATACTAGCACTGAGTTCTACATTAGAAGGGGACACCACGGAGTATTACATTGCCAAAAAACTAAGAGCTATAGGCCTAAAAGTAAGTACACTCTCTAAAGGAATAGCCGTAGGTGGTGAGCTAGAATATGCAGACGAAATGACCTTGGCTAGATCTATCCGTAATCGAGTAAATTTAGAGGAGTAATCTTTTACAGACGCAAACTTTTTTCGCTGACAAAATTATTAGAATAGACTTGTTATTCTCGTCTAGTTGAATCTAAATCAGCTAAAGTAAAATCAGTCATTCCAATAGAAAAATAAAAGTGTAATTTCTAAACAGGCCGATGTTTAATAAATACGTGTGAATCAGGAAATTCATAATGTTTAGCTACACCAAAAAAAACGAAAGAGGACGGTAACTAATGAGATAACCAAAAATACTTTAAGCTTCATAATGAGAGAATCTACTTATTTGCTCTTACTACATAGTATGCAGCAGTCACGAAGAAGTTGCGTACGAAAGGTATAGCAGCGAGTATTCCCAGTTGTTTTCTTGGCTTCAGCCCAAACTTAGTCTCATAGTTTGGATTAAAGAGCCACATGGTTTTCTTAAGTACCGAGTAGTTGCTTTTCTTTAAGATGCGATTTAGCCTATCTATGGTAATGCGCGTATCGTAGATTTCTAGCATGCCCACTATTTTAGCATCGCTTTCCCCTAGCATTTTCAGTAAACCCTTATACATGCTACGTGGTATGATGTGAAAATAGGGTAGCTTAGAGAATAGCTTACTATCTAAAAGCTGCTGATGACCACCAAAAGGATTATGCCACGGCGGGAATCCGATAAAGTAAAGACCATCCGGCTTCATAAAGTCACGGCACCTCTTCATAAAAACTTCCTGATTTGGGATGTGCTCTATCACATCTCTACTGATGATAATATCAAACTCTTCTGGAGATACGGTATCATATATATCTTCAGTGATAAGCTCTAACTTGTCTTCATGTGGGTGTCCGGCAAAGAATTTTTTGCCATTTTCTATTCTGCCCTTAGAGATATCTATACCTACACATCTACAGCCCATATCTAGAAAAGGCTTTAGGTTTCCTGCTTCACCACACCCTATTTCCAGTACGGTAGTATTTGCACTCATAGTCTTCAGCTCTGCTAGATACGGTATCACATACTTTGCAGTAGTGAGGCTTTGCTCATCGAAGTATTGTCGTCTGTTGGAGTGCCTTTCTTGCATGACTATTCTTTGTTATCAGGCTTATTACTAGTGCCGGATTTACTCTCAGGTGGATTTCCTTCGCTTTTTGGTTTCCTATTCTGATTAGGCTTTTTATTTGTAGGCTTAGAGCGTGACCCGTCATTAGGTTTGTTGCCAGATAGTTTTTTAGTATCATCTCTTTTAGGACGATCATTTCTAGGGCTGTTATTCCTGCTATTTGAGTTTCTGTTTCCGCTTTTGTTATTCCTACTATTTCCTCCTTTGCCTCTAGATTTCTTATTTTTATCATCCATTCGGGTTAGATCTGTGTCTCCGAGTAGGTCATCTTTAAATTCTAGTGTTTTGAATGCTATCTCTGCACCTAGGGCTGTATCACTAAGTGTTATGGGTGTTTTGCCTTCTTTATTTAGAGCTATGATTTCGTTTACACGTTTTACATCTACCGGTATCCAGTCGAAGCTTTTCTCGTAGCAATACCACGCGGTACCTTTAAGGATGTCTATTTTGCGAAGACTGGCCACACCAGATTCCGTTTTTAGAAGTACTTTATCATTCGGGAATTGATTGAACGCTTCGTGATAGGTCTCTAGCTCATAGTTTAAGCAGCATTTAAGTCTACCACACTGACCGCTTAGTTTAAGCATATTGATGGACAGGTTTTGCGTTTTGGCAGCTCCCATACTTACTACTTTATAGTCTGTAAGCCAAGTACTGCAGCAGAGTTCTCTTCCACAGGATCCTATTCCTCCTAGTCTTGATGCTTCCTCACGGTAACTAACTTGCAGCATCTGTATTCTACTTTTAAATGAAGAAGCATATCTACGTATGAGTTCACGGAAATCTACTCTACCCTCTGAGGTGTAATAAAACGTTACTTTTTTGCCATCTCCTTGAAATTCTATATCGCTTATCTTCATTTTTAAGCGAAGCTGAAGAGCTATGGTCCGAGCTTCTTCAAGTGTCTTTTGTTCTTTGTCTTTATAGTCTTGGTATTTTTTTACTTGATCTTCTGAAGCGATAGAGCGAATATTTCTCATCTCTGAGTTATCCTCTTCTACTCCATACTTTTTGAGGTGAAGTTTTACTAGCTCTCCAGCCAGTGATATTTCACCTACATCGTAGCCTATATCAGAGTCTACGATCACCTTTTCTCCCGTGAATAGTTCTAAATTATTTGTATTTCTATAAAACTGCTTTTTACTTCCCTTGAATCTTACCTCCACTATATTGAATGGTTTATAATCCTCAGGTAACACCATATCGGTGAGCCAGTTATATACATTTAATTTATTGCAACTACCTGTACTACAAGCGCCATTATTTCCACATCCAGGGCTGTGGCTCCCATTATTATTTCCGCAACTTCCGCATCCCATATTATATATCCCTTCGCTGTTCTATTTAGTTGATTTTGAGCTTATTAAATCAAAGTCTCAAGTACTGCACAACTGCTTTATCATGCAACGGTCAAATATATCAAAAAAAGGACAAATAATAATCGAAGTCAGATTAGTAATAAAGTTCGGAGTAGTGTCTTATAAATTTGGTCCCCCAGATTATAGGGTAGTCATTATAATTTGACATATTATCCAGCTCACTTTTCATAAAAGTGAGATAAGGTATATTGACTCCTGCTCCTTTACAAGCTACTGTGGTACCTTGTATTCTAGGGTTTATTTCTACTATAAGTGGGCTGTTATTCTTACTGTATTTAACCTGAATACCTATGGGCCCGTCTAGATGTAGGCACTGGAGTATAGCTTCGCAGTATTCTATGATTTCTTTATTGTACTCTATTACACCTGCTATACTGATACCGTTATTCATCTTATCTCTTCTTCGAGGGAGTATAAATTTTATGTTGCCGTCTAAGATAAGGCAATCGACAGTGTACTCTGTGCCAGGTAGATATTCTGATAGTAGTAGTTCCGGAAAGGTCTTTGATGCTAAAGTAGAGTGCAGATTTTTGGAAGAAAGATAAGTACTACTAGGCTTATGATTAAAGAGTAAATCGTGCTCATCAGCGTCATCATCTATTATTCTAAATCCTCTGCTACCGTTGCTCACACAGGGTTTTACGATATACGGAGAGAGGTTTAAGCTTTTCTCTGCTTCGCAAAATTCCGTATAATGTTTTGCTATTTTAAACGTAGGGACAGGGATTTTATTTTCTAATAAGTGCTGATACAGCATTCCCTTATTATTTGATATGGTCAGGTGTTTTTGTTCACTTACTAGGACTGTTATTCCATTTTGGGCAAAGAGGGCTTTTGCCTTAGAGAGTGGGATGAGTTCTTTGGTAGTAATAGGGAGAATAAGTTCTATATTTTTTTCAATACAGATTTTTAATAACGTAGTTGCGTACTTTGGGTTATTTCCATTTGGTACAGTAAAATAGGCATTGGCCAATATTTTCCCAGCCGTGTGTTCTAGTACGTCACAGGAGTAAATTTTTAGTTTAGGAGCTTCATCTTGTATGGCTTTTATGATACCAGGTGCTCCAGGTGCTCCACCACCAGTTATTAATATGGAGCTTAAATTTTCCATCTCAGCACTTCAAACACCTCTGCAAATTCAGCATTTATTTGTATTCCTCTATTGAGTGCAAGTCCTTCTATAAAAGCTGGATTACTATATGGTCTGTGTGCTTGAGACTTATAGAGTTTTAGTGCCGCTACTTTCTTGTCTACGTGTTTTTTTTCTAATGTGTTAAAGCACGTAGTATTAAATACAAGATTATTCCAAGGCATCTCATAGCAGAGAATACTGAAAAACTTAAATGCTCGAAGTCCTTCTTCTGCTATGGTTTTATGGTCTTGGTGTATATCATTCAGCGATGGCATGATGACTAAGTCTGGCTGTAATTTTTCTCGTAGTTTTATGAGATCGTCTAGTATTTCTTGTCTGTGATAGTTAAAAGTACGCACTTCATAATCATAGAGTATCAGGTTTTCTGGAGAGATCCCAAGCAGAGCAGTCGCAGCCTTCACCTCGGTAATGAGGACGTCCTCAGGAAACTTAGGCAGCACGGATTGTTTACACGCAGAGAAAGTAGCATAATACACGATTTTTCCTTCCTCTATCCACTTCGTTATACTGGCTCCACAGCCAAATTCGCCATCATCAGTGTGTGGGGCAAGTACCAGAATTTTGTCTACGTTTTGGGTGGTCATGTTTTTACGTTTAACGGATAAAGTTATACCGTAGTTTTAGTGAAAGGTTATAAAGTGCTAATCGTCCATTTGCATTTCGCTGAATGTGATAAATAACTTCATTTATCTGTTCATAGCTCTTTTCTATGCAGCTAGCATTCAGTGTTTTACTCAATTTTTTTATAAACTCTTGTTGATCTTTTTCTGCTTTAATCTGATAGTTGTCTATCATTTTATAAAGTAGACTTTCTCGTAGGATATTAAGTCCGTTTTTAAGGAATATCTGTAGCTGAACTCTTCCTAGTTTATTAAGAGTGTCAGATAAATCGCCAGCTTTTTTAAGGTTGTTAGAGAAACAGGCTAGCATCCAGTCTCTGAATAGAGCGGAGTAGTTATCTTCCACACTCTCTACTAGTTCCATAGCTCTTCTGAGGTTTCCTTCTGCCAGATAGCTTATTTGTTCAGCTTTGGTAGGGTCTAAGTTGTATTTTTTTTGAAGAAAATCTTGTGTCTCTGCGTACGTATAACCGGGCACTTTTAGTAGTTGTGTTCTACTGGTGATGGTGGTTAGTAGCTCATCAGAATTTTCTGCCACTAGGATGAAGTAGGTCTTCTGAGCAGGTTCTTCTATAAGTTTAAGTAGAGCATTACTTTCTTTTTGCAAGTACTCTGGCATCCATATTATGAGTGTCTTAGCCTCACCCTCGTATGGTTTTAGAGCTAACTTAGACATTATACTATGCGTCTCTTCCCGAGTTATATTAGGAGTTTTATTTTCATTATCTGCTATAGTGCCTATCCAGTCTGCGGTGCTGAAGTAGTGATCTTTTTTATTCATAGTACGCCATTCTTCTATGAAGTCATCACTTTTCGGTTTTTTACCTACGGTTTTAGTCACTGTGGGGAAAGAGTAGTGTACGTCAGGATGCGTATAGCTACTAATCTTACGACAAGAGCTGCATTCGCCGCAGGAGTCTGTTGTAGTTCTATCTGCACAGTATAAGTACTGTGTTATGGCGTGTGCTAATGACAGCTTACCACTTCCCGCTGGGCCTAAAAAAAGCTGAGCATGAGGCAGTCTATTAGTTGATATACTTTTAAGAAGGTGCTCTTTTTGCTTGGCTAGGCCATGTACTTCTGAGAGTTTCATTTAGCTGTATTATTTCCTCTTAGTTCTTTTTTTATCCATACAAATATAGACAAGCCAATGAGTAGATAAATTATAGAACCAAATCCAAGAGCAAGAGCAGATCCGAGCGCATATTTCTCCGGTTCAAATTTAAACGTAATTTTATGTGTGCCCGCAGGTACTGCTAATCCTCTAAGTACATAGTTTACGCGATAGTGAGGCACCTCTTTATTGTCGATATAGCTCTTCCATCCTTTATCATAAAACACTTCTGAGAAGGCTAGGTTGCCAGCCTGTGTAGACGTAGACGTATACTCTAGCTTCTCTGGATGGTATCTGTCAAAGGTTACTTTAGCGGCACTATCTGTAGTGTTACTTTTTCCTACTAATTCCTTGAGTTTACTCTCTACTATGCCAGTATACCTTGTGTCTAACGTGCCTAAAGCTACCAAAGCACTGTCTGCGTTTTTCACAAAAGATATATCTCGCAGAAACCAGGCATTCCCGAGTGCATTTCTATTGATAGCGTATTGTGGTGCACCTCCTTTTTGTTGTTGATTTGGGTAGATGAAGTATTTCATATTAAGCATGTTCAATATGGCATTGTTTTGAACATTCCCCTTGCCTAAATCCTCTGTGAGATACCAGTCCCACAAGTCTTGAAATCTTCTGATTTTAGCTGCGCTGTAACCTCCTATAGATTTATGAAAATAAGCGCATCTATTACTGTTAAGAGTACTTTCAGTAAGATCTAAGACTCTATAGTAGCTTTTGTCTTTTTGTATTGCTAAATCTGCTGCATATGGTCGAAAGGGCTGACTCGTAGCTTGTTTTCTTTTGAAGTCATTGTGGTCTAAATACCTTTTACCTATAAACCACATATCTGCAGTGACTAATAGACCAATAGCTAGCAGAGCGTACTTTACGTGTATTTTTTCTTTATAAATAAGGAAGATAAATGTGAGCACTGTGATGGCAAAAAATAGGCTTCTATAACCATCTTTTTTCATCTCAGTGATACGCATATCGCTGAGCTGCTCCTTGAACCTATTAATATTTTGCGGGTCAGCTTGTCCACCTTGTTGCTGTATCTGTCTCATTGCGAATTGTGCATCAGCGTCATAGAGACCATTAGATGTTTGCTTGGGAGTAGAGTTGAAGTCATTAAACGCAGTGCCAGAAATAGTAAGTAAGAGAAGAAGTGCAAGTCCAGATCCTCCTGCAATAGCTAAATGCTTGAAGTTCACCCTATCTCTGTTCGCTAAGAAGTTTTCTAATCCCAGTATAGCAAGCAATCCTACGCTTAGCTGTATTAGCACTATCATCATACTCGGAGCTCTAAATTTGTTATACATAGGAAAGTGGTTATACATCCACTCATTTATTCCTGTGAAATGATTTCCTCCCATAGACAGTATAATCGTAAGAAGTATAGTACTAATTAGCCACCATTTTTTCATTCCGGGGACCAGGACTAGCCCGATACAGGCAAGTATAAATATAGATGCACCAATGTACTTAGGCCCAGAAGTGGACCCTATATCTCCGTAGTAAAGCCCCAGCTTATCTGAGTCTCCTCCGCTATAGTTAGGTATGATTGTAGCCATGTAGTCTGACCAGCCCATGCTATACGAGAATACGTAGTCCATGGTTAGTCCGTTTTGGACGTTAGTCTTGCCATTTTCTCCCTTAGTCATAGTGAGTGCTGACTCGCCACGTATAGACTCCTGTGCGTACTCTTGAAGAAGTAGAAGGTTAAGACTATTGGCACCAAGAGCTATCCCAGCTCCAGCCACAGCAATTGATGCAGCTATTAGATAATCCTTTATTCTATTTTGCTTGATATACTCTATTGCCATAAAAAGGAAAAAGAGTCCTATAATGAACCCGCCATAATAGGTGACCTGAACGTGATTTACATATATCTGCAGGGCAAACCCTGAAGATAGTAATGTGAGGCCCAGTAGGTGTCTCTGTCTAAAGAGGTATTGGCAGCCTGCTATCACCAGTGGCAGGTAGCCTATGGCTGCAGCTTTGGTATTATGACCTACTGCTAATATAGTGAGATTTTCTGTGGCTAAACCTATTCCTATAGCTCCAATAAGTGCCAACCAAGTTCTAACTTTAAAAGCCTTGAGCATTATAAAAGCACAAAAAACATATAAAAATAGCTGAGACCAAATTCTAGGTGTAGCAGGAGTTTTTAAGTGTTTTATAATGACAGGCTCATTAGGATTACTTATCGTGTATGCAGGCATACCAGCAAAAAGAGAATTTGTCCAAAGGATAGTTCCACCCTCTTTTTTACGGTATTCTGTTATTTCACTTGCAGCACCTTTAAATTGTACAATATCACTCTGAACAGGGACCTTATTCTTGAAGTTACTGGGAACAAATAACGCAGTAAGCACCAAAATAATAAGGAGGGCAAACAATTGATCTTTATAGGTTTTGAGAATTGATTTTAATTTTTCCAAAATCGTGGTGCTTTTTAATGATTAGGCTCAAAAATAGAATTAGTTTGTAAAGTATTCACAATAAGCTTAAATATTGTGTAAGAATGGCTAGTTTGATAATATGTTTAAAAAGACAGAAAACTCTTGAGCTATTTGTTTTCTGCTGTATCTCGAGATGTCCCGGCTTTGAACCTCATCTTGAGAATTCAGCAATTGCTCCTCTAAGAATGCAATCATTTCTTTTGACTCATTGTGATTTACTACCAATCCAGCATTACACTTTTCAATAAGTGAAGCAGCATCGCCTTTTTTGTTTCCTATACAGAGTATCGGCCTATCGGTAGCGAGGTACTCCATCATCTTACCCGAGATTATAATTTCGTCCTGCGATTGCGATGGAAGTATAGTGAATAGGATAGAGGCTGACTTCATGAGTGTTAAACTCCTAGCGTGTGATACGAACCCCTCATAATCGGTAGTTAGGTTTTGGATTTTTTTTGCTTTTTGTAAAAAGTGAGGTGCGATATTACCTGCTAACTTTAACGTTATTTTGGCTTTAGAATTAGTTGTTGAAAAAGATTCTAAAGCTTCCAAAAATCCCTCTGTATGATAGTCTTCTGCCAGTAATCCGATGAATGTGATGACGAACCCTTTTTGCTCTTCGGAGTTTACGGAGTCCATCTTTTTAGCATCATATCCGTTATAGAAAAAGTGAACTTTTGATTTATCGATCAATTTGTCTTGTAGAAGTTTAGCTAACGACGGGCCTATGGTCGTTATAGCATCAGCACCGCGTAGTACTGAAGCCTCTAGTTTCTCATTTTTATTAGCTGCCCATGTGCTTTGTATTTGATTCTGATTAGAGTATAGCTCTAGCCACGGATCTCTAAAGTCAGCTATCCATTTATTATTTGGAAACTGTTCTTTAAGATTTAAACCTACTAAGTGGGTAGACTGAGGTGGGCCGGTTGTTATTATTATCGTATCCTGCTTAATAAGAGTTCTAGCAGTTTTAATAGCATAATGATTCCATCCTACTCGAGCATCTGGCACAAAGAGATTCGCTTTCACCTTATTGGCAATCTTTTTAAATAGGCTCTTTTTGTCGTCCACACCTCCCCTTGGGATCCCCTTTTTACTATCGCCAGTAGTAATGAGAGAGTATGTTTTTAATAGCTCAAAGGTAGATGTTGTGTAGGTCTTAATATCTGATACTAGAGCTGTAAAACTTTCATCTGTGTTTTTATAACTTGCTTTAGTGGGGTCTACAGTTACTACTTCTACATTACAACCATCTTTTTGCAGATAGTGTGCAAAATACGCCCATCTCTGCACTCCAGAGCTATTGTCTGGTGGCCAGTAGTAAGATATGAGTAAGATATGTTTGGTCACTAATGATGCAATGTTAAGTGTAATATATATTGAACGTATAGATTAACGCCCAATATGTAAACTTAGTGCTATTTGATTTTGCACTGCATTTATAAATGTGATTAATTTTCTATCTAATTGACGTGTTTTGATCATTGGTTGGTTTTATGCGAAATTTAGAATCTGGGTATTTCCTTTGAGATGTTAAAGGAAGAACATAACTTTGATTTAATGAAAGTGGGTGTTGTTGTAGACAACGATTATATAAATGATGGAAGAGTCTGTAAAGAGGTCGCTTTTATAACTGAACGTTACGAAGTAGATGTCCTTTGTCTTAAGTATTCAAAAAGTGCTCAAAAACGCTCTAATGTGCATCCTGTTTTTTTACCGAAAAAAGCTAAAGACATATTATTTGCACTTTCAAGTTGGTTTCCATTGTATAGTTTTTTGTGGACCAGGTGGATTCGAAAATTTGTCGTTGAGAATGATATAGATGTACTTCACGTACATGATTTGTACATGGGTCCTCCAGCTACTGCTGCTATAAAAAAAGTGAATAAAGATGTGAAGCTTATTTTGGATTTACACGAAAATTTCCCTGCGACAGTTGCTACCTATGGTTGGACTAAGGGGTTTCCTAATAAGTTGTTGACGAGGGTTTCATTGTGGAAAAAAAATGAGAAAGGAATACTCTTTAAATCCGATCGGATCATTGTGTTATCTGACTTATACAAAAAAGATTTGCTAGTATCTTTTCCTAGTTTGAAAGAGGAAAATATTTTTATTTTCCCAAATGTGGTTGACTTTTCTAAATTCAGCAGTTTTGTGATAGATAAAACTAAGGTTAGGGATAAAAGAGTAACCTATTTGTACTTTGGTATTGTAGCATCACGTAGAGGTATTTTTGAAACATTAGATTGTTTCAAAGAGGCATTAGAAACAGATCCTAACTTGCTGCTTAGGGTTATTGGCCCTGTGGATAAAGCAGACACTCTTAGGTTTAAGAAGCAAATTTCAACTATTGAATTAAAAGACAGTATAGAGTATATACCATGGATTCCTTTGGAAGAGATACTGACAGAGTTAGATAGGGTTGATGTTTGTTTGGCTCCGTTTCATAATAATGAACAGCATAACTCTGGAATTGCAAATAAGATATTTCAATACATGTACGCTGGTAAACCCGTAATTGTATCTGATTGTAAGCCACAAGAAGAGTTAGTTTTAAATGCTAACTGTGGGAGAGTCTTTAGAACATTAGACGAGTATATAGTGCTTTTATTGGAAATGGCGGAAGATAAGGTTCTCAGAGATCAAATGGGTGAAAGAGGAAAAGCGTACTTACATTCTAACTATAATTCCGAGAATCATGCGAATAGATTGCTACAAGTCTATGTGTCGATTGACGAGTAACTCAATAAAGTCGTATTTTTGAGGCTGATTATAAGGCCAATCTTAAAACTAATTTACGGATAAATTGAATCATAAATATATCTTTGTTTCAGCTAATCTAAGCTATAAATTAATCTCATAAACTTGGTAATTATTTGATGTCAGAAGTTATTGTCAATAAAATAGAATATCCCGTTGGACTAAATAAAATTGAGAATTCAGACTTTCAACACTTTATACTTACTCAGTTTAACTTGCGTAACTTCCCTAAGGCAAAAAATTCAGCATATGATAAATGGGTTGATTGGACTAGAGAAAGAATAACGTTATTCGAAAAGTACTGTTTGCCTTCAGTGTTAAATCAGTCTGAACAGAATTTTACTTGGATACTCTATTTTGATGAGGAGACTCCAGAGGAGTTCTCTGATTTTTTAGAAAAAATGAATTCGAATCCCAATATAGTAATTTACTATTGCAATGGGGCTAGTGGGTTTCAGAGTGATTATATGTCGCCTGTTTTATCCAGACTGACCAAGGGTTCAGATTGGGTTGTAACATCCCGAATTGATAATGATGACTGTGTACATAAGGACATGGTTAAGAAAATTCAAGCAAATATTCAATTCAAGCATAAGTTCAAGGTGTCTTTAGCTTCTGGCTATGCACTAGATGAACAGACAAAAAAGCTGGCTCATTACTACTATCCAATGTCACCATTTCTTTCACTAGTAGAAAAAAGAGATCAAGCTAGGGGGGTATTTGAAAGAGGTCATACCGTGTGGGAAGGACTGAGGTTATGGATATATAAAGAAATATGCATAGAGTGGTTTGCAAGTAAATCAAGAATGGTGCGTTTTGTGTTAAGGAAACCTATGTGGATGCAGGTGATTCATCAGACAAATGTTAGTAATTCATTTCATCGCGGTTTACCCATAATGAATGAAAAAGAGCTATCTGATTTCGGATTAAATTTAAAAAGTAAGGCTAGTCAAGTGAACGAGATATCGAAATACGCTAATTATATTCATTGGAAAAGGTACTTTAAATGTACAGCTATAAAAATATTATTAAGGCATTGATATGAGTGCAATAGGAAAGTATATGAGGACAAAGACCCCAAGGGTCTATTTCTTTTTAACAGGTTTACAAAGAAAATATGCGGGTTTAAACCGTCCTGATTATATGTATATTACGGATAGTTTAGGAGGTGATTTTAAAGAATATTTTAAAAAGAATAATCTCAACGAACTTAAGAATGAGCTAAGTCGTGGTTTGGATACTGAATCTCAACATGTGGTGAATGTTATTTCTAGCAGACTTGCATTCTATCCTAACGAAAGTAACAAGGCTGTGTTAGATAAAGATAGAGAGATTGCTGGAGGGCTATTGCAGGTAGAGCAAGATGCGGTAAAAATAAATGACTATATAATTAAAGAATCGAAGCAGTATACCCTTTCTGAAGAACAGTTTTCAGATTCAGTCTTTTATTTTGACCACGGACTAGCACTTATGCCAAAATCAGCATTGGAATATGTTGAAAATGAGGATTTTATTGATTTGGGAGCATATGTAGGTGATTCTGCAATAGCCTTAACTAAGTACAATTATAAAAAAATATATTCTGTTGAGATGTCTAAACGGAGTATGTTGGTTTACGAAGAAAATGTAAGTCGAAATGGTATCTCAAAGGACAGTTATAAGCTTATTAATGTTGCTATTTGTGACCAAGAAAATTTGCCAGATATTGAACTTCCCGATACTGGCTCTGCAGGATTTTCTTTAATGAGAGAGCGGGGTAAGTATGACTATATCTCCATTCAGCAAAGAACTTTGGATTCTATCGTAACTGAACATGGTATTAAACCTAAATTTATAAAAGTAGATATTGAGGGGTATGCAATGCACTTTGTTAAAGGTGGATTGGAAACAATACAAAAATTTAGGCCAGTACTTTCTATTGCAATTTATCATAACCCGACAGAGTTTTATGAGATAAAACCTTTTCTAGAGAAGGAGCTCGTTAATTATTCCTTCTGCATTCGAAAAATGACTTCAGAAACTAAAGACAATAACTGCCACTCTGAAGTTGTTCTAATGGCCTACCCGAGTGAGATAGACGGAGCTGTTAAAGTTCTTTAAATGAATTTCAAACTTTCCTATTGTTTTGCATGGCTCAATATGAAGATAAAAGGTGAAATTAAGCTTTGGAAAGCAAGACTATAAAATTGATGTATATATATTTGAATTAATGGATGGTCTTTTTGTGAATCAATTTAATTAAAAAAAACTGTAGACTTGGGAGTAATTGCGAGACAATCTTTAAAAGCGAGTGCTGTAAATTATGCAGGAGCATTCATTGGTATTCTTAATACCTTTTTCTTGTTTACGTTATGTTTTGATGAGAGTGAGCTTGGCCAGGTTAGGTACATTCAAGAAATCGCAATACTCTTTGCTAATTTCGCTAGTTTAGGTATCTTTAATGTTGTTATTCGGTTTTTTCCTGACTTTAAAACCCAAGACAATAAAAATCAAGGTATTCTGTCATTTGCGATTTTAGTACTTCTGCTGGGTCTCTTCCTGTTGGGTGTGATCTTATTTTTATATAGTTCTCTTTTGCCAAAGAATATAACAGATAATGCACTGTTAATTTTTGTAATTGCATCTGCTGTAGTTTTTGGATCATTGTTCTATAACTATTCGTCAAATTTTGGATTAGTAACCATCCCTTCTCTTCTTAAAAATTTATATGTTAAAATTGGTTTAGCATTTTTTGGCTTAGCGTATTTCTATTCACTTATAGACTTCAGCCAAGTACTGAATTCTGTAGCTATAGTTTATGCCACAAGTGCTGTGCTCCTAATACTGTACTTGTCGAGGAAAGGTAATTTTAAGTTGTCTTCTGACTTTTCGTTTTTTACAAAGCAACGGTTAAGAAAAATAGGAACTTTTGCGGGCTTTGGGATGCTTGGAACGCTAGGAAGTGGCCTTGCTAATAAGATAGATATTTTCATGGTCGCAGATTTATTAAACTATACTAGGACTGGAGTGTACACTATAGCATTGAATGCTTCTAACCTATTAATGATACCTACAGCTGGGATAATGGCAGTTTCTGGGCCGGTGATAGTTTCAGCATTGAAAAAGAATGATATTTACGAGGTGGAGCAAATTTATAAAAAGGCAGGTATTAATCTGTTTTTATTTGGAAGTTTAATACTACTGTTATTGTGGAGCAATATCGATTCGATTTTCGAATTAATTCCTAATGGTGAAAAATATTCCAGCGGAAAAATTGTTGTGTTAATTTTGGGAGGGGCAAAGCTATTTGACATGCTGACAAGTGTAAATGAGTTGATAATATCATATTCCAAATATTTTAGATTTAACCTGTATGCATTGTTAATATTAGCGGTTATTAATATTACGGCAAACGTAATACTTATACCAGAGTTTGATATTACTGGAGCCGCCCTTGCTACGTTGTTATCTGTCGTGTTATACAACGTAGGCAAGGCGATATTTATATATATAAAGTTTGGTATACATCCATTCCAGGCTAAGCTTTTAATCATAATGGGAATGTCACTAATGCTTTATGGGGTAAATTTATTGTTACCTCCTTTTTCGAATCCGTTTTTAAGTATTTTATTTAAATCATTATTCCTTGGGTTGTCTTTTATATTTTTTGCGATTTACTTCAATATTTCAGACGAGGCTACAAAATTGTGGCGACAAGTAAAATCTAAACTACAAGCTATTTTTGATAAGTAATGTTAAAGAACCTTAATAATAATCTACCTTTGCAATCCAATACAAGTAAATCAATGCTTAACGTCATTTTATTTGGCCCTCCCGGGGCAGGAAAAGGCACTCAAAGTGCTAAACTCATAGAGAAATATAAACTCACTCATTTATCTACTGGTGACGTATTTAGGTATAATATCAAGAACGAAACTGATCTTGGTGTTCTTGCTAAGGGTTTCATAGATAAAGGAGCATTAGTGCCGGATGAGGTTACTAACAACATGGTCAAAGATTTTGTGAAACGTAACTTAAATGAATACGGTTTTATTTTTGATGGATATCCGCGTACAATTGCTCAAGGAGAAGAGCTTGCTAAAATACTAGAAGAAACAAATACTGAAGTAAGTATGATGTTAGCCTTAGAAGTAGATGAGGACGAACTGGTAAAAAGACTCTTAGAAAGAGGGAAAACTAGTGGGAGAGTAGATGACCAAAATGAAGACACCATTCGCACTAGATTCAAAGTATACAAAGAGGAAACTTCACCTCTTGCTACGTTCTATTCTGCCAAATACAAGTATATAGGAGTGCACGGTATGGGCTCTGTAGATGAGATATTCGACCGTCTTTGCAATGCCATAGAAGCAAAACAGTCCGCTAAAGACTAATTTCTCATTAAATATTTTATAAAAAAAGAAGCACGGCCATGAGTAACCAAAACTTTATAGATTACGTAAAAATTAGCGGTAAAAGTGGAAGCGGTGGCCCAGGAAGTCATAGTTATTTCCGAGATAACCTAAATGCTAAGGGAGGACCTGATGGTGGTGACGGTGGTGCGGGTGGATCCATTATACTCAGGGGTAATTCTCAACTATGGACACTACTTCATCTGAAGTATAAACGGCACGTACGCTGTGATGGCGGAGCCCCTGGTAAGAAAAAGCACATGACTGGTAAAAGCGGGAAAAACCAGATAGTGGAAGTGCCTCTCGGTACCTTGGCTAAAGATCCAGAAACATTTGAAGTACTGGGTGAGATTACCGAAGATGGACAAGAGATCGTACTACTCAAAGGTGGTAAAGGTGGATTAGGAAATGCGAATTTCAAAAGTGCTACTAATCAGACACCACGTTATGCTCAGCCAGGACAACAAGGTAAAGAGCAGTGGTTTGTTTTGGAACTAAAAGTGCTGGCGGATGTGGGACTCGTAGGATTACCTAATGCTGGTAAATCTACACTGTTAAGTGTAGTATCTGCAGCTAAGCCAGAAATAGCGGATTATGCGTTTACTACACTCACACCAAATCTTGGTATTGTACAGTATAGAGAGTATAAGTCTTTTGTGATGGCAGATATACCTGGTATCATAGAAGGAGCTAGCGAGGGTAAGGGGCTGGGACATAGATTTTTACGCCACATAGAACGTAATGCAGCATTACTCTTTATGATTCCTGCAGATAGCGAAGATATTAATGCAGAGTATCAGATTTTACTTTCAGAGCTTCGCAAGTTTAATGAGGAGCTGATGTTTAAAGAGAGAATACTCGCTATTACAAAAGCAGATATGCTGGACGATCAGTTACAGCAGGAGATGCGTGATGAGCTAGATGTAGATTGTCCGGTAATGTTTATCTCAGCGGTGAGCGGTAAAGGAATAATAGAGCTCAAGGACAAACTTTGGGCGATGATGCAAATCTAAAATCAGCGTGAAATTAGGTGACAAAATACTATTTATCCTACTTTTTGGGTTGATACTTTTTGTCTCAGTGAACAGGCACTCTCGCCACCCAAAATTTGACTATCATTCTCAGATATTTTCAGACAAAGCTGGATATCATGTTTTTTTACCAGCTACGGTTTATTATGCTTGGAATGCTGAGCTAATTCCTAATAATATTGATTCTCTTACGGGTTTAGGTTTTAGGATAGAGAAGAATAAGATTGTAACTAAATATCCTTTAGGCGTAGCTATTTTACACGCCCCTTTCTTTGCTATAGCCGCTGGAATAGATTACGGAATAGGGAAGCAGGAATATCTAGGCTATACAGAAACTCAACATTTAGCTCTTAATTGGTCTACTGCTATTTATGGTACATTAGCCTTGTTGCTGATTTTTTTGATGGCTATACAGCAGTGGAGCTTAAATAGAAGGCAGGCTTGGTTGCTCATATTTCTAGTAGCAGGATGTAGTAATTTGTTCTATTACCTTACACGTGATGCAGGTATGGCTCACGCTTATTTGTTGTTTTGTTATTCACTTATTCTTTATCTTTTCTATACATTTTTAGCAGACAAAAGGTGGCTATCACTAGCATCAATAGTTACGCTCTTGTTATTAGCGTTAAGTGCTCGGCACATCAATGGGGTATTCCTGATGGTTGCGTTACTTTATTTTATTTTGAAGTATAAAAAAGAATTGACTAAGGTGCCTAAGAGTACTTGGCAAAAAGGTTTGGTGGTAGGTTTTATCCTAGGAATAATCCCATTGATTTTGCAACTCGTTTATAATCTGTATGCTTTCGAGTCTATAGGGGCTAGCGGATATGCAGCAGAGTCTTTTTCTAATTGGGATACTATCAAACTAATAGAGCTTTGGTTTGCCCCAAATAATGGCGTCTTTATTTATGCTCCTGTTTTAGTTATAGCACTATATGGAGTCTGGAGAAATGGGAAAATGGACCCTACTTTATGGCTGTTTGCTGTATTATTTATACTCATAAGTGTGGTGTACGGAGCTTGGTGGTCACCTACTTTGGGTTGTGGTTTTGGCCATAGAGGTTATACAGAATTCTTTGTGTTTTTTAGTTTGCCGGTAGCTTTGGTGATACGCAGCTGGTCTGCAAGACAGCAAAATTTAGCTTGGATTTTAGGGTTAATAGTTGCTGTTTTACTCTTCTCTGCTCAGTGGACCTTTGATGGTTGCTGGCATGGTGACGGTCCTTGGGATTGGGTGGAGTTTATACGCTTATTTAGAATTTAAAACATCTCCTTCAATTCACGCAAGTCTTTAAAAGAGTGACAATCTTGGTGCTGATATTCAGAGTCATCCTGTGTCAGCCAGTAGGCTTTCCAACCTGAAGCTATAGCTCCTTTTATATCTGCTTCTAGATTATCCCCTACGTAGTGACTCGTTTTTAGTGAACTCTTTGCGTTTTTTAGAGCAGTTTCAAATACTAGAGGATGTGGCTTCTGTACACCTACCTCTTCTGATATGGTAAGAGATTGGAAGTATTTACCTAAGTCAGAATGTACTAGTTTTCTGCGTTGTACTTCTGCAAATCCGTTAGTGATAAGGTGTAGCTCATACTTGCCTGCTAAGTAATCGAGTGTTTCCCTCGCACCTGGCATTAGTATGGTCTTAGTAGGGCAGATTTGTAGGTACTTTTCCCATATGTTATGGGGTATTTCTTCCTCATCTACTTCCATTTCTCTGAAAGTGTCTACAAAACGTTTACTGCGGAGTACGTCCTTAGTTATTTTATTTTGACGGTAGAGTTTCCACATCTCGTTATTGTTTCTTACATAGATATCTAAGAAGTCTTGCTCGCTTCTGTGTGATAAGAAACGGATCTGGTATATCTGGTAAAGTTCACGCAGCGTTTCTTCTGCATTGGCATCAAAATCCCAAATAGTGTGGTCTAAGTCGAAAAATATGTTTTTTGGCATTGTCTTGGTGTGAAACAGTTAATTGGTGAAATAGTTGAACTTGATTTTGAGTCTTTAAATTAAAGTTTTTCTCCGAATGATA
>TARA_B110000971_G_scaffold155520_1_pt1 | contig 21736 bp, 16 predicted proteins | sample TARA_B110000971 | Tara Oceans TARA_B110000971 (sample SAMEA4397842) | marine metagenome | biome: Polar Biome; feature: [SRF] surface water layer (ENVO:00010504); material: water (ENVO:00002006), including particulate matter (ENVO:01000060) such as... | depth 5 m | reverse complement strand
GACGAAAAGTTTAGTGATCCTTTTAAGTAAGTTAAAGTTCGTCGGTAGTTCGTTTTTTAGGCAAAAAACTGATCGAATATTAATTTGATCTATTTCTCGTTATTTTTATTCATCCTCTATTTTCGGAGTACTGTCTAGCTCTTCTAATTGCTCTATTTCTTTTAGTTTAGTTCGACAAGTATTGAGTAATCCATCCTTTTCATCATCGTAGTTATCCATGATACTCTGCAGTGTAGCTTTAGCTTGAAAGTAGTCTTCTTCTTTTACATAGATATCACTTAAGAGTATAAATCCCTTTACCACCCAATATTCATAGGCAGAGAAGTCTTCATTCAGAGTATAAATATCATTTCTAGCTTTTCCCAGTTCGGTTTGAGAGTAAAGTATACTTGCTCGATGATAGATAGCTTCTGCTGTAAGTTCGTTCCTACTTTCCGTTATCACATAGTTAAAATGTGATTTTGCTGTACGTAGGTTGCTATCCTTAAGTTGTATTCTACCTAGCACCATGTTAGCTTCTACTAGATTTTCCTTTGGCACATTTTCTATAGGCAGTAGTTGTATTGCTTTCTGTTTTGCTCCATCATAGTTGTTAAGTAGATAATGACTTCTAACCTGTCCCATTATGCTGCTTATAAATGTACTTTTAGAAGAGGATATAGGTTCTAGTTGGATATAGTTTTCTAGAGCTTTGGTATAGTTTTTCCTATAGAAGTAGGTAGATGAAAGTTTGATCAGGGATTTTTCTGTAAACTCATTTCTGCCTTGATCTACTACATAAGCGTAGTGGGAGAGGGCTTGATTCTCTTTATCTGTGTAGAAGTCGCACTCAGCCTTATAGAAGTTAGCGGGTATAACGAAGTATCCGTCATTACCAAAACGCTTGATATAGTTTGCTAATTCGTTAGAGGCTCCTTCAAAGTTATCTGACTTATAGATACGCATAGCATTTTCGTATATTGAGCTATCTTGGGCAGTCATACGGACAGAAGCACCCTGATCTTCTGCATATTTGAAGTATTTTTGTGGAGTGCCTAGATTGTTATATATGATTTCTATGAAGGATAGAGCTTCCTGGCTAGAGGTAGTTTTAGGAAAACGCTCCACCACGGTCTTGTAGTACCTAAGTGCTGCGTCATCATTTTTCTGATTGTAGTTTATTAATCCGAGCTTGAGGTAACTGTCAGGTAAGTACGGGCTGTAATCATGCTGAGATATAATTACATTAAATATACTCTCAGCGGTACTATATTTTTTTAGCGACATATACTCTCTAGCTGTTTGATAGAGAGCCTCATCTATATACATACTTTTAGGAAAGTCATTTTGTATTTTTTTGAGAGTTCTTATCTTCTCTGAGTGTCTTTCCTGAAGTCCATAAAGCATACCTTGCTGAAAAAGTGCATAGTCAGATGAGCGATAATCATTTTTGATAATGAAGCCATACGCCTCTATAGCCTCATTATATTGCCTGTTTAAGAAGTAGCAATCTGCGAGTCGTTGTGTATTGTCGAGGTAAATCTCCTTATTGGTTTCTGTATAGGTTTCGTATTGTCTGAATTTAGCAAAGTAATTTTGAGCCTTAGGGTAATCTTTTTTCTTGAAGTAGTTATAGCCCATACTGTAATAGCCATAGGTCTTATTTTTGCTTTTTTGTGATCCACTGCTACTCATAAATCTATTCATGAGATTTATACTCTCTTTGTAGTCATTCACCTTAAAAGCGATTTGAGACCGCCAGAAATAGGACAGAGCTTCCAAGCTCTTATCTTCTGGATGCTTTAGTGATTTTTTAAAAAAAACATCAGCAGTTTCGTATTCTTTGTTCAGAAACAACTCTTCAGCTCTGTGAAATGTCAGTTCTTGATAGGCTTTTTTGCTAGTCTCATTTAGACTGCCTATATCCTCCAGCACCTCTATAGCGGCTTTGTAGTTTTTAGTACTTAAGAATATGTCTGCCATCATGTTCTTAGCGTCATTCCTATACTTACTATATGGATAGTCATCTAAGAACTCCTTTATAGCTCCTATTGCGGTGCTGTTCTTTTGCAATTCAGCAGCTAGTTTGGCATAGTTGTAAGCTGATACCTCTGTTATTTCTGTATCAAAATTTTTACGTTTAGCTTCTGCAAAAGCATTTAAAGCCCTTTCTTTTTGACCACTTTTTACATCAGATACACCTAACTGATAATTGGCAGCTTGCCCTATTTCAGAGTCTTCATTTGATATAAGGATGAAGTATTGGGTAGATTTTTTAAATTTACTTTCCTCAAAGTGTGCGTTGGCAAACTGATATAATTCATCAGAGTTTAGTGCTTTGATATCTCCTTTGTACTTATCAAAAAAGCTTAGAGCAATACTTTTATTACCTAGTTGGTATTGGATTTTTCCTTTGAGAAGATAGATTTCATCTGCTTGACTTTTCAAAGATAGATTTTTTACGGTCTCATATGCTGTATTATATTCCTCTTGCTCATAGTAGATTTGAGCAAGATAGAGTTGCATAGTTTTCGGACCTTTATCTCCTATCTTAGTAAAAGTGGCTATGGCACAGGCGTAGTCTTTAAGGATATAGCATTGGTATCCATAGTAATAGCTAGCTTCTATGGTATACTTTCCATCACCATTCATTACTTTTTTAAACTGCTGCTTAGCCTTATGGTACTCCTTATTTTTAAAGTAACTATATCCTTGCTTGAATGCGAGTTCGTCTCTTTGTACTTTAGAGACGTCTGTTTCGCTTATTTTATTGAGGTATTTTAGAGCTCTGGTGTATTTACCTTCAGCAAAATAGTACAGCCCTAACTCGTAGGTGATTTCTGTATTTAATTTGTGCTCAGGCTCATTTCTTAAAAAGTTTGCTAAATCTCTACTAGCATTTTTTTTATCAAGTTTTAGACGTGATAAGCATATATATGCCTTGGCTTCATAAGAAAAGTTAGGACCTGGATTGTATTCTAAGAAATCTTTAAAAGCACGAATAGCAGGTACATGCTGTTTTTTGATATAGAGCATTTTAGCTTGTTCAAAAGTGCTAATTTCGTCCGTGTATACCTTAGTTTTTTGTGCATTTACTGCCAGAGAACCCAATAGAAGAAATGTGATAGTGAAGATACTTTTAAGTCGTTTGTGCATGGTTGTATAACTACGTTTCAAAATAACTACGAAATACAGTCTTATAGTATTCTAATTGCCCACAATCTATTAAGGAAAGTTATGAAATCATAAAATTGAAATTTTAATTATTTTTTGTTTCAAGTTGTTCTGCTAATTATATATTTGCAGCCGCTTGAAAGCATGGGAGATTATTTCCGATGAATTACTTGCTAAATGGTGGTTGTAGCTCAGTTGGTTAGAGCACCGGTTTGTGGTACCGGGGGTCGCCGGTTCGAGCCCGGTCTTCCACCCAAAGAACTAAAGGTTCGTCAGTCCGACGGACCTTTTTTTATGCTATAAATTTCAAGAATAAAGGGATAAGCATGTGCTGAGCGGAGTATAACGGATTCGAAGAAAGCTCCCGTTTACATACTAAATAAAATACTTCTTTATTTTTTACACGGCAAAAGTATGTGAGGCATCCTAGGCTGTCAATGTTTGAGATATAACAAGCAGTGGGAGTGAACTTTGAACTGATTTTTGCATCTGTCTGCTAATGTTATTTTAGGAGATTTTATTTCAAGTAGCAGATGCTTTTGTTAGTAATACATAGTGACACTTACTCATAGAAACTATTTTAATTTTGGCTACTTTCGCACAAATGAAAAAGTTAATAATAATATTCGCAGCGGTAGCTATAATCTCGTGCAAACCATCTGCTACAGGTTCAAAAGAAAGTACTGCATCTGAAACTTCAGATACTACAGTCACTTTAGATGCCCCAGAGGAGACTGCCCCTACTGGAGTTTCATTCGTTAACATCGCGGACGGTACTACGCTCGCTTCTCCTTTTGCACTAGAAATGGGAATAAAAGGTATGGAAGTAGAGCCTAAAGGAACTCCAAGAAAGGGCTGGGGACATCACCATTTGCTAATTAATGACGATTTTATAGCTGAAGGTATAGTAATTGTTGCTGATGATACACACATACATTATGGCGGAGGACAAACTTCTGATTCGATATCTTTAGAGCCAGGAGATTATAAGCTTACTTTACAGTTTGCAGACGGTATGCACGTATCTTATGGTCAAGCTTTAGCTAAGACCATAAACGTAACTGTAGAATAAAAAGGATGATTGTTTAAGAACTTTTCACATCAACTGTGAAAGTTTTTTGATCAATTCATACGCTTGTTTTTTGTAACTCTATCTTTGAGTATAGGAATCTGTAAATATGTTCTAACTTCAAAGACTGTTTGTCCCTTTTTTAGTTTTTTGCGTGGCGGTAGCTGCCATATCTCAAGGCTATACTAGAAACCACAGCACAGGTATTCACTAGCTATTTTCGGAGTATAGCGTTCAGTTTAGCATATTCAATATTTTTACATTTGATAGTCATTTTCTCAATCAGTTAGATTAGTATATCGATTACTATTGATAGATGGAGGAAAAAGACTCTTGTTTATAGTACTCTATTCAGTTGTGATTTTATCATCTGCTGAGCAGCAGATAAGTGATTGGAGTATCTGTATATATGGCAAGTCAATTGTATTATGATTAGGGTGTTTACGAGCTTAGTAAGACTGGAATACGTCATCAGAAGCCCATTGCTAATCGAGTAAGTATTCACTGGCAGATAGATATCAAAGATCCAGAACAGTAGGTATGTTTTTTGGAAAATAACAACCAACGACTGCTCGAAGAGGTTTGGAGTGAAATAAGTTTTCAAGATTCTGATTTATCAATATTTATTTTCAACGGTAGTGCTAGATTGCCCTTAGTCTTGTGGTTGCGAGCTGACTTCAGGGTACTATCTATATGTATTGGCTATATTGGTCTTAGAACTAGCTCAGACATATAAATGGGCACTTAATAAGTCTAGTAACAAAAGCTATCTACTTCTAAGAATGTTTTTTTTAGTATACTCGTTTATACAGAAGACACACGCACTGAAGCATATATAGCGTGCCGACGCAATAGAGCCTTAGGCACTAAATTAGTGCTTGTGGAACTACAGCATTATAACCTTGTTCAAGGTTGTTTTATCGATAACCACTCAGTTATTTGTCGAATTTTTGTTTTTTTGTATCACAAAACAATAGGAACAAATGAAAAAAACATTCTTTTTACTCAATTTTCTCTTTTTAGGTTTATTGGCTAGTGCTCAGTCTTCTTTTGAACTAATAGAGAAGGTAGAACCAATAGATGGTAAGGTAATTATACCTTATGAGAAGTACAATTTACCTAATAATGATCTTACGTTAATCATTCACGAAGACCACTCGGACCCTATTGTGCATGTGCAGGTAGCATATCATGTGGGTAGTGCTAGAGAAAGTGTAAGAAACAGTGGTTTTGCACATTTTTTTGAGCATATGATGTTTGAAGGATCTCAAAATGTAAAAGAAGGAGAACACTTCAAAATAATAGGAGAGTCTGGAGGAACAAATAATGCCTACACTTCTTTTGACAAAACAGTATACCACCAAACTGCACCTAAGAATATGACAGAGACTCTTTTATGGCTCGAAGCTGATAGAATGGGTACACATATTGAAAGCTTTACTCAGAAGCAGTTTGAAAATCAAAGATCAACTGTAAAAAACGAAAAAAGACAGCGGTACGATAATCAACCCTATGGAATGGTTAGTGAAATTTTATTCAAATCCATGTTTTCAAACCATCCGTATGAGTGGACACCTATAGGTTACGTGGATGATTTAGATATAGCAAGCTACGAAGATTTAAAAAACTTCTTTCTACGATGGTATGGTCCTAATAATGCCACACTAGTAGTATCAGGGGATGTGAATCCAGAGGAGGTGAAAGTTTGGGCTGAAAAATACTTTGGGTCAATAAAGAAATGCCCAGAAGTAAAAAATATGTATCCCAAAAAACCTGTGTTATCTATGGACTATTATGTCAACACAGTGGATGAGATCTATGCTCCGCTTACTTCTTTTACATTCCCTACAGTACCTGAATTTCACAAGGATGAAGCTGCTCTAGACATACTTGGTGAGATTCTAGGTGGTGGTAACAGCTCGATTCTTTATCAAAACCTAGTGAAGACAGAAGAAGCTTTCCAAGCAAGTGCTGGTCACTCTACTTTAGAATTAGCAGGGATGATGTCTATTCAAGTGTTAACACCTCCAATTATGGCTGGTGGTATGACTTTTAAAGAACTAGAAGATAAAGTTAGGGCTTCTATTGCTGAGTTTGAGACTAGAGGGGTGAAAGATGTAGATTTAGAAATAACTAAGTCACAGGTTTTAGCATCTACTTACTCTGCTCTAAATAGTATAGAAGGCAAATCAGGTATGCTAGGCCATTATGCCATGATGAGAGGCAATGGATATAATCTTCAAGATGATATTGATAGATATAACGCAGTAACTAAAGAAGATGTATTAAGAGTATATAGAAAATATATTAAGGGTCGAAAAGCAGTAATCTTAAGAGTAGAAAAAGACCCTAGTGAGAAAGATGAAGATGACGAGACTCCTAAAAGTGTTAATCCTCATGCCAATGAAGATAAAAAAATAGAAGATCAATATCAAGGATTAGTGTATACTTCTCCAAAGGATGATTTCGACAGAAGTGTAAGACCGAATAGACCTAGTGCAACTGCTCTAGTAGTTCCTACATTTTACTCAGAGGAGTTTTCAAACGGTCTGAAGATTATAGGTAATCAATCTAAAGAGTCTCCTCTAGTTTATTTTTATATTGACATGGAAGGTGGACACTTATTGGAAGCCAACAAAAAAGTGAGTACTGGTACAGCTATGATGACTGCAGCAATGTTGGGAGAGGGTACTGAAAAACTTACGACGGAGGAATTTTCTATGGAACTAGATAAGTTAGGAAGCAGGATTAGCTTTAACTCAGGAACTATGGGTTCTACTGTTTTTGTAAGTAGTCTTGCAAAAAATGTAGATGAGACATTGGCGTTATTAAAAGACGCCTTATTTGCTCCTAGATTTGACCCATCAGATTTCAAAAGAATTAAGAAGCAAGTATTAGAAGGACTAAAGTCTCAGAAAAATAATCCTGGTGTTATGGCATCTAAAGCTTGGAATAAAATAGTCTTTGAAGGCACTATTTTAGAGGAGTATTATTATGGAGATTATAAGTCACTTAGTAAGCTGGACTTGGAGGATATAAAATCATTTTATACTAGCTATTACTCTCCAAATATAAGTACACTAATAGTATCTGGTGATATTACTCAAGCAGATGCTATGAGTAAACTTGCTTTCTTAAAGGATTGGGAAAATAAGCAAGTTATTGTACCTGCAGTTCCTGAGCTTAAAACGCCAAGTGAGACTACAGTTTATTTGGTCGATAAGCCTTATGCGTCTCAGTCTACTATACTAGCAGGCCATCCTTCATCTAAGTATGATTATAAAGGAGATAACTTTAAGTCCAAAGTGATGAATTACTCTTTGGGTGGTGCGTTTAATAGTAGAATTAATTTGAACTTAAGAGAAGATAAAGGTTGGACATACGGAGCAAGAACTGGATTTTCAGGAAACAAACATTATGGGGTTTTTAGGTTCTCTGGAGAAATTAAGAAAGAAGCTACTGATAGTGCTATACGAGAAGTAATGATCGAAATCAATGGATTTGTAAAAGATGGTGTTACAGAAGAAGAGTTGAAATTCACTAAAAGTTCGATGACCTTAAGTGAAGCATTAGACTATGAAACTCCATTTGACAAACTAAATTTTTTAAGTAATATTATAGGATATAATCTACCTAGTGATTACACTTCTGAGCAAGCTGCTATGATCAATGGTATGAGTGTTGCAGATATTAACGAAGTAGCGAAATCTCAGCTTAAGCCAGAAAATATGATTATTATAGTGGTAGGACATTCCTATAAAGTTCGTGACGGACTGAATGATTTAGGCTATGGCAAGATAGTAGAAATGGAAGTAAACTAATTCGTATATTTCTTTATTTGAAAAAAAGGAGCTAACCAATGGTTAGCTCCTTTTTTATTTTAGAAACAGTTCTTTTATTTAAGACTTTTATAAAATGCTATCTGTTTCAGTGCTAGAGCATCAGTAGAATAGTTTTCTTCTACTAGTTTACGAGCATTTTTCACGATAGTAGCAGTGTCTATCTCTCCATTCATCAATCTTTTGTAGATAGTCAAGTATTCGTCTGGCCTATCTGCAATCAGTAGATTAATTCCATCTGTGTAGTCTATACCTTGGGCACCTACTGTGGTAGATACTACGAGCTTACCAGCGGCCATAGCTTCCAGTATTTTAAGTCGTATACCGCTGCCACTTTTTAGAGGCACCACGCAGATATCACATTCCTTTACAAATTCAAAAGCTGAAGGAACATTGTCATTTACTTGCAGTGAACGAATAGTTCCAAATGAATGAGAATCAATTCCTTTACCAGCTAGAGATAGTTTATATTTTTCGTCTACTTTTTGTAATAATGGATGTACGGCATCTAAGTACCACTGCACTGCTTCAGCATTGGCATGCCACTGCATACTCCCTATATGATACCAAGTGGTGTAGTATTGGCTTGGGCTATACTTCCAAGTATCCAAATCTATACCTGCTGGGATGGTGAGGTAGTTGCCAGTAGGGTAGAGGGTTTTAAATTTCAGAGCATCGTCATCAGTTACGGTAACTATTGTATCCACTTTTGGTAATAATTTAGTCTCATAGTGCTTTAACTGTTTGGCTAAAATACGCAGATATATTTTTTTGATTGGATTTCTCTCATTTACTGCCAGTCGTTCCCATATCTCATACTCTACATTATGCATTCTTAGAGCGATTGCTCCCGTATGGTTAGCTTTTATTGTATCTATATATGGTCCAGTAAAAGTCCCTTCTAGTTGTATAATGTCAAAGGTTTCTTTTTTGAGGAGGTCCCTTAGCTCACTATCAAAAACAGTATTGTAAAATCTGCTCACGTTATATGATTCATTTCGGAGTAGGTGTCTCATAGCTTCTTCACTATTAATATCTGTATCTATTGGATGAATGAGGACCTTCGCGTATTTACTCAGTTCTGTGGTAGCTTCAGCTAGAGGAGTATTGTGCTTTATTCCATCTAGGCAATAGAGTGTGACTTCTAAGCCTAGCTCATGATATGCTCTGGTATAATTATATATACCAATATTACCACCTTCATTTAGCGGCCAAGGAACTCTATTAGATACTTGGAGTATTTTCATTTTTTATTCAAATATCCTTTAACCCAATATGGAGTGAGTACACGGATTATCTTTTTGTAAGCATCAGCATTAAAAAGTTGAGAATCTCTACTCGCCTTATATGTGAGGAATATGGCTAGAGGGAAGAATAGCATGAGTGCGAGCCACATACCAAGGACTGGAGGTAGCACTCCCTGTTTTGCTAGTTTTTCGCCAAAAATAGTTACTACGTAATATAGAATAAAGAGTAATAGCGATATTACCAATGGGAGTCCAAATCCACCTTTTTTAATAATAGCTCCGAGTGGTGCTCCTATGAAAAACAATAAAATACAAGATACTGCTAGTGTAAATTTTCTATGCCATTCCACTAGATATCGTGCTTTAAGCTCTCTTTGGGATGAACTGTCGTCTATATTATTAGTGCTAATGCGTTTTATGTTATTGCTAGTTTGAAGAGCACGCTCTATGATTTGTTCCCGTTTGTTATATTTTGCTTGTATATTTCTTGTTTTTTTTGGGTTTATTTTTTGTTTACCCGGTATCCTCAATGGAGCAGGAATTTTTGATTTTAATGTGGCAAAAGAGCTAGCCTCATTAACAGGTGAAACAAGTGTTTTTTTTTCATTTTCAAGAGTATTCGTTAAGTACTCAAAACGAGCAAATACAGCAGTATCTTTTAACTCAATGGTATCGCTAGCAGCTATAAAATAGGGATCCATATATCTATAAAGAGATTCTCTTTTTTTCTGTATGTATCGGGTAAGGGAGTCTATTCGTGTTCCGAGTTGTTCTACATTCATCATACGCTGATCTTCTGAAAATCGTTCTTTATCAGTACGATTAAAAGCAAGATCACTTAGATCTAGAGTAAGATTATAGCTTTCAAAAGCCATGGTATTATGGGGCATAGTACTTCGATAATTGGCATCGTCTACTAGCTCTTGATATCGTTTACCATTGACAAGATTTAAGGTCATGTACTGTTTATCACTGCTGATGCTCATTTTACCTTTTTCTGCTATAAGTATATTGTTATTTCCTGTGTTTTTTCGATCGCTTACATAAATAAGTATGTCTTCTATAGTTTGACCATCATCGTGTTTCTTACCTACTCGTATTTGATATCCTGGGATATCCTTAAAAAAGACATTATCTACTATGTTCATAGCGGGTTTTTTTTGTGTGACGTCATAGAGTAGGGCACCCCAACTTAGATTAGCTTTAGGAATCAAATAGTTAGCTGTGAAAAATGCGGCCATAGCGAGCGTAAAACTAATTAAGAACATAGGCCGCATAGCTTTGAGTAAGGACACTCCCGCACTTTTTATAGCCACTAGCTCGTATTTTTCAGCTAAGCTTCCGAAGACCATTATAGATGATAATAGTATGGCTAGGGGAAGTGCCATAGGAATGAGATGAATAGCAAAGTAAAATATGAATTCAAAAATTACAGTAAGTTCTAGCCCTTTTCCTACTAAATCCTCTAAATACTTCCAGATAGTTTGCATTAAAAATAAAAATAATGCTACGAAAAATGTACCAATGAACGGTCCTATAAATGATTTTATAAGTAGCTTGTATAGTCTCACTCTCATTAGCCAAGTAATAGCTAATGCTAGTAAAATGATCATCCCAAATAGGAGCTTAGCGTCTGATGTCCAAAAAGGATTCATTATAGTAGTTCAAATATAATGTAGTGACAGTAGACTAAGGATGTCATTCTGCGTAAACTTGATTATTCTAGAGCAATATACAGCCTATATTATGAAAATAAGAAGTGGCGGAGGAGTTGACTATTTATTGTATTTTCGAATCTATTATGGTCAAACAAATGTTTCAAAACAGCATAAAAGCTCTGGCGATGGCTACTTTAATTCTTACAGGTTATGCCGTATCAGCTCAGCTGGACGATCAAAGTAGCAAGAGTCTGAAAAAAATAGAGCGATACTATAAAAAAGAGAAGTTTGAAAAGGCTGGCAATCTTATGAAAGAGTTGCTAAATAAATATCCACTCAATAAGAATTTATGGGAATATTACCAAGGAGTTATGTTTGAAAACTATGCTAAGAACTATATTCCTATGAGTGATTTGAAAATGGAGGTAAAAAGTGAGGATAATGATACAAGTACAGCAGAACTTACTCGGCAGTTTAACTACCTGCTGAAAAAGCCACTCTATGATTATAATAATGCTATTTACTATGCCGCTACTAGTACTCCTTATAATGCTCAGAGTAGTATAATGCTCCGAAAAAAGTATGTAGATCCATTGTATTATGATGAGTCATTAATAAATATAAGGTCTAAGGCTTACTATCAAAGAGCAGAGGCTGAATTCAACGCTAAAAACTATGAGAAAGCAATATCGCTATATCAGCAGGCGTATGACGAGGATACTAGCAATTATAAAGCACTTCTGTATCTAGGAGATTCTTATTTTGCTATGGATTATTTTGGTAAGGCAGCAGAGTACTTTAGACAGGCTATGAAAAAACAGCCTATGCTTACAGAGCCTATTAAATTTCTAGCAGACGCTCTAGCTAAAAAAGGGGATGAGAAAGCTGCATTGGATCTGGTAAAACAGAGTTTGCTTATTTATCCAGAGGAATCTATGTACATACTTTTATATAAACTTACTTCAGAGATGGATACTAAAATGGATAGAAATTGGGTACTAAGACTAGCACCTACTGCTAATATTATAGACTACTACCACAGAAATCAGTTTTATGCTGATGAATTACATTTCTCGCACTATAGAGACGCCTTGGCAGAAGTGAAGGATCTCTATGATGTAAATGGTTTACTCAGGGATGAAAAGCTGCTGGATGCGGCAAAACTTAACGTTACTGATAAGTATCTAGAAGTCTACTGCTGGCGAAAAATGCTAAAATCGACTATATATGAGGATATCCCAGCGTTGGATTATGCTAGACAAATGGACAGCGAGGGAATGTTAGAGCCTTATCTTCTTATAGGTCTATTTAATGTTGATCTCTACGCTCAGTATAGAGATCTTGTAAAAAATAATGAGGTAGCTATTGATAAGTACATCAATGACTACCTCATTATTGAAAAACTTTAATATTTATTTTAGTTGACCTTCTAAACTAGCTATCTTGCTTAATGTATCAGCTTTTTTCTGTTCTTCCTTAGCGATTACATCTGGTTTTGCATTAGCTATGAACTTCTCATTGCCTAGTTTTTTGGCTATGCCTACTAAGAATCCTTGTAACCGTTTGATTTCGGACTCTATAGCAGCAATATCTACTTTTTTTACAAAGTCTTTAAATCCAATAGTAATTTCATCTGTGCCTAAGAGTACTTTAAATCCATCCGAAGTATCTCCACTAAACGTTTCTACATTAGCTAGTTTAGCTATTATTCCCTTTGCGTTCGTATAGGTATTATGATCCTTAGAATTGATCGTAAGTGAAGCAGGTACCTTTGGTGATATGCCATTTTCATTGCGCTTTGCTCGTATTTCAGATATGAGTTCAAATGCATTGGGATGTATGGGAGTTTTCTGAATCATTCGGTCTGGCCAAGATTCATTATTGATGAATGAATCACTTCGGTCACCTAGTCCATGCCAAAGCTCTTCCGTGATGAACGGCATAAATGGATGAAGTAGTTTTAATATTTCATCAAAGAGTGAAGTAGCCTTTTCTAAGTCTACTTGTGGAATGGGGTCACCATACACAGGTTTGATCATCTCTAGATACCATCCACTAAAATCATCTCTGGTAAGTTTGTAGAGTTCCATTAGAGCGTCTGAGATTCTGAAATTATCAAAATGGACATTTATAGATTGGATAGTATCTCCTATTTTAGCTTCCATCCAAGAATGAATTTGATCACTATAAGTAGTATAGTATTCATTTTGCTCAGAGGTAGTTTCTAAACCTTTGAGCAGTCTGAAGGAGTTCCATATTTTATTGCAGAAGTTTCTTCCTTGCTCACACGTGGACTCTTCAAACATGATGTCATTTCCAGCAGGGGCACACAGCATAAGTCCCATACGTACTCCGTCTGTTCCATATTGTGCCATTAAGTCTATAGGGTCTGGACTATTGCCTAGCTGCTTAGACATTTTTCTTCGTTCTTTATCTCTTACTATTCCCGTGAAGTATACATTTTTAAAAGGTGATTTTCCTTTAAATGCGTGACCAGCCATCATCATACGAGCTACCCAGAAAAATATAATATCTGGTGCAGTCACTAGATCAGCAGTAGGGTAGTAGTAGTCTAATTCTTTTTGCCCTTTGTCTTGAAATCCGTCAAATACACTTATAGGCCATAACCAAGAGCTAAACCAAGTGTCTAACACATCTTCATCCTGACGAAGATCTGATACTTTTAGAGAAGAGTCATTACTTTTATCCAATGCCTCTTCAGCAGTCTTTGCTATGATGGGTATGCCGTCTGGAGTAAACCACGCAGGTATGCGGTGTCCCCACCATAACTGCCGAGAGATACACCAGTCTTTTATATTAGTGAGCCAATGATTGTATGTATTTTTAAATTTAGCTGGATGAAATTGTACATCATCATTCATCACCGCAGAAAGAGCTTCTGGGTAGTCAGCCAGAAACTTTTTCATGTCTACAAACCATTGAGCAGATAAGCGAGGTTCTATGACCGCTTTGCTTCGTTCACTTCTACCTACTTTATTTACGATGTCTTCAGTTTTTGTAAGTATTCCTAGCTCCTCTAGCTTGATAGCTGCCAGTTTTCTAGCCTTAAATCTGTCTTCTCCTATGAATATGCCAGCTGCTTCACTGATAGTAGCATCATCATTAAATACATCTATTGTGGCTAGATTATGTCTTTTACCCATCTCATAATCATTAATATCGTGAGCGGGAGTCACTTTTAGGCATCCTGTTCCAAATTCTATATCGATATAATCATCGGCTATTATAGGTACAGCTCTATTTACTAAGGGTACTATACAGTTTTTTCCTATAAGGTGCTTATATCTGTCATCATCAGGATGCACGCATACAGCAGTATCACCCATGATTGTTTCTGGACGAGTGGTAGCTATTTCTATAGACTCATTACTGTCCTGTATTTGATACGTTATATAATATAGTTTAGCATTTTGCTCTTCGTGATTAACCTCTTCATCACTTAAAGCTGTTTTACCTACTGGATCCCAATTAATCATGCGGGTTCCGTGGTAGACATATCCGCGTTCATGCAAGTCTATAAATGAGTCTATCACTGCTTCACTCAGCGAGGGTTCCATTGTAAATCGAGTTCGCTCCCAGTCGCAACTGCAGCCCAGTTTTTTGAGTTGATCTAATATTATACCTCCATACTTATCCTTCCACTCAAAGGCGTGTCCCAGGAATTCCTCTCTTGTGATGTCTTTTTTTGATATGCCTTGCTCTTTAAGAAGGTTAACTACTTTGGTTTCGGTAGCTATAGATGCATGATCTGTGCCCGGCACCCAGCATGCATTGTATCCCATCATTCTAGCTCTTCGTACGAGTATATCCTGTATAGTATTATTAAGCATGTGTCCCATGTGCAGTATTCCCGTCACATTAGGAGGAGGTATGACTACTGTATAGCTAGGCCTTTCGTCAGGTGTCGATGAGAAGAGTTTATGCTCCATCCATTTATCATACCATTGCTGCTCTAGTCCAGCTGGATTATATTTAACGGCTATATCCATTTTATTTATTGGAGTGTATTGTTATGTGTGAAGGAATTATGATATTCTGTACAAATAAAAAAGCCCATCATGGTAATACCAAGACGGGCTCTGTGTAAAATTTTATAAAAGAGCTTATCTCTTTTCTTTGATACGGGCTCTTTTTCCAGAACGCTGTCTTAGATAGAAGATACGAGCTCTTCTCACTTTACCACGTCTATTAACTTCTATTTTATCGATACTTGGAGAATTAGTAGGAAAAATTCTTTCTACTCCTATACCACTACTGATTTTTCTAACGGTGAAAGTCGCATCCAAGCCTGTATTTCGTCTTTGTAACACAGTACCTTGAAATACCTGAATTCTCTCTTTTTCGCCTTCCTTTATTTTGTAGTGCACAGATACATTGTCACCGGCTCCAAAAACTGGCGTGTCTGTTCTGATTTGGCTTGATTCTATATGCTTGACTAAGTCCATTGTTTTAAAAGTGACTGCAAAGCTAACATAATCTTCGAATGCATATCAACTTAAAATAAAAATATTGTTAAGAACAAATTATAAAAATAAGCTAAAGGTATATTGCGGTCTGCAAATTAGGTTTACTTTTGCACTTCTAAAAAATACGATGTACGCGATAGTAGATATAGCAGGAAAACAATTCAAGGTAGAGAAAGACCAGAAATTGTACGTTCACAGATTGGCAGAAGACGAAGGTAAGTCAGTGAGCTTTGATAACGTAATGTTAGTAGATGATTCAGGAAAGGTAAACGTAGGTACTCCAAGTATAAAAGGAGCTTCTATAAGTGCTAAAATACTTCAGCATCTAAAAGGCGATAAAGTTATCGTTTTCAAAAAGAAAAGAAGAAAAGGTTACAAAGTAAGAAATGGTCACAGACAATATCTTACTCAAATACAAATAGAAAGCATCAAAGGATAATAATACAATGGCACACAAAAAAGGAGCAGGTAGTAGTAAGAACGGAAGAGAGTCTCAAAGTAAAAGACTCGGTGTTAAAATATTTGGTGGTCAAGTTTGTATCTCTGGTAATATACTAGTGAGACAACGTGGCACAGTGCATCATCCAGGTAAAAATGTAGGGATAGGTAAAGATCACACTTTATTTGCACTTACTGACGGAACTGTAGAATTTCAAAAGAAAGCCAATAAGCGTTCTTTTGTAAACGTAGTCAATTAAAGAACTTGGGCGTCTTCGCCCGAGATTTAGAGTTTTCATAGTCAATTGAGAGAGCTTCCGTAGGGAGGTTCTCTCTTATGAGAGCTGTTTAAATCTAACGATAAAATTAAATTATTTCTTGTGGTATATACAAATCAGTGTATATTTGAAGTAAATTAAAGTTATAATCATTAACCGTTTACACAGAGTAAACAATATATAGATTAAAGAACTTGGGCGTTCTAGCCCAAGATTTAGAGTTTTCATAGTCAATTGAGAAGGCTTCCGCAAGGAGGCCTTCTCTTATTATAGACTTTTCGAACTGAGTGTCTAGCACAAATACTAGAAGACCCTAATTGAATATTTTACTACCTACACGCACCAATGTACTTCCACTAGAGACGGCTTGTATGTAATCTCCACTCATTCCCATACTAAGAATATCCCAGCCTTGCAATGCCTTGTATTCTTCAAATTGACTTTTCAAAGAATTGAATTCTTCTGTTACTTGGTTATTATCCTCCGTGTTGGTCGCCATTCCCATTAGTCCTTGACATTTCACGTTTGTCATTGCTTGATATTCTGGTGAATCTAAAATAACTGATAATGTATCTGTACTTAAACCGAACTTGGTCTCCTCATCGGCAATATGCATTTGAAAAAGGAATGGGATAATTCTATCACACTTTTCAGCCTGTTTATTAACTTCTTTTAGTAATTTTAAACTATCAATACTATGTATGAGATGCACAAAATTAGCTATGTGTTTTACCTTATTAGTTTGTAGGTGGCCTATAACATGCCAGTGTATATCTTTAGGAAGCTGCTCATGCTTCTCTACAAGCTCTTGTACTCTATTTTCCCCGAAATCTCTATGACCGCTAGAGTAGACCTCTTTTAGTTCTTCTAGACTTCTGTATTTAGATACTACAACTAATTGAGTATTTCCTATCTCTTGCTCTATTAGTGTGATATTTTTGCGGATATTATTATGCATAGTTTCGTAACAAAAGTAACGCTTGTTTGGTTTATACTATTCTGCTTTGCGTGTGGCCTTGACAAAACTGAAAAGCTACCAGAAGGAGTACTAAGTAGAAAGCGTATGGTTCTAGTAATTAGTGATTTGCAATTACTAGATGCAGCACAAAAATCAGTAACTAAAGATTCAAAAACACAAGAGAGAATGAGAGACACCTCATATACCATAGTATTTAATAAATACAGTACCACTGCGGCTCAATTTGATAGTAGCTTGAGGACTTATGCGCGCAATCCGCTATTACTTTCTGAGGTAATGGAGGATGTGGCCCAAAATATTAATACTTTTAAATAATGCTTTATCCCAAAAATATAGCAGAGAAGCTTGGTTTTGACCAGGTAGTAGATGCTGCAATCACTTGTTGTGAGTCCGAGTTAGGAAAACAGCATTTTACAAGATTGAAATTTAGTAATAAGTCGGAATTAGTACACCTATGGCTAGAGCAGACTAATGAAGCTAAAAAAATACTCAGCAAGGGAGAACTTTCGTTTTCAGTCTCATTGGATTTTGATCTTCAAGCTAGAGCAGCTCGTATCAACGGTTTTTTTTATGAAATAGAAATAATACAATACATACAAGATGTTCTACGGGTATTAAAAAAGGTAGATAAATACTTCAAAGATCAAGGTGTCCTATATCCTCAGCTATTGGATCTGTTTTCATCCATAGATATAGATTATGAATTAATCAATAACATAGATCAGGTAATAGGGACTGATGGTGAAGTAAAGCCTTCTGCTTCTTCGGCTTTGAGTAAAATAATCAGTAATATCACTAAATCAGAAAGGTCTATTATCAAAAGTTCTAATTCCTTGTTCAATGTAGCTAAGGAAAAAGGATTCCTAGCAGATACAGAGTTAGGCATCAAAAATGGAAGAGTGGTACTGCCAGTGCTGTCTGAGTATAAGCGAAAAGTGAACGGAGTGCTTATAGACCAATCTGGAACAGGAAAGATATCGTATATAGAACCACTAGAACTTGTAACTTTAAATAATGAACTAGCAGAGTTGCATATAAAAAAGAGACAAGAGATTGTAGCGGTATTGAAGCAACTCACTGCCAAGTTAGTGATTTATTTAGATGATATAAAACGTGGTGTTCAGAAGCTAGGAGTATTTGATTTTATAAGAGCAAAGGCTCGTATCGCTTTGGAGTGGAAATGTACACTGCCTATATTAGGAGATTATACAGAAGTAAGGTTAGCCTTTCACCCGCTGCTTGCTGAGAGATTAAGATTAGAGAGTAAGAAAGCTGTACCTTTAGACTATGCATTTAATAAGGAGCAAAAATTAGTAGTAATATCAGGACCTAATGCAGGTGGTAAGTCAGTAGCACTAAAGACAGTAGGCTTAATTCACTTTATGCTACAAAATGGATTTTTAGTGCCGTGTGCTACAGATAGTAAGTTTCAATTATTTAAAAAAATATTTGTAGATATAGGCGATAATCAGAGTATAGAGTCAGATCTAAGTACTTATTCTTCTCATCTTAAAGCAGCGAAGCATATTATCAATTTCAGTGATGAAGGTACACTGGTGCTTATGGATGAGATAGGTACGGGTACAGATCCTATGTTTGGTGGACCCATGGCAGAGGCAGTATTAGAGCAGATTCAAAAGAATAAAGCTTATGGTATTATCACTACACACTTTAGTAATATAAAAAATCGGGCAGATATGCTGCAGGGAGTAGTAAATGCGGCAATGTTGTTTGATATAGAAAAGTTACTACCTCTTTATAAATTACAAATAGGTCAGCCTGGCAGTTCTTTTGTATATGAAGTTGCAGCTAATATCGGTCTAAATAGAACATTAATAAAGCGAGCGAAGGAGCTTACTGACACTAAGCAGTATGATTTAGACGCACTTTTATCTGAAGTACAAGGACAGCAAGAAAAAATTAGAATAGAACAGCACGAACTGACTAATAAGCTAGCTCATGCTGAGCATGTAGGAGAAGAATACAGAAAACTAAAAGAACTGCTAGATACTCAAAAGAAGGAAATAATTTCTCAAGCTCAAAAACAAGCGGATGTACTCATAAAAAGTGCAAATAAAGAGATAGAAAAAACTATACGGACGATACAAGAAAACAAGGCTGACAAGGTGAAAACTCGTAAAGTTAGAGAAGAGTTAAATGCTAAGACTACTGCCCCAGAAAAGGACGTAACTCCTAAAGAGTATAATTTTAAAATAGGAGATAATGTACAATTGTTGGATAGTAGCACAGTAGGTGAAGTCTTAGAGATAAAACGCAATAAAGTGACGCTGCAAGTAGGAGGTATTACGACAAAGACTAGTTTGGATAAACTCGTCAAAGTAGGTCAGCAAACTGCAAAAAAAGTTAAGCGGTATATCAGTGAATCATCGTATAACGATAAACAGGCTAGTTTTAGAAAGGAGCTAGATGTAAGAGGATTAAGAACTTATGAAGCTCTTAGTGAGATAGATACGATGTTAGATAATGCTATTATGTTAAGTGTAGGTAGCTTACGAATACTTCATGGCAAAGGAAATGGGATACTACGCAAAGAAATAAGAAGACACTTAAAAATACATCCAGCCATAAGACAGATAAGCTATGAAAGAGTAGATCTAGGGGGAGAAGGCATAAGTATCATAGAACTAATGTAGGATGCCTATTGCTAGACTTTTCACATTAGGGATATTAAGTCCATTTCTCATTTATCTATTGCTCACACTTGAGCACTATGTGAAAGTCAAGTTTATACATACTCCAGATGTAGTAAAATTGCCAAAGTATAAATTTCTAGTTTGGCGTATTCATCGGCTCATGTCTGCATTAAATCCTTACTATTTAGAACTCACAAAAGAAGGTAAGTTGAAATTTTTAGGAAGATTGATAGTATTACTTCAGCAAAAAAAGTTTAGAGCTAAGGAAGATGAAATAGATACTATAGAAAAAAGAATTGTAATTTTAGGTGCTTTAACTCAGTTAACCTTCGGTCTTAAAAAGTTTAATTTACCATCTTTTGACTTGATTAGACTCTATCCTAGGGCATTTTATAGTGCTTATCTGCAGACTCATGTCAAAGGATTGACGAATAGAAAAGGCACTATATCCTTAAGCTGGTTAGATACTATGAGAGGTGTGCATGATACAAATGACAATTTACATTTGGCTTTACATGAGTGGTCACACGCCCTGCTTATAGACCATCAGGACGATTACATACAGTGGTTATATAGTTCTATTAATAAGTATATGAGGGAGGCAGAGAAGTTTTTTGAGCAGATAAAAAAAAGGCAAATAGAAAATCATTATCTAAGAGCATATGCATTTACTAACGAACATGAGTTTTTTGCAGTATCTGTTGAGCATTTCTTTGAGACTCCTGCTACATTTGCATTAGAGTTACCAGAGCTGTATGTTATTATGTGTTCTCTGCTTAATCAAAATCCACTGAACCCGGAAGGAGACTATAGTTACTTAACTCAAAAATCAAAATAAAATGAAACAACTTTTCAGATACGGAGATACAAAGGAATTTTACAGAACAGTAGGTAAGAAAGATGCTGCTAGTTTTAATGGTGTGCAAGTGCATCCGTACTACAGTACGTATGCTCTAGCTAGAGATGCGGAATGGACAAGTAGACTTTTTGTGCTAGATATGAAAGAGGCAGAGGAAGAAGGCATAGGCACATTTGTTGATATCAAGCATAAGAGCCCTGCACCTATTGGCTCTGAAGTTAGGTTTATAGCTACGCTAAAAAGTGTAATATACGGTGAAGTGGTATGTACGGTGACGGCAAAAGTAGGCATGAGGCTAATAGCCACTATAGAGACAGGTCAAAAAATACTAACCGAAGACGAATTAGAGAGTCTTAAAAGAGTGGCGCACAGTGGCTAAAAAGAAACAACGAGAACATAGCATAGCTAAAAATAAGCGTGCTTATTTTGAATATGCCATAGAAGATACTTACGAGGCAGGTATAGCATTAACTGGAGCAGAGATAAAATCTGTGAGAGATAAAAAAGTAAGTATAGGAGAGGCCTATTGTTTTTTTAGTGTTGAAGGTGTTTTTAAAATAAAAGGTATGCGAATATCTGAGTTTAAAAATGCAGGTTATGTAGGGCAAAATCCAGAGAGGGAGAAGTTACTTCTGCTCACTAAAAATGAGTTAAAAAAAATAAAGAATAAACTTATAGATCAAGGAATGACAGTAGTTCCTATAGAAGTGTTTATTTCAAAAAAAGGTTTTGCAAAGCTGGAGGTAGGAGTAGGAAAAGGAAAGAAATATCATGATAAGAGAGAGTCACTGAAGGATAAAGACGTGAAGCGAGAAATAGACAAATATATTTAACATAAAATTTAAATCAAAGCATGGTACATATAGATAGCCGTTTATATTTGCAGTCCTTTAAATGTGGTAAAATATTCTGTAACAAACCTGTTACAACCATTTCAGAATATTGTGGCCCGATTAAAATAAAGGTATAATAATTTATACTCCTTCGGGAGACGGTATACTATTATAAGTGATGTAATAATATAAAATAATACCACATATGCTCACGTGGTGAAATTGGTAGACACGCCAGCTTG